>Ga0335085_10002261_pt1 | contig 36678 bp, 39 predicted proteins | sample Lox_Sample_45_FD_206712 | JGI IMG/M metagenome (GOLD analysis project Ga0335085, IMG submission 206712) | Soil microbial communities from Loxahatchee National Wildlife Refuge, Florida, United States - Lox_Sample_4.5 | ecosystem: Environmental > Terrestrial > Soil > Wetlands | place: USA...
GTGAGCGTTTCTTCGAGGTACAGCATCTCGATAGATCGCTACAACCGCCTGATGGTCCAGAACGTTCTTGGCCTTGTTCCGGCCTCGAAGCTGCGGGCCACCACCGCACGCGTTGCGTCGCATCGCTTTTATTTCCTGCTTTTTCACTCCACCGGCATCATTGCACCGTGAGCTGGATCTGAGTGGATTTTGAGATTGAGCCCGAACTCGCGGAAACCGTGACGGTATAGATTTTCGGCTGCGGTGGAGGAGTGTTAGTGCCTCCTCCACAAGCAGCTTGCAGTGCTAGGACGGCAAGCGCCAGACCCCACAGCAGCCGGGCCAAGGTTTTTCGCTTTCTGGACTTGCCGGAGGTGAGGCCAATGCCGATGAACGCGATGCCCGGTAGTGGGAGCAATGCGGCATAGAAAAATCCTTTGAGTCCAAGCCGGTGCGCGGGCTCTAATCCTGCCCTGAGGGCTGTGAGCACGAGCGTTGCGGTAACGGGGGTGGGTCCAGTGGTCACCGAAGAAGGCGACACTGAGCAAGACGGTGCGGGAGCCGGACCAGCCACCGAGCACGCCAGCGATACACTGCCGGCGAAACCTCCCAGCGAGGTAAACGTGAGCACGTCCATTCCCGATGCTCCCCGCTGCATTGTCAGACTCGGGCTCGCGGGAGTCACGACGAAATCAGGGGCCTGGGCCACGTCAATATTCAGGTTGGCCTGGTTGTTGGAACTGTCCGGGTCAGGCTCGGTGGCGGCAAGGCTTGCGCTATTCGTCCACTGCCCGACGTCGGTAAAGGTCACGGGAATTATCACCGTTGCGGTTGCGGATGGGCCCAACGATCCTAGACCGCAGGTAACCTGACCACCTGAGGGCGGGCTGCATGACCCCTGACTCACAGTCGCCGAACCCATTGTCCCGCCTGCTGCTTGCAAGTCCGTCACGGCCACGTTGTTTGCGGTCGCGGGTCCCTTGTTGACCAGGTTGAGAGTGATGGTCACTTGAGTCCCGGATACTACACTCACCGCGGAAGCCGTCTCCGTGACTGCAAGGTCCGCAGGGTTGACCACGACTGTTAAGGATGCGTTGTTGTTGTCTCCAAGCAGGTCGGGCTGGTCCGATCCTACACTCAAATTGTTGACAAAAAATTCGGCGGTAGCCATCGTGACGGCGAAGCTCAGGGTGGCGCTGGCTCCGGGCGCGAGGGTGCCGATCGAGCAGGTAATCGGCGAAGGACAGCTTCCCTTGCTGATCGTGAGCGAAATCACGGGAAGCGCATCGCTGAGGGAATCGGTCAACACGACATTAGTCGCCGTGGCCGGGCCATGGTTAGTGACAGTGATGTTAAATGTGACTTGATCGCCGATCTTCGCGGTGGTCTCGGACGCAGCGCCGGAAACGGCCAGGTCCGCAGGCAAGACTGCCGTGATCGTCATCGAAGCGGAATTGTTCTTCGAATTCAGGTCGGGCTCGGTGGCCGTGATGTGAAGGCCGTCCGTGAAGATTCCCGCTGCAGTAGGCCTAACCGTAAAATCTACCGTGGCTGAGGATGCATCCGCCATGGCGCCCAGATCGCAGGTAATCGTGGTCGTGCCTGAACATGTTCCCTGGCTTGGCTGTGTAGAGACCAAGGTGAGGCTGGCGGGCAGCGTTTCCTTCAGAGTAACTCCGGTGGCATCTTGGGGGCCCGTGTTCACCACCCCTGCTTGATAGACAAGATCATCGCCGCCAACGACCACATTCTGGGTCGCGGGCTCAGTCACGGACAGATCAGCGCCGGAGGTTGGGCTGGCGTTCAGAAAGACAACAACATTGTTATTGGTGGTGTCGGTAACGGCCAGGTCGGGTAAATTGTCGCCGTTCAAGTCTGCGGCACTCACGAAAGCACCCAGGCCCGTCCAGACAGGCGGCACAGCGAGGAATGTGCCATCGTTGTGCCCAAGAAAAAACAGACCCGATCCGAAACGTGGCTCGATCAAGTCCGGCTTGCCGTCCGCATTGAAATCGCCGGTGGCGAGGTTGCCGGTGCTTGTATTGATCTGAACTAGCACCGATGCTGCGACATTGAATGTTCCGTCGCTGTTACCGTTGAACACGAATATTCGGTCCAGGCCGAAACAAGGGGCTCTTCTGCAGCTAGGAGGCCGTGGCGTTTCCTCTCGGAGCATCAGATCGAGCTTGCCGTCCCCATTGAAATCACCCACGAGCAGATGGGGAGAGGTCGTGTCGGTAGTGATCTGTGCCGGGGCGTGAAAACTTCCGTCTCCATTACCCAACAGGATGAAAATGGACCCAGATGAAATGGCGGCGACGATGTCTACCTTCTTGTCTGCGTTGAAGTCACTCACTGCCAAAGCCGCTACGGACCCGCTGCTTGCGAGCGTTACAGTCGCAGGTTTCTGGAAAGTGCCGTCCCCCTTCCCCAAGAGAACGGTCAAGGTGCCACCGGCCGCGTCTCCGAGGATCAGGTCGGGTTTACCGTCAGCGTTCAGATCGGCGACGGCAATGCTCCCTGGAAATTCATTGGCCGCAATCTGTACTGGCGCCTGGAACGTACCGTCGTTGTTGCCTGGCAAGAGAAAGACCGCTCCGCCCGCGCCGCTGGGCGGAGTACCTTGATTGATTAAAACGAGGTCGAGCCTGCTGTCCCCGTTAAAATCGCCAGCCGCCATCGCCTGCGGGGCTGTGCCAGCCGAGGAGGTCACTGCGGCGAGGAACGTCCCGTCACCTTTGTTGACCAGAACGCTGACGTTACTGCTCCCAAGGTTCGCGACGGCTAGGTCAGGTTTGCCGTCACCGTTGAAATCGCCTACGACGATTGCTGAAGGGGCAGTGCCAACCGGGTAGGGCGCTGCCGGCGCGAAGTCAACGGCACGACCGTTGGATGGAAGGCCAATGGTAATGAAGAGCAGCAAAGCGACCGCCGAATATTGCCCCATTCCGCGCATGACTGGGCTCCTCTCACGGCTCGTAATCCCACCGAGCAATCAAGGCTTCCAGGGCTATGCCCTGGACACAACTACAGCCAGTTACTACGTTCGTTCGGCCCGACGAATTAAGAGGCCCGAGGCTGCTGGGGGAAGTCGCTGAGAAATCGACTGCGGAAAGAAATAGCGAGCGGAATTGTGCTCCCAGGAGGCCCCTCGCGTCAACCCCAAAAGTGACTGACACACTTTTCGAATGGCTGATTGGGGGGAACATCTACACAACCGAACTTCAGTGCCCGCCGGGAGCACTCCGAACAAACGGCTACCGCTGCCCGGCCAGCTTGGCAGCGACGGCGGTAAAGCCGGCGGCGAAGACGTTGTTTCCGATCTGCTTGACCACGGCGTCGCGCTCGGCTCCTACCACCTGGAAGTCAGCCCACCACTCCGCGAAGGTGCGGTTACCCAGGGTTACGCGATGGAGTCGGACGCCCGCCACATAGTCGCGAACCGGTAGAGTGCCCTCGATAATTTCGTAGGTGAAGGCGTAATTCCGGTCATCCATGCAAAGCAGGACTTCACGGACGAAGCCTTCCGTCAACGTGAGACGACGAACACAGCCGACCTGATCGCTGGGACGGCCACCTTCGATCAGGCTGTGCTTGATTCCGGGATGATACGAAGGCATGCCGTTGTAGTCACGGATGACCCCCCACACTCTTTCAATCGGCGCATCGATTACCGCGCTCACGTAAACCGTGTTTGGCATCGTTCCTCCAAGGCTAGAAGCTGATCCGTTTGAAATCCTGGGTCTGTTTCACGATCGCCTTCTCGGCAGGTAGGCGTTCGAGGGAACTGGCACCGTAGAAGCCGTGACAATGGCGAGTCTTGCTGAGCACAAATGTGGCGTCGGCGGGTTCGGCGATGGGGCCACCGTGGCAAAGCACAATGATGTCGGGACGTACCTCTAGCGCAGCTTCGGCGATGGCGTCGATTCGCCCGGGGCAGGCTTCGAGGCTCAGGGCGGTTTCCGCACCGATCGTGCCGCCGGTGGTTAGACCCATGTGAGCGACGAGAATGTCCGCTCCCGCCTGCGCCATCGTGGCTGCTTGCGGGGGGTCGAAAACATAAGGGGTCGTCAGCAGGCCCTTTTCGTGGGCCAGGCGGATCATGTCAACCTCCAGTGCGTAGCTCATTCCCGTCTCTTCCAGATTCTGACGGAAGACTCCGTCGATCAATCCGACGGTGGGAAAATTCTGTACTCCGGAAAAGCCGATTGCGGCCACGTGGTCGAGGAAGGTGTGGAACAGGCAAAAAGGATCGGTGCCATTCACTCCTGCCAGTACCGGCGTCTTTTTGACTACCGGCAAGACTTCCCTGGCCATTTCCATCACAATGTCGTTGGCATTGCCGTAAGCCAGCAGTCCCGATAGCGATCCTCGGCCTGCCATGCGGTAGCGGCCAGAGTTGTAGATCACAATCAGGTCGATCCCGGCCGCTTCCTCACACTTGGCCGATAAGCCGGTGCCAGCGCCACCGCCGATAATGGGCTGACGACGGCGAACCATTTCCCGATATTTCGCCAACAATTCTTCGCGCGCAAAACGTGGCATGCACTATTCCCTTAAGACAGTATTGTCAGGAATTCTTCAACCGCGGCCTGTGCGAACTTTGGATGGTTGATGTGATACGGAATCTCGAGCAGCTTCCGCCGGTCAGTCTGCGCCAGTTCGGCGGTCAGGGTCTCGAACAGGGCCGCATCCGCCGCCGGATCCCAGAAAGGCTGCCCAGGCGCATCCAGGGCCGACACCCCTCCGAGAGGCAGCAGAAATCTAACTTCCCCTTGACACTGATTAAGTCGATCGGCGATCCAGCGGGCCTGGCGGACATTTTCCTCGACCGTAGTCCGCATCAGCGTGATCTGCGGATTGTGCGCGTAAAACTTTCGCCCACGATAACCTTCGGGCACGGTCTCGGGCGCGCCAAAGTTCACCATGTCAAGTGCGCCGCAGGAACCAATGTAGGGTGAGCGAGTGCGAGCCACCGCGCCGAAGCGATCATCGGTGCAGGCCAGCACCCCGCCGAACAAATGATCGCAGACCTCGGTCGTGGTGATGTCGAGCACCCCACCAAGGTAGCCGTCTTCCAGCAGTTTTTCCATCGAGCGGCCGCCCGTGCCGGTGGCATGGAACACGATGCAGTCAAAGAGAGGATCGAGCAGGCCGCAGATTTGCTGGACAGAGGCAGTGGTTACGCCGAACATGGTGAGCCCGAGCGCCGGGCGTTCCTGCCTTACCGGCGGCAAAGGGTGCAGCACCATGCCCGCGACCGCGTGCGCCGCGTTGCCCAATACACGACGGGAAATCCGGTTCAAGCCCGCCATGTCGGTGATGGAATAAACCATCGCAATGTCAGAGGCGCCGACATAGGACGCGACGTTGCCCGAGGCCATCGTGGAAACCATCACTTTTGGCAGACCAATGGGCAGAGCCCGCATGGCACGCGTGATCAGTGCGGTTCCGCCGGAGCCGCCCACGCCCAGCATGCCACCGATGTCGTCGTGACTTCTGACTATTCGTTCAAACGCGTCGCTCATTGCGGCGATTGCGCTGCCCCGGTCACCCGTGAATACGGCGCTTCGGCCTTGAGGGTGGTACGCCGCGATGTCCTCTGAAGAAAAAAAACAGGTGCACTGAGGCGCAGAGACGATCTTGCCCGAGGTGGAGATGTCGGCGAGGGTTACCGGCAGCCCGGCGGCTTCCAGCAGGGTACAGACATAGGTGGCTTCCGGACTCTTGGTGTCGAGTGTGGCCGCGACCCAGACTGTCTTCATGTTCCCTGCTGCCTCCCGGATGTGTGACCAGCTCTCCGCAATCGCCAGTCATGGTGATTCAGACAGTATTGAACTTTCCTACAGAGGAGTGGCCAACTAACGAATCATTGATCAGACCCGTCGCTTCCAGAACCTCGTATCTGTGCATCGACACGATCCACAAAGGTATATAGGCCCAGGCACACAAGAAATATAAGGCCGGAGAACACTGCAGCCGGCAAGGCGCTCTTGTGATGTCCAGCCAGGAAAGACTCGAGAGTCGCGCTCAAAAGCCATATCTGAACGATCAACAGAACTGCGATTAGGGACATTGCGCCGGCAATGGCTGTGAGGCCTCGATTCTGTGGCGGAGTTTCCGATGGCACAGGCATGATTTAGACCTTCATCCCGATCGCGACCAGACGCTCACCCTGTTTTTCCAACAGCACACGCGGCAGCGGGCGAGAAGGCGGACCTTGCAGGACACTACCGTCCTCAATCGAAAAGAAGCCCTGGTGACAAGGGCATTCCAGGCAATTGCTGGCCTGAGAGTAGTAAACGGCACAAGAGAGATGCGTACATTTCTGGCTATAGGCGACATATTTGTCGTCTGCGGTACGGACCAGGATGCAACGGTCTTGCTCGGTGGGATAGGCGAACAGCTTCACTTCGCCAACCGAAATTTCGCCAAGTTGAGCGACTGTGTGCTCGGGATAGCTGGGCGCTTTATAAAACAATGAGCGCATCAGGATCCACACGTTTCCCGCGAACATCCCGAGACTCGTCAGGACGAGAAACTTTGTGAGCTGCCTTCGGGTGACATAACGTTCATCCGCGGTGTGCACGGAGAACTCTTCCTTCCACAGAGGCTGGCGATTACTCGCGCGCCGGAGCCAGTTCACGGTTTTCCTCCCACATGTAATCCACCACGTCCAGGGTGATGGCCTCGCGCTCGGCAGGAGCCATCATGAAGACCTTGGTGGTAATCTTCTGACTGCCGAAGTAAAAAATGTTTGTCGGCTTCTCGCGCCGTTTGGCAATTTCGTCGGGCCGCACATAGGCCAGAGCCTGGCTCGGGCAAACGGTCGCGCACATCGGGCGCCTGCCCTCCGAAGTCCGGTCGTAGCACATGTCGCACTTCATCATCTGCTGCTCGGGCTCCATCATCTTCGGGATACCGAAGGGACACGCCAGCACGCAGTTATTGCAGGCAATGCATCGAGGCTTCAGCGAGGAATGGACAATGCCATCCTCTCCTTTCTTAATAGCGTCCGCGGGACAGACCTGCGCGCAAGTCGGTTCATCACAATGGAAGCAAACGTAGGCTGCTGAGGTAATGCTCTCGCGTCGTTCGATGAAGTCGAAATTGATCATTGACTGGCCACGATGAGTCTCGCATTCCTCGCAAGCCTGAAGGCACGAGCGGCATCCAATGCAGCGCGAGGGATCAATATAGAACTCGTATCCGAACATTACGCAGCAACTCCATTGCGATGAGCAAGGCGGTCATCTGGGGCTTGGTCTGGGCCACCCGCCCGAGCTACTCGGCAGGCAGACACTTTGAACTCCGGAATCTTGCTGCGGGGATCGAGAGTGCGATGGGTAAGGCGGTTCGCGCTGCGGGTGCCGGCCCAGTGGTACGGAATGAAAATAGTATCTGGCCGAATGGTTTTGACCACCATGGCCCGAATCGTCAGATCGTCGCGGCGAGTCGTGACGGTTACGCAATCGCCATCCTTGATTCCATGCTGCTCCGCTAGCCGAGGATGAATTTCCGCGCGCGGTTCGGGATATTGATCGACCAGCGCCCCGATGCGGCGCGTTTGCGTCCCGGAGAGATACTGGCTCACCACGCGGCCAGTCGTCAGGAAGTAAGGATATTCTTCACTGACCGGGTCTCCGCTGGGCCGCCATTCGGTCACATTGAAGTGGGCCTTACCATCGTGAGTGTAGAACTTCCTATCCGCGAATAAATGTGGCGTTCCTGGGTGGTCGAGCGAGGGGCACGGCCAGAAGATACCTTTCTCTCTATCTATACGTTGGTAGGTGATGCCGTGGTAGTCGGCGATGCCGCCGCGCGATGCTACTCGAAGCTCCTCAAGGATATCCGCCGGACTCTTGAATGGAAAATATTGGCCACGGCCCAAGCGATGTGCCAGATCAATAATGATTTGTGAATCCTGCCTCGCGTCGCCCGGCGGATCGATGCTCTTTTGCCAATGAATCACACGACCTTCCGCGTTGCATCCGAGCCCATCTTCTTCTTCATGCAGACTCCCGGCCAGAACTACGTCGGCATGGTGAGCCGTCTCTGACAAGAAGAAATCGATGACTCCGAAGAACTCCAGTTTCGATAGCGCTTCGCGGGTGAAATTCGCGTCGGGAAGCGAGACCAGGGGGTTGAAACAGATCGAAAGCAATCCTCTGATCTCGCCGCGGTGGATGGCGTTCATGATTTCCTGGGCGCTGTAGCCCGGTTGCGGGAGTTCTTCGGGCTTTATTCCCCAAACGCCTGCCACGTACTCGCGGGCCGCCGGATCAGCGAGCGAACGCTGACCGGGAAGCTGGTCGCATTTTTGCCCGTGTTCGCGTCCGCCCTGCCCGTTGCCCTGTCCGGTGATCATGGTGGGGCCTGCGCCTTCACGGCCTACGTTGCCGGTTGCGAGAACGATGTTCAGGACTGCCAGGCAGTTTTCGACGCCTTTGGACTGATGCTCCAATCCACGGGCATGCATCATGATGGCGCGCTTGGATCTCCCAATCCATCGTGCCGCCTTTTCAATTGCTTCCGGTGGCACACCGGTCATCTCGGCTGACTTACGGAGATCCCATTGCTTCGCCGACTCCGCCACCGCTTCGAATCCGGTGGTATACGAGGAGATGAACTCCCTGTCCTCAAGCCCATCTCGCAGGATCACGTGCAACATTCCCATCAGTAAAGAGAGGTCCGTACCGGGGCGTAGCGGAAGATAAAGATCGGCATTGCGTGTGATGGGTGTCATTCGCGGATCTGCCACGATGAGCTTCCCGCCGTTGTCTCGGCAGCGCCAAACATAGTCGGTCGTGATGGGAGCGCAATCGCCGATATTTGCTCCGACAATGAAGAGCACTTCCGCTTTAGGAATCTCGCTCCACGGGATCGGACTGCGATCGACGCCAAACGCCAGCTTATACGCGGTCCCGGCCGAGACCATGCATAGTCGCCCGTTGTAGTCGATGTGCCGTGTGCCCAGAGCCACGCGTGCGAATTTCCCCAGCAGGTAGGACTTTTCGGTTGAGAGGGACGCTCCGCCATAGATGGCAAACGCATCTTTGCCGTACTTGGTCTGGATCTCGCGCATACGGGCCACAGTGAAATCCAGCGACTCGTCCCAGGAAGCCGTACGGAAGCCGTGTTCACCGCGCATGAGCGGCGAAAGCAGCCGGTCGGGATGACTGTTCTGCATGTACCGCTTGACGCCCTTGGGGCAGAGCATGCCGCGGTTGAAAGGAAACTCTTCCCACGGTTCAAAACCGATAATCTGGTTTTCCCTGACCTTCAGTTGAATTCCGCACTGCTGTCCGCAGAAGCAACAGTGCGTTTTTACCAGCTTCTCGGCGGGGCGGATGGATTCGTCTTTCCACCCTCCTGGGGGCACATAGCTCAGGTGCGGCCCGAACTGCTCTTTGAGAAGTTCTTCTGAAGCCGGCGCCTTAGCCATTTGCCTCCTCTTTCAGTCTCAACTGCGCGAGCGAAAGCGATTTACGCTTGCACGTCGGGCATAGGTCCTGCCAGTTTGCCACCGGGCCGGCCATCGTGTAGTTGAATCCCACTTGCGGAAGAACCTGCTTAAGATCATCCACATGCATGCGGGAAGCGTAGCGCTCGCCACAGCGTGCGCAACGTGCTCCTTCCCCTTCTTCGCCAGCGCGCTGGTAAAGCTTTATTCCCAGCTGAGCCGGACGCTGAAAAATGTGAAAGAACTTCCCGAAGGGAAGATAGAGCAGTGCGGCAATCACGGTGATGGCGTGCAGGATGGCGATGAAATCGTAGAAACTGCCTCCTAACCACTCCTGCGACACGGTCAACGCCAGCCCGGTAACGGAAATCGCAAACAATAGAATCAGGGGCCAAAAATCCATCACCAGGGTCTGGACTGCTTGTGCGCCCTGATCGCGCATGCGGCGCCACAGCGAAAGCGCGATTCCGGTCAGAATCATGACGGCGGCGATATCCAAGCCGTGAAACAAGAGCAGTGCCGTAAGGGTATGCAGATGAAAACTGCCTGCCGGATACCCAAACACATGCGTGACGTAGGTCATCTGGTCGGTGGGGGCGCTGGTGAAGTGAATCCAGCCAAACACGAGGGGAAACGTAATCGCAACCCCCAGCAGGCATCCCCAGAAAATCAGCTGATGCATAGCCCATCGCAGCCGCGATCGGCGGCGGATGAAATTCTGAGCAAGAAGGTGAGTCGCCGCCGACCTTGCAACTTGACTGACACTGCGCAGGACCCCTCGTTGCTTGAAGAGCTGCCATCCCCGCTGCCAATAGATGTAAGTAGGAGGCTTCCGGATCCAAACACTGTAGTGGTAGATGACACCGAAGGTGGCGAAGACAATCGCGAAGGTATAGGTGACGAGCGCGGGATCGAAGTTCTGCAAATTGCGCGAGCCCAGCACGATCATGGCGATCAAGACGCAGGTCCACAAGGTTGCCCAGGCTCCGGCTCGGACCTTGTCCGCGGTGCGCGTCAATTCCGGCGGAAGCTTGGCCGCGAGAGTTTCCTCATTCGGCAGGAAAACCCGTGCATTCATCCACCAGAGAAGGCACGCGACTGCGGACAACAGCAGGAAGCCCGGCCAGACCACGCCTAACTTGTCGCGAAACATTCCCAACAACAAAGGCGGGAAAAATCCGCCCATGCCACCCATGGCTCCGACTAGCCCCGTAACCGTTGCGCGCTGAGTTGGAAAATACCGGGGCACGAGTTGAAACACAGCACCATTGCCGATGCCGAGCAACGCCGCCGTTCCCAACGCTCCCACAGTAAATGGCAACATTGAAGGCGCGCCGAGCAGAAGCCCGAAGCCGGCGACTGCCGGCAGAATCCAGGAAAGCACACGCGAGCCGCCGATCTTGTCTGCCAGCCAACCGCCGAGCGGACGGCATAGTGTTGCCTGCACCACAAATCCCGCGGTGCGAAAGCCCGCGTCGGCGGGCCGCAAACCAAACTGGTCGCGGAGCAGCGTCGGCAAGTAGATTGAGAAGGCGACGAACCCGCCGAAGGTCAAGAAGTAGAATCCCGCGAGCGCCCATGCCAGGGGTTCGCTACCCAGCACGCCAAGCATTTCTCCCAGGCCCTTGGGGCGGACCGTCTGGCTTGCGTTTCTGCCGAATACTGCAAATATCACCGCCCACACCAGCAGGATGACCGCCAATCCCCAGTACACGCTGCGAAACCCGTACGCCGCAGCTACCACTGGTCCCAGGAACACAGCGGCGGACTGGCCGATATTTCCCAGTCCGTAAACCCCGAGCGCGCTGCCCTGTTCCTCCATCGCAAACCAGCGCGACACGAAACCCACACCTACTGCGAACGAAGAGCCTGCGGTTCCCAGCAGGAAACACACAACCAACAAGTTCTGATATCCAGTCGCAAGCGGGACCAGCGCCACGGGAATGGCGACGAAAGACATAAGTACCGTGAAGACGATGCGGCCACCGAAGCGGTCGGTCAGCATACCCATAGGAACGCGGGCCAGGGCGCCCAGCAGAACCGGGACCGCAACCAGGAATGCCGTCTGAGTGGCAGTGAGGTGGAGCAGTTGGCGAAACCGAGGGGCGAAAGCGCTGATCAATCCCCATGCTGCAAAGCAAACTGTAAAGGAGATTGTGCCGAGGAGCAGCTGGCGGTTCTGCGGTCCTCGCTGGTGAACGTCGTTGCTCATTAAAGTTCCTGCGTCTCTGGAGCCAGTGGCTTATGGAACTTCTGCTAGTGCGAAAGTTCCACCATGGTACACCTGCCACGACTATGCCCGTCGTCCTATCGTGACCGGCGCAACGTAATGCGGAGAAGGCGGCTTCTTAATAAATGTGGCAAACAGGTTCAGCGCAAACAGCGTAACAGCGCTCATTTCGATCACGGCGGAAACTGGCAGCCACGACCATGCTGACTGGAGCAGTCCCTGATAGGCCAGAACTTCCGAGCTGACCCGCATCAAGCATCCGGCAGTAAGAAGAAGGAGGGCCAGGAACATCAATTTCGTACTAAACAGCAGGCGCATTCCGGAAAATGCCGGCAGAACTCTCTGGCCAATTACAAACACCATCGTGCTGAGAAAGCCGACGGTAAGGGCATGACGCGATGCGCCCCAGATGCCGCCCGCGTCCGCCACAGACGCGGCCCAGATTCCCAGGATCGCGGCAACCATGGCCCAAATGTAAGCCAGCCGTATGAACAGGGGGAAGCTGGAGTGGACTCCCTTGATTTTCGCCGGCCGCTCCGCAGGCTCCATCAAGCGCAAGGCATGAATCGCAGTGGCGATTCCCGCGAGTAAGAGGACGACGGTTGCCTTGATCGAGAACGGAGAGGTCAACACTCCCAATGAATTCAGACCGATTGCCCAGAGCAACCGACGTCCACGCACCAGACGCAGGCCGAGGAAGACGGGCAGCCACTTGGCGCTGAATCCCCAGACGAAGGGAACCAGAAATCCCCAAGTCTGAAAGACCAGTAGAGATTGGTCAAAGCGATGGGGCAGCTCGGGGGATGAGCCGCGCAAAGCCAGAAACATCACGACACCAAAATTCATCAGCAATGAAACGAAAAAGCCCACAGCTCCGGCGATGACGGCAAATGTCCACTCCTCAAATTTACTTCTGCCGGCATCGTGCGGACGATGCCCCGAGACGGCGTGGAAAAAAATTAGAAATGCGGCCAGTTCCATCGCGGCAGACAGGGGCATCAGTGCGCGCCAGTGCCACTGGTACACAGTAGTCAACCACCGCAAGGTGACGCCGGATGCCCAAAGTACCCAGCATGTCCACGGCGCCCACAAGCCAAAGCTTCCGGTGCGGCGAAGCTTGGGAATGGAATGGAAGCCTATGCCCAGGATGAACGTTCCAATCCAGCCAAAGATCTGTGCATGCCCGTGCGCCTGGATCCATGCGGGTGAGACTGAACTTGCTGAGCGATGCGCGCTGATTGAGATCAGGTTCCAAACTCCCAGGAACGTACCCGGCAGGAGCATGAACCCCAGTCCAGTGCCGATGTAAAGCATGAGCAACCGGGAGAGTTTCATTTCGCGCGCAGCCGTGATCTCGAAGATCTCTGCCGGACTGAGAGACTGCCCAGCTTCGATCTCGACGCGCGTCGATAGGACGGTGGCGGCTTCCATTAGCGTCCTCTTTCCATGGCGACAGCGCGAGGAAACAAGATGTTGTTTTCCAAATGGATATGCTGATGCAGATCCGCTTCAAACTCAGCCAAGGCCTGAAAAAGTGTCTGATAGCTGATGCACGCCTCGGGCGGAACCGTGTAGCCACCAGTCATCTCCCGCAAAGCTCGCAGGGCTTCTCCAGCATCGTCATGTTCATGCTCCATCATTAGGACCGGATTCTGCACGCTACCAAAAGGCGACGGCAGAATAGGCTCTTTTTGAATGACGGCTTCTTCCATGCGCACGATGTAGGGAAACAGCATCTTCTCTTCCTTCATCATGTGCATGGTGAGTTCCTGCGCGAGGCCATGGAAAACCGCGCGCACATTGTTTAACTCCGGATGGTTCTTCCCATGCGCCGAACAGACTTTGGCCAACAGCGGGCCGAGCCGTGCAATTTCCTCCCGCGTGTACTTGTGGTGCGTGTTCATGATGTGGGCGACTAGTTCGGCCAGGGGCTCGGTCTGCCAATCGCACGTTTTCGGGGACATGGGTGAAGCCTTCTGGGCCGTTTCCAGAGAATCCAGTACCTCATTCAGCGAAAGGTGGGCCGCATGGCAAGCTTCCGCCAGCGGACGTTGCCCGCCACAGCAGTAGTCAATCCCAAATTTCTCAAAGACGCGAGTAGCGCTGGGGAATTCCTGCACCAGTTCGCGGACGGTTTTTTCGGTGGCTACACTCATAGATTTCTCCTCCGGAGGGTGAGAGACTCGCCCAATTCCTGTGGACAAATTGAGGCTAGCGGGGACGGAAGGGTGGGGCGATGACTTTTGTCACAGAGGTCGAGAATGCCGTCGAGGGAGATGGATTCTACGAGGCTTCCTGCAGTTCCGCTTCCAGTGCTTTGGCATTACGGATAGTGACGCTGCGGCCGTCAATCCTGACCAAACCCTCCGCTTGCAGGCGGGAGAGATTGCGCGAGACCAGTTCCCGTACCGTGCCAATCTGCGAGGCCAGTTCCTGGTTGCTGAGCGGCAGCGTTACTTCCAGGCCGTCCGGAGTTTGCCGCCCCTCCTTCTGGGCTAGGCGCAAAAGGAAGGACGCCAGCCGGTGACGTACAGTGGTAAAGGAAAGTTCTTCGATGATTCCGACCAGGCGACGTAAGCGCGAACCCACGACCCGCAGAACTTTAAGCGCAACCTGGGGGTGAGCAAGGCAAAGCGCCTGGAAATCCTGCTTGCTCACGAAAACAAGAGTGGCCTGATCAATCGCGGCAGCCGAGGCGGGATAGTTCCCTCCGTCGAACACCGGAAGCTCCGCAATCGAACTGCCCGGCCCATCAATGCTGAGCACCTGTTCCCGGCCACTTGCAGAGCTCTTAAAGATTCGGACATTCCCCGATTCGACTACATACATCCCGGAACAGGGCGCGCCCTCGTCAAAAATGATGTCACCCGGCGCATAGCTCCGCGGAACCGCCCGCCGGGAAAGAAACTCAAGCTCGCTTTCCGTCAGGCCGGAAAAGATGGGAACTTTGGAGAGCGTTTGTTCGTGGGCGAGTGATGACACGCGGCTATTCTACAGAATTGCCGGCCGTTCGATACGGCCCCCCGAATCAGAAGTTCAGGCAGCGAACTCAAGATCGAATCATGGTCAGGAGCATCTTGAACGGAGTCGTGGCCTTGACGGCGTGAGGCTGCTGCGCCGGCAGCAGGATAATTTCCCCGGCTTTCACTGCAACCGCCTTACCGGCAATTGCGATTTCAGCTTCGCCCTCAATTGCCTGCGCCAGCGCATCGAAAGGTGTTGTGTGTTCGCTCAGCCCCTGGCCAGAGTCAAACGCGAACAGCGTCACATTCCCTTTCTCCCGCTTTAGCAGGACGCGGCTAACGACGGAACCCTGCTGGTAGCTAACCAGATCCGGCAAACAGAAGGACTCCCCTTCGGGAATCTGTGATTGCGTTGCACTTGATGAAGCCATCTCAATATCCTCGTTTCATACGCCGAGTCGGTTCTGCAGTTACGCCGGCGCTCTTGCCTTTCTCCGACCGGCCATTTCTCTCCCGATAGCGATCTTCTCTTGCGAGGACAGCAATTTCGCTGCTATTGGGAACACCACGTTATCTTCGATTTCGATATGCCGCCCATACATGCCCACCAGGTCGACGAGCAGCATGCGGAACTCCTCCGCTTCCTCTGTCGCTAAGGCACCGAGATTTAACCACCGTTCTCCCAGCACTTCAACCCTGGCATGCAAGGGCGCGGCTCGCCGGTGATCTTCCTCAAGTGGTTCCAACCGGCCAAGGAGCAAATTAACATGGGGGTCTTCCATCAGTCGTAGGCGTGGGAACAGAGACTCCTCTTCATCTGCCGTGTGCTTGGGCGCGGCCTCGCGAAAATAACGCAAGGCAGTATCCAGGGACTTTCTATCCTCTTCCCCCAACGGATGGTCAGCGTGCTTAGCGGTCTCCTGAAGTACATTCAGAAACATCTCAATGCGCCGGTGGCAATCGGAGAGCAGACTAGTGGGGTCTGTGAAGCTAGACGCATGCGCTCCAATTTGCACCGGCATGGCTCAGCCCTCCCGCACAGTTCCAACGATGGAAATCGCGCCAAGGTGCTTCTCATATCTGCGGAACAGTCGCCGCATGGCGAGGATTCGGTGGCGCAATGCCGGTTTTGACAGCACATTGAATACAATTCGCAGGCCTCCGATGAAGCCTTCGTCCGCCAGCATTCGCCACGGCTCCAGAAGGTGCATGGGCGCTTCGGAACTCCAGTCTACATGCATGCCATTCTGTTCAAACATATCGGCCCATTCAGCGCGTGAGAGCAGTTGTACTCCCACATGAATTTCCTTGGACAACTCAGCTTGAATTTCCCGGCGCAGCGCAGGAGAAATGTCATCCGCCAGGAAACACAGTTCGTGAATTCCATAACGACCTCGGGGCGCAAGCAGACGGCGGGCTTCGGCAAAGATTCGGCTCTTTTGTTCCGGCCTCTGCATGCTGAGCATGGCCTCGCCGTAGACCACGCTGGCGCAGCCATTCGGCAAGCCGGATTTTTGCACCTCGCCCTCGACGATCTGCGCAGCGGTCTTCCCCATTTGACAACGCAAACCCTCGGCAGCCGCCGGTTCCCGCTCCACCGCGCTATATGCAGCGGGGTGGCGCTCTAAGACCATCCGCGCCGTCACACCCAGTCCCGGAGCAAACTCGACCACCCGGTCCTGGCGGCCTATGGCGAGCGCATCCAACATCCGCCGAGTAAGAGCAAGCCCGCCGGGACGAAGCACGCGCTTACCCACCGACACCAGAACCCAATGCCCCTGCATCTTGTGTAAGGTGTGCGTTGCCTGAGTTGGTTGAAAGGCAGGTGAAAACTGGTGTCCGTTTGATTCGTTTACCCAAATGTCATGCATCGTGGTAGCTCCAGCCCGAAGCTCAACCCTAAGTGGTTTGCAACCAGTACACAATGACTTTTGTCACGCTTTCCCGGATGCTCGCCGTCACACCGCCTCCACGCTCGCCGGCGCCTCTGGGTGAGCAGCTCTCGTGCCCGCTTGCTCTGCTAGGGCCTAGGCGGAATAGAGTCCGTGCTTCCGGCGATCCCGCTGCGACCGTGCCAGCCCTTCGGCGGTGCGCGGTCCGGTACTCGCACCGCCGTGCATACGGCATCGTCTATCGGCCATTGCCGGGGCCTGACAGGGCGTGCTCCGGCAACTCTTGACCCCTCTCGATGCTTGACGGCGGTGGTCTCGTATGGTTTAATAATGACTGTAAGTCATATTTGACTATAGGTCGCAATATGGCAACCGAATCGAAAGTTGCAGCGCCCCGCCGCCCGGCTGCCTCGGTTCCCGGCCGCCGGGAACGCAAGCGCGCCCAAACCCGGGAGCGCATCTTCCGCGCGGCGATCGAGCTCTTCGGGCAACGGGGTTTCTTCAATACCACAGTGGAGGACATCACGGAAGCTGCCGACGTGGGAAAAGGGACCTTCTTCAACTACTTCCCCAGCAAGGAGCAGGTCTTCGGCGTTCTCTACGAAATGCAGCTCAAGAAGGTCGCCCAGGCACGGGACCTGGCGCAGAGCGGAGAATGCTCTCTTCGCGATCTGCTTCGCCATTTCGTCCACCAGATCGCAGAAGAACCAGGGAAAAATCAACAGGTAGCATGTGGTTTGGTGGCCACGGTCGTTTCCAGCCAGGCAGTTCGTGAAATGCACTTGGAAACCATGAGGCGTGGCCGTCAACTCCTCGGTGAAGTCCTGAAGCTCGGACAAAAACGAGGAGAGGTCCGGAGCGATCTCACGGCAGAGGAAATGGTCCGCGTGCTGCAGCAGTCTTTGATTGGGGCGGTATTGCTTTGGAGCCTCGAGCCGTCCTCCAATCTGCAGAAACGGCTCGCTGCCATGTTTGAAATCTACTGGTCAGGAATCAAGATTCCGGCGCGGAAAGGAACGGAATTGCCATGAAACGCCGAATCGCTATTGTTGTCCTGGTTGGCGCGGCTGCGGCCTGTGCCTGCCTCTTCTTTTTCCGTCCCCGCTGGACGTCCGCGAAACCCCCAACGAGTGTCTTGAAGCTCTCGGGCAACATCGAAACTCACGAGAGCATTGTCGGTTTCAAAGTGTCGGGCCGTATCGTTGACCTGCCCATCCAGGAGGGCCAATGGGTGGAGCCGGGGGTCGTGTTGGCCATACTGGATACTGCCGACTATCGTCAGCAACTGGCCATTGATGAAGCCACGGTGCGGGTGCAGCGCAAACAGCTCGACCTTGGTCTGGCCGGAACTCGGCGGCAGCAAGTGGAAGTTGCGGGGCAGGCGCTGGCCGATGCAAACGCAGACCTCGCACAAAAGCAGCTCGACTATTCCCGCGCCCAAACGCTGTATCGCCAGCAAGTGGGATCGCAGGTGGCTCGCGACCAGGCCGAAACCAACCTCAAGCGGGCGCAGACTGTGGCCCACAGTGCTCAGCAGCAATATGACGAGGCACTCGAAGGTACCCGCGCCGAGCAGCTCGCCGTGGACCGTGCCCAACTGACGCAGGCGGCGCGAAAGCTGCAACTATCCCGGATCTATCTCGAGTACACCACGCTCCGGTCCCCCAAAGCAGGGGTGATTCTGGTGCGCAATGCAGAACTCGGAGAGGTAGTCGCGCCCGCCACGCCCGTCGTCACGCTCGGCGACCTGGACCACGTCTGGCTGCGCGCTTACGTGAATGAGACCGACCTGGGCCGCATTCACTGGGGGCAGCCGGTCACGGTGGGCACTGATTCTTATCCGGGCAAAATCTACCGCGGAAGAATCTCGTTCATTTCCGACAAGGCAGAGTTCACGCCCAAAAGTGTGCAGACCTTCCAGGAGCGGGTCACTCTGGTATACCGCATCAAGATTGACCTCGAGAATCCCAACCATGAACTGAAGCCGGGAATGCCGGCGGATGCGGAGATTCAGCTGGCGTCCGATACGCAGGCGCCGAAGTTATGAACACAGCCGCCCAGGCCGCGATCACGCTTGCCGGATTGAGCAAGAGCTTTCCAGGAGTTCATGCCGTGGAGCGTCTGAGTTTTGAGGTGTATCCGGGGGAAATTTTTGGCTTGGTCGGTCCGGATGGTGCGGGTAAGACCACCACGTTGCGCATGTTGGCCGGCGTCATGCCGCCCGACCAGGGGACAGCAACCGTTGCCGGCTTCGACGTGGGGCGTGACCCGGAAGGCGCCAAATACCACCTCAGCTACATGCCGCAGCGCTTCGGACTTTACGAAGACTTGACCGTGGACGAGAACATCCGGTTCTACGCTGATTTGTTCGGAGTGAGCAAGGCGCAACGTGAACTGCGTTCGGGGCAGCTTCTGCGAGCGGCCGGGATGACCGAGTTTCGAGGGCGCATGGCGGGCAAACTGTCGGGTGGGATGAAGCAAAAACTGGGCCTCATCTGCGCGCTAATTCACCGGCCCAAAGTCATTCTTCTCGATGAGCCCACAACCGGCGTGGATCCAGTGTCGCGCCGCGACTTTTGGCGAATTTTGTATGAGCTTACAGCCGAAGGCGTGGCGGTCCTTACTTCCACCGCCTACCTGGATGAGGCGGAGCGCTGCCACCGTGTAGCGCTGCTGCATCAGGGCAGGCTTCTTTTTTGTGATACGCCTGCGCACCTGAAAGCGCGGCTGGGCAAAGGAGTTCTGGCAGTTACTTCGCCCGACCCGCGACGAGTACGCGAACAGCTCCAGAACGCCGAGGGAATTTCCAGCCTCGTGCTCACGGGAGATGGAGTGCACATCGTGGTGGATGATGTCTCGCGCCGCATGGCGGAATTTCAGGCCCGGCTCAAACAGGCGCAAGTGCCGTTTGACCAGATTCAGCGCGTTACCCCCGCCATCGAAGATCTCTTTGTGGATGCGGTGTCGGGAGGTAAGGAAGGCGAGGGGGCATGAACACCGCAGACCGCTCCGTCCTGATCGATAGCCTGGTCAAGCGTTTCGGTGATTTCACCGCCGTGGACCACATCAGCCTGGAGACGCGCAGAGGAGAGATCTTCGGTTTTCTCGGACCCAACGGCGCCGGCAAGTCCACCACCATCCGCGTGCTGTGCGGACTGTTGCGGCCGACTTCCGGACGCGCGACTGTAGCGGGATTCGACGTGGCCCGCGAGCCGGAATCAGTGCGGCAGCACATTGGTTACATGTCCCAGAAGTTCTCGCTCTATAACGATTTGAAGGTGATCGAGAACCTCCGCCTGTTTGCAGGGCTATACAACGTCCCTCGCGACCTGGTGGATGAGCGAATCGCCTGGGCGCTCGAAATGGCTAACCTTAAAGGGAAGGAGGCCAGGATGACCGGCACCCTGCCCAGCGGCTGGAAGCAGCGTCTGGCATTGGGGTGTGCTGTGTTGCACCGCCCGCCCATCATTTTTCTCGACGAGCCAACCTCCGGCGTGGACCCTATTTCCCGTCGCCAGTTCTGGGACCTGATTCACCAGATGGCCGCCGAAGGCGTGACCGTGTTTGTCACCACCCACTATATGGAGGAGGCCGAGTACTGCAACCGGTTAGCAATGATTTACCGCGGGAAAATGGTAGCTCTGGGCACGCCGACCGAGTTGAAGCAGAAATCCATGAAAGGCGAATTGCTGCTCATCGAGTGCGAACCACTGGGCGTGGCGGTCGAGACCTTGCAAGGTGGCCCCGGAGTTTTAGACGCAGCCGTTTTTGGCAACGCCCTTCACGTGTTGGTTCCGAACGCAGGCGTGGGAACAGCCCAGCTGCAAGCGTATCTGGTGGCTCATGAGGTGCAGGTGAGCAAAATCGAACCCATCCGGCCCAGCCTCGAAGATGTCTTCGTGGCGCTCACCAGCGAGCGCGAAGGCAGGAAGGAGCCTGTGTAGTATGCGCTGGGTGCGGCTCACAGCGGTTGCCCGCAAGGAAGTCATTCACATCATTCGCGATGTCCGCAGCCTGAGCATTGTGGTGATCATGCCCGTAGTCCTCGTGCTGTTCTTCGGCTATGGGGTGAGCCTCGACCTCAAGCACTTACCGATTTACGTTTACGACCGCGAAGGAAGCGAACAAAGTCAGGCGCTTTTGAAACGCTTCCAGTCGAGCGACTACTTCGAGATCGTGCGCGTGGCGAATAATTATTCCGAACTGGTCAAAGCGCTGGACGATGGCCGGGCTAAAATGGCATTCGTTATCTCCTCCGATTTTTCCGAAAACCTGCGAGCGGGCGGCACGGTGAGCGTGCAGGCTCTGGTGGACGCGACCGATGACAACACCGCCAATGTCATCATTGGCTATACTCAGGCGCTGGTACAGGGGTACTCCAGCGATGTGCAGCTCGAGTGGCTGCAGCGCCGCGGCCAGCAGGTGCAGCCGCCCCCACTCAGCGTCGAGACCCGCACTTGGTATAACGAAAATCTCGAAAGCAGCGCCTTCATTGTGCCGGGCGTGCTGGCCGTGGTGATGTCTGTCATCGGCGCTTTTCTTACCTCGCTCACTGTAGCCCGCGAGTGGGAGAGAGGCACCATGGAACAGCTCATTTCCACCCCAGTCACTCCATTGGAAATCATGCTGGGCAAGCTGATGCCCTACTTCCTGGTGGGGCTGTTCGACGCAGGAGTCTGCGTGGTCCTGGCCATCTTCTGGTTTCAGGTTCCCTTTCGTGGGACGGTGATGGCGCTGCTCATTAGCTCGGCCTTGTTCCTGATCGCGCTGCTCTGCCTGGGATTTTTCATTTCGGTGGTTACAAGGAACCAACTGGCGGCCAGCCAGGTTGCGCTGGTAGCAACTTTTCTGCCGGCATTTCTGCTTTCCGGATTCCTGTTTGCCATCGAACAGATGCCACAGTTTGTCCGGCTTGTGACCCGCATTCTGCCGGCACGGTATTACGTCTCTTCGCTCAAGATGATTTTTCTGAAAGGCACACCGGTCGCCATGTTGTACTCGCAGCTGGTGCCGCTCGCGATTTTTGCCCTGGTGCTAGCCGCCTTGGCCACGCGTGTCTTCCAGAAGAGCCTGGTCTGACAACATGCTTTCACGGCTCAAACAAATGCTCATTAAGGAATTCATCCAGGTTTTCCGCGACAAGCGGGCGCGCTTTATCCTGTTTGGGCCGCCCATCATCCAGATGCTGATTTTCGGCTATGCGGCGACATTCGAAATCCAACATGTCCCCACCGCGGTTCTTGACCTGGACCACACGCAGGAGAGCCGCGAGCTGATTTCCCGTTTTTCCTCTAGCCCCTACTTCCAGGTGCGCTGGTACCTCACGCAGCAGGAGGAGCTGGTTGATCTGATTGATCGCGGGGAGGCGACCGTGGCATTGCAGATCCATCCGGGTTTTTCCGAGGAGTTGCAAAAGGGCCAGACCGCCCCGCTGCAGGTGGTGGTGGATGCTACCAATTCCAATACGGCGCTGATCGCTGCGGGGTACGTCAATCAGATTGCCCAAACCTTTGCTCAGGACTACCAAGCCGATCGCATGGGGCGCATCTCGCCCTTCCTAGTGAATCACATTCCACGGGTCGAGCTGCAGCCACGGCCCTGGTACAACATAAATCTAAAAAGCCGGTGGTTCTTTGTGCCGGGCGTGATTGGCAGCCTGACGCTGGTGTTGGTTACCACTCTGACCGCATTTGCCGTCGTGCGCGAGCGGGAGATCGGCACACTCGAGCAGATTATGGTCACACCCATCCGGCCCTTTGAATTCATTCTGGGCAAGACGGTGCCTTTCTTTCTGATCGGCCTGGCGGATGTCTCGCTGATCGCCACCATAGGGACGCTGTGGTTTCAAGTTCCCTTTCGTGGATCCGTCGTCGTCCTGCTGGTCGGCACCGTGCTCTTCTTACTCTGCATGCTGGGTGCCGGACTGCTCATCTCGACCGTTTCTTCCACTCAGCAGCAGGCCATGGTCACCGCATTCTTCTTCATCATGCCCGCAGTCATCTTTTCTGGGTTCGGTTTCCCCATCAGTGCTATGCCCCGATGGTTGCAGTATCTGACCTACGCCAATCCTTTACGATACTTTTTGATAGTGCTGCGCGGCGTGTACCTGAAGGGAATCTCCTTCAACATCCTCTGGCCAGAAATGATCGCTATGGCGGCGCTCGGGTCATTCCTCTTGACACTCAGCGTGCTGCGCTTCCACAAGGCATTGGACTAGCCAGGCAGCTGCCGTGAGCGGCGACCTCCGAAATCGCCGAACTGCTTGCCCCCACGCCAACGAGGCAAGCGATAACATAAGGGCGACTGGAAGGCTCTTGAGTCTCGTCGAATTCCCCTTTTCGACGATCAACTCCAGAGTACAGACCCGAATGGCGCTATGCTCGAAGACTGCCGGAGTTGTGCTTCTCTCCGCTATGCTCGTTTGCCTCGCGGCACGGCCAGTGGAAGCGGCAGAACTAAAAGAGGAAACCGCTGCCGCGTTTGACCGTTATATCGGTGTATCCGAAAAACGGATCCATTCAGAAGTCCACAACGGGCCTTTCCTCTTTGTTGACGAGTTACCGGAGACGCGTCGGGTGGAAGTCTATGCACAACTTCGCACAGGACAAGTGCTGGTGAAGCAGGTGGACACGAAGGAAGAGGGGTATCGCATCGAAGTCCCAGGCGGACGGATTCACGACTGGATCGGACTGTTGTTCATCCCGAACTCGTCACTGGCGCAAACCCTTGCTGTCGTCCAGGATTACGACAATCACCAGAATATCTACAAGCCCGAAATACGCCATTCCAGGCTGCTCAACCACAACGGCGACCATTTCAAGGTGTTTCTCCAGCTCTACAAGAAATCGCTTGTCACTGTCATGATCAATGCCGACTTCGACATCAACTACGAACGGTTCGGAGTGAACCGCGCTATGAGCCGTTCTTATTCTACGAGGCTCGCGGAGGTGGAAAACGCCGGCCAGACAGATGAGCACGAACTGCCCGTAGATGACGCGCACGGCTATCTCTGGCGCCTTTATAGCTACTGGCGGTTCGAAGAAAAAGATGGCGGCGTTTACGTGCAGCTCGAATCGATCGCGCTGAGCCGCGCGGTGCCCGCCATCATCGGCTGGCTGGTAAACCCCCTGCTGAGAAGCATCCCGCGCGGAGTCATTTCCAGCCTGCTCGCTGCTACACGTGCCGCCGTCAGCAGCCTGGGAACAACACGCGAACCCGAAACAGTGCCATGGCACACAGCTCCTAAGATCTAAGGGAAAGGAAAATAGCTTTCGCGCAAGCTTCTGCTCGGCAAGTGTAGATCCGGAGGCATAATCTAAGAGCAGGCAAGGTCTCCAGAGCCATTCACGAGGAGGTCTTTATGTTGAGACGATTTGCGGCTGGATCTGTCGTGGCATGCATTGCGACCGCTATCGCTAGTGCTGTAGTTCTTGTGATTTCCGGTGTGGCCCCCCAACGACTATCATTGATCCTTGCCATTTGGTGCATCGTGCCGTGTGTTTGGGGCCTATGGGCGATGGTTTCTCCCTCCAATTGGGTACCGCAACACTTGCCAATCTGGGGAACGCTTCTCGGTATTGTTGCGGGCCTGATGGCGGTGTTTGTCGTCAATATCCCGTACCGTATCTTCGGAGTAGCAGTACCGACGACCACGCGGGCATTCTTCGTTGTCGTGGCCGCGCTGTTCTACTACTTGTTGTGGACAGGCGTTAAGAAGGTCTATATGAGCCTCTCTGGATCGAGTTCTGCGCCATCCCGAGGGTAGCTGACGATAAATCGCGGTCGCACTAACAACCCGATACCTGGTGTAAACGCTGACTACAATGCGCGAGGGCTCACATGTTTCTTGATGCAGCACTGAGCAAGTACGACCTCCAGGCTGTGCCGGAATATGCGCGCCGAGTGGAGGCGATCGGCTATGACTGTCTCTGGACATCCGAGACCGCGCACGACCCCTTCCTTCCCCTGGCGATTGCTTCAACCACGACCTCTTCCCTCAAACTCGGAACCTCGATTGCAGTGGCGTTTCCGCGCAGTCCGATGGTCATCGCCTACACGGCTTGGGACATCCAGAAAGCCTCAGCCGGACGATTCATCCTCGGACTTGGGTCGCAAGTCAGGGGTCACAACGAGCGGCGCTTCTCAGTGAAGTTCGAATCACCGGGGCCGAAGCTGCGCGAGGTGGTGCTGGCGCTACGAGCCATCTGGGAATGTTGGCAGCAGGGGACGCCGCTCCGGTTCAAAGGCGAGTTCTACAACTTCGACTTGATGACACCCTTCTTCAACCCCGGACCGATTGAGCATCCCAAGATTCCAGTTTTTGTCGCAGGCGTTAACCGCTATATGTGCCGCATGGCAGGGGAGGTTTGTGATGGTTTGCACGTGCATCCCTTCCACACCCCGAAGTACCTGCGCGAGTACGTGCGTCCGGCTGTCGAGGATGGATTGCGTGTGTCGGAGCGGTCAAGTCAGGATTTTGCGTACGCAACGGCTAGCTTCGTGGTCGTCGGAGATACGGAGGGTGAACGCGCGGCCAACACCGAGGCGGTAAGACAGCAAATCGCGTTTTATGCCTCGACGAGGACGTACGAAACTGTACTGGCGGCTCACGGCTGGGAAGGAATCGCGCCCGAACTACACCAAAAATCGCTCCATGGCGATTGGAAGGCAATGGCCCGGCTCATCACCGATGACATGCTCGACACGATCGCAGTGAGCGGAACTTACGAGAGTATCGGCCCGAGGCTGCGAGAGCGTTACGCGGGGTTGGTAGACCGCATTGCGCTTTATCAGCCGTATGAATCATCAGTGGATGAGACGCGGCGCGCCGCGTTGGTGAGACAGTTCAAGACTTGAATCATCAAAGTGGCGACTCCAGTTGTCACCCCGGGAAATTCCATCGTCCTGGCACGCGCTTCGCCCATCTGAAACAAACAAGGGCACGCTCACTCTGAGTAGCCGTCGTCGTCCTTGTCGTTATCGTCATCGTCATCTTCCGTGCCATCGCCTTCGTCTTCCTCTTCTTCCTCGTCTGGTTCATCTCGAACGAGGACATCGGCAGCTACCGGGCGATCATAGGTTTCTGGGTCGATGCATTCTGGATGTATTCTGTTCATGCTCAATGGTACGCCTCGACTCTGGCCATTACGGCGACAATGGGCGGCGCGAGAAAAGCTAGGCCGATTCTGAAAGCTGACATGCTCTATTTCGCACTCCTGTTAGGCGCGGGATTCGTGCTTGGTACGATTCGCACGCTGTGGATTGCCCCCCGACTCGGGACGCGAATGTCCGAACTGATCGAAACGCCTATCGCCGAAAACTTGCTGAGGTGGAAAGGTCATTTTATGACGGCTTCCAACAGTGGTTTCTTGCGCTGGGCAGGGACACTGATCGTGCTCTTCCTCTTCAGTCCAGTCCTTGCTCAGCAGGATTCGCTGGTCCGCGTCATCGCCTTCGGCGCGCATCCGGACGATTGCGATCTCTCGGCCGGTGGTGTAGCCGCCAAGTACGCCGCCTTAGGCTACAAGGTGAAGTTTGTCTCGCTTACTAACGGCGATGCTGGCCACCAATCGCAGAGCGGCGAAACCTTGGCCGCCCGGCGGCGTGCGGAGGCAAAAGAGGCGGGTCGACGCATCGGAATCGAATATGACGTCCTGGACAATCACGACGGAGAACTGCTTCCTACTCTTGCGGTCCGCCAGCAGGTCATCCGTAAAATCCGCGAATGGCAGGCCGACATTGTACTAGCGCCTCGGCCGAACGACTACCATCCCGACCATCGCTACACAGGCATCCTGGTACAGGATGCTTCTTACATGGTCACTGTTCCCGACATCGTGCCCAATACGCCTGCGCTTCGCAAGAACCCCGTGTTCCTATATTTCTCCGATCGCTTCGCGCGCCCCCTGCCGTTCCGGCCGGACATCGTGGTCTCGATTGACGATGTGTACGGCAAGAAGATCGACATGCTCGACGCCCACGTATCGCAATTTTATGAATGGTTACCTTGGCACGACGGACAACTGGATCAGGTCCCAAAAGATCCGGCGGAGCGGAAGAAGTGGCTCGCCAGTAACCTTTCGAGGAGCAACCCTCCGGAATGGCGCGAGGCGCTCCAGAAGCGGTATGGCAGCGAAGCTGCGCATATCGTGCATGCCGAAGCATTTGAAATCACCGAATACGGTCGGCAACCCGACGAGGATGAAATTCGCAAGCTCTTTCCATTCTTTCCTGCGAGGTAGCGCTGCTCTCGCAGGCGGCAGGAGAAAGGTCATCATGGAACGGCATCTTGGATCAGTTCTGGTTCTCCTCTCTGCCTTCATGCTCGTAACGCAATCTTCTGCCGATGGGTTGAAGGTCCTAACCAATCATCTGGGGTACGAAACCAGCGGTCCGAAGCACGCAGTGATCATCGGCAAGGCAAGTGATGGCGTCTCTGCTTGTGTCCTAAAGGATGAGACTACCGATCAGGTAATTCTGGCGATCGCACCGAAGGCAACCGGTCCCGTTCAGAGGTGGAGAGACTGGTACTTCTGGACTCTTGATTTCGACTCGTTTGCCACCGAGGGCAAGTATTACCTGGAATGCACGGCGAAAGCAGCGAACATCCGGTCATTTCCGTTCTTGGTACAAAGCGACTTGCTGGAGCGCGGCACACTTTCCGATGTCATCTACTACTTCAAAGACGAGCGCAGTTCGGGCGAGATGGACAAGGCCGATAGCCACCTGCGCTTTGAGGGTACGAAAGGCGGCATGATCGACGCGCACGGCGGATGGTGGGATGCCACGGGCGACTACGGCAAACACTTCTCCCACCTATCCTTCTCGACATACTTCAATCCCCAGCAGATTCCGCTGGTGGTCTACAGCCTGCTTAAGAGCTATGAGCAGGCGAATCGCCGCAATCTGCAAGGGTTCGCGCGATACAAAATGCGTCTGCTGGATGAAGCCATGTTCGGGGCCGACTATTTGGTGCGGATGAAGGTTCCAGGGGGATCCTTCTATCGTTCCGTATCGACGGGCAGCGTGAAGCAGGTTCCCGAAGAACGCAAAATTGCCGGCGAGATGAAGCGCTTTGGAATCGAAAGCACCCCAGGCCAGGGTGCTGCCGGAATGGTCGAGCGCGCTAACAATGACCTGGAGTATGAGGTCAGTTATCGCTCCGGGGGAGGAATCGCGATAGCCGCACTGGCGATGGCGAGTGCCCGCCCTGTAGCCGGCCAGTTTCGCAGCTCGGATTACCTGAAGGCCGCTGAGGACGCCTTTGATTACCTGGAGAAGAACAATCTCAAACTCGCCAACGACGGCAAGGAAAATATCGTTGACGACTATTGCGCACTGGCAGCCGCCACCGAACTCTACCGGACGACCCACACCGAAAAGTACAAGCAAGCTGCCGACCACCGCGCCAAGACTCTGATGGCTCGCCAGATCAGTGCGGGAGGCTACCAGAACTACTGGCGGGCGGATGATGGTCAGCGTCCGTTCTTTCATGCTTCCGACGGTGGTTTTCCGGTCGTGAGCCTGCTCTACTACTCCGAGATCGCTGATCCCACGGCAAAAGAGCAGGTGCTCGACACGGTGAGGAAGTCTCTGGCGTTTGAACTCGCCATCACTTCTGAGGTGAATAATCCGTTCGGTTACAGCCGCGAATACGTGCAGGACAAGACGGGATTGCGCCACTCCAGCTTCTTCTTCCCGCACGATAGCGATGCCGCTCCTTGGTGGCAGGGGGAAAACGCGCGTCTGGCTTCGGTGGCGGCCGCAGCGCGGCTGGCAGAACTCGCCTTCCCCCAGGAAACGGCTCTTCGCAAGCAACTGGAGACGTTGTCCATCAGCCAACTGAACTGGATCCTGGGATTGAACCCATTCGATTCGAGCATGTTGAATGGCGTCGGGCGCAACAATCCTCCTTACATGTATTTTGACTCCTGGGAATTCACCAACGCGCCAGGCGGAATCTCGAACGGCATCACCAGCGGGTTCCGCGACGAGAGCGACATCGACTACCTGCTGTCTTACCGGCAGACGGGCGCTGACAATGACTGGCGGTGGGGGGAGCAATGGCTGCCGCACGCGGCCTGGTACCTTCTGGCGGCTTCAACGGGAGGCGATACAACCCGCTAATTGTTCTTCGGTCGAGAATGGATCGTCGGGCATGATGAACTTGCCACTCGAGTCTTTGATTTCCATGTCGATGATTTTCCAGATCTTCACCGCTAGGGTGCCCTGCTCGAAGTTCTGCTCGATCTGCTTGATGGCTTCACATGGAAAAGACGGATCGATAGACCTCAGCTTTACTGTAAGTTTCAGACCAAACCCACGGTTTGACAGATGAATCTTTCCCGGATTCACCTCTGTTATGCTGGACCCGGAATGGACCCACACAATCGAAGTGACATTCTTGTCGGAAAATTGATCACCGGCCTAGGGATGCTCGTGCTGGCAGGTGCCTTGTGGGCGCTCCACGGTCGATACGTCATCTTCACATCCTGGCCGACGGTGGAGGCAGAAGTAACGAAAAGCGAGGTCACCGGTCCGGTCCAGCTGGCGCGTGGTGGTGCCACCAACTCGGTGTATTACACCAGAATTCAATTCCAGTTTGTCTCCGACGGGAGGCAATTCACCGCATCGGCCAGAGACAAGAGCGATAACTGGAGCGGCGCGAAAATGGTCGCCAATACCTACTCCCCCGGAACCCGCCACACAATTCGGTACAATCCTGCAAACCCCAACGATATTCGTTTCGATATAGTGAATGCGTTTGAAACTCCAGTCGCAGTGGGAATCTTCGGTGTAGCTATGCTGGTTATCGGTCTGCGGTGGCTCTTCAGGGGTCGGCGAGGTGAACATTCCGGCGTAGGAGTTGTGCAGCGCGCTCATGTGAATCACGACGATTCAGTGCTTCCGTCTTGAAAAACGAAGGAAAGGTTGGCAACGTCTCCCAGTCTATTGGAACGTGATGACGACTTTCGCTGGGGCGTGACCTTCTTCCACGTAAGCGATGGCAGCGGCAGTTTCAGTCAGCGGGTAGCGTCTGTCGATCACCGGGGTTACTTTCCCGGCTTTGATAAGTCCGCAGAGGGTCGTCAGGTCGTCTTTATTCACTTTCGCAATGAAGAATGTGAATTTCTGCCTCATGAACGGTGACCACGCGACTGCTCTGCACAATCGGGTAAGCACTGCCCAGAGTTCCTTAGGCGCCCCGGCCATGACACACTTGCCATTCGGACTCAGAACCCGCCTCATCGCTGACAAGGTGCGGTTTCCCACGTTATCGAGAAGCAGGTCGTAACGTTGGCTGTCCTGAGCGAAATCATCGCGAGTATAGTCAATGACCCGGTCGGCACCGAGGGAGCGTACCAATTCAACATTCTTCGTGCTGCAAACGCCGGTTACGATGGCCCCAAATGATTTCGCAATCTGGACGGCAAAGGTGCCGACCCCTCCCGCCGCGCCGTTAATCAAGACATTTTGCCCCGGCTGGAGGTGTCCCTTGTCGCGCAGCCCCTGCAAGGCAGTAAGCCCTGCGACCGGCACAGCAGCCGCCTGGTCGAAGCTCACGCTTTCCGGTTTCGGGACTAACCTGTCTTCGAGAGCACACGCGTATTCGGCAAAGGCGCCTTTGCAAACGCCGAAGACCGCTTCTCCTAGCTTGAACTGCGTCACCCTTTCCCCGACCGCTACTACCTGGCCAGCGACATCAACGCCGGGCCGGTGGCTCTTCATGCGCCAGTCCAGCGGATTGACGGAGGCCGCGCTAACCCGTATGACCACTTCGTTCTTCCTCGGAACCGGCTGTTCGAGGTCCTTCAGTTCGAGAACCTTTCCCGATTTGTCGTTGGTGTAGACGGCGGCTTTCATAGCGGCTGAGATGTTATTCGCGATCTGCCCGACCCGATGTGACGAGGATCATAGAGTCTTCGAGGCCATGAGATCCCGGTAGGGATCACTCGCGTGATACCCCCCGGACGGTCCCGGACGGGCGCTTGTTAGCGCATCCGGTTCTTATCTCGGATGACTGGCGGCGAAGCACACTGCGGGATAGGGATGGAGCACACATGGTTGGGGTAACCAGCGTTCGCCCAGCGCCATCATCCGGATCCACGAGAGGTGACGCTGCTGGCTCCGTCGACGAAGACTGTGCCACCAGAGCGCCCGCACTCGTTTCCGAAAGATGGCTAAGCTACCCACCCCACCTATTCCCCTGTTTACGCTTCCTCGTGCATCTCGCGATGCCCTACGCAAAACTCGGGGCCGAGTGGATCGCTAGTCCTTTCTCGTGAGGCTTCTTCCTCCCCTGCTTCATGCCGGTTTAGCCTGCGCACTGTAATCCCGATTTTACGCCAACAACGTTTTGAGACGCCGCCAACTCCCCGGCTTTCATTGACTTACCCAGTCACCTTTCATCGTCATGGCGGTAGGACTCGCCGAAGCATTGTATTGCGGGCAGGCCACAGGATCTTGAAACGGTGCGATTTGCCGAGCGCTGTCTGCCCCGGGGGGAGCTGTTATGGAATCGCGTAGGATCGAAACGGGGGAACTTCCCAATCCATCTGCTCGTATTCATCCACTGTACACTTGCAAGGTGACCTTCATGAAACTTCTAGTCCTCTCGCTCTGCCTGTCATCCCTTTTCTTGGTTAACGCGCTTGCACAGAAACCGGTGAAAGTCGTGGAAGTGGGGCAGGATCACTTCGAGGCCGGCTTTCTTTCCGGTGGACAATTACGAATGCACATTCGGTCTGGGGCGATCAGGATCATGGGAAGCGACGAAAAGAAGATTCAGGTCCATTACAGCGGGAAGAATGCCGACCAGCGCAAGGACGTTAAAGTGAGCTTGAAAACCAGCGGGGACGTAGGTGAACTGAACATCAGCGGGGGGCCACGCAATGGGTTCGAAATCGAGGTTGAGGTTCCGAAAAGCTGCAATCTTTACCTGCGCATACCAGCGGGCGAGGTGGAAGTGGCGGGCATCACAGGTGATAAGGACGTGGAGCTCTCCTTCGGCGATCTAACGGTCGAGGTCGGCAAGGCCGAAGACTACGCTCACGTAGACGCTTCTGTTTATTCGGGTGATTTGGACGCGGAGCCATTTGCTATTTCGAAAGGGGGGGTGTTCCGATCATTCCAGAAGCAGAGGCCCGGCAAGTATCGGCTTCATGCCCATGTGGGAGCAGGAGAGCTGGTGCTAAAGCAAGCCAGCTAACGTTGCGGCTGAATGACGGAGAAAAGAGAGCTGTCGTAAACGCATTATAAAAGGGGCGCCCCTTTGGGAGTAGGTTGTGAGCGCTAGCACCACAACCTGCGAAAAGGAGCACCCTCGTGAACAGTGAAAAATATATTGGGCTGGACGTTCATCAAGCAACGATCTCGGTCGCGGTGATGGATTCTAACGGCAAGTTGGTAATGGAATCCATCCTGGAGACGAAAGCAGCGACGATTCTTCAGTTCTTTGCCGGACTGCGGGGACGCTATGGTGACCTTTCGAAGAAGGGACCTGCGCCGCCTGGTTGTACGATCTGCTCAACCCGCATGTGGCCAAACTGGTGGTCTGTAATCCACGCAAGAACGCCCTGCTGAAATACAGGAACAAGAGCGATCGGATCGATGCGCGAAAGCTCGCCGAGTTGTTACGCGGCAATCATCTCAAACCGGTCTACCATGGCGAGACGAGCGTGCGCACGCTGCGCGAACTGGCCCGGGGTTTATGACCACGGTTAAGGACCTGACCCGGGTCATGAGCCGCTTGAAGGCGCTGTATCGCAGCTGGGCGATTCCCTGCGCAGGAAGGGATGTCTACTATACCCGTCATCGGACGGAGTGGTTGGGAAAGATCGAGCACACCGGTGTTCGTCGCCGCGCCGAGCAACTGTACCAGCATCTGGACGTACTGCAACGGTTGCGCCAGGAAGTTCGACGGGAACTGTTGGCTGAGTCGTAAGCACCCGGCCACCGCGAAGCTGCGACAGATCCCCTACCTGGGGCCGATTCGATCGGCTCTGTTAGTGGCTCCCATTCAGACTCCGCATCGCTTCCGCACCAAACGCCAGCTATGGGCCTACAGCGGGCTGGCACTGGAGACTCGTACCAGTGCGGAATACAGTTATGTCGAAGGACAATTGCGACGCTCCAAGAAACTGCTCTCCATCCGGGGTCTCAACAAGGACCACAACCATGATCTGAAAGCTCTGTTCAAAGCTGCCTCCATCACGGCCAGCGTGCGGCCCGGACCGTTCCAGGACTTCAACTCTGCTGGAAAAAGGCATGAAGCCTACGATGGCGCGGCTCACACTCGCGCGCAAGATCGCAGCCATTACGCTGACTCTGTGGAAGAAGGGAGAAGGTTTCGACGCGGACAAACTGAAATCGCAAGCGGCTTGAGCGTCTTCGGTGAAGAGCCCCTTCCATCTCCGCGGATCTTCTCTGGTGGTGGCTGGTCGGTTCTGGAGACGCTCGGGTTCGAGGGTGAGTATGACGCCAACAATCCCAGCAGAAGGCGGCGCATGCTGGAGTAGCTTCCCAGACGGATGTAGACATCTTATGATCTTCCGCGCGACGGCTGAACTATCAGTAGATACGTAGATAACCGAGTCTGGCGAAGCGCCAATCACTGGTTCGGCCTTGTTAACGCCGCTTACTGCTTTGGGCTCTCCGCCTTCACTGGGATAAAGGCGAAGAATGCCCGCTGCGTTGCGACCGCAAACATGGTCGACAAATCTTGCCCACTACAGGTTCTCAGAACGCAGCGACCCGCACAGCGCCTTACTTGTGCTTTTGCACGCTCTCAAAGCCCTCTTCAAATTGGGTGACCAGCGGAGTCTCGCCCGATGCGAGGCCCTCGCGGCCCATGACGCGCCAGAGGAACTTGCCGCTCGTCCCCTGGTGCCCGTCGTATACCGCCAGCACATCCTCGGAGGGTCGGCTCATCACCAAAATGATGATGTCGGCTTCGGAGGGCTGGTACACGAGCGTCAGTTTGCCCCAATTCTGAATGGCGCTTTGCACGGCACCAATCGCGTTCCGATCTTCGGGAAGCAAGTTCGGGTTGAACTGATCTCCGTCGTAGGAGGCAACGTAGATATAGCGCGCATTCGCCAGAGTGCCCGGAAATGCTGGTACGTTCGCGCTACTGGGACTAGGCGCAGCCAAGGCGGAGATTGCCGCCGTTATCATTAAGATGGCTGCCAGGATGGAAAATCGCTTCATATCAATGCCCCTAACTATTAGATGCGTTCAGAGAGGGTGGAGACGCCGTGCTAAACCAAGGGATTGGTACGAGGCCGACTCGACCGATACAACTGCGTCAGCGTTCAGGATAGCCCGCATTGGGTGAAGAGCGCGCGGGGACCGGCACGGCGGCGACTGCCCAACGATACTTCATGAACCGATCAAAAAACTCTAAAAAGTGAGCGAGATAGTCAATTTCTCGCTAAATTGGCCGCCTTTTTGTTCTTTGTTCTCAATCGCGATTGAAAGCGATTCAAGGGAGTGGCGTCGCAATGAGCACCAAAGATATGCCCGGCCAGAGACCATTTCTCGCAATGGGGACCTGCAAGGCTCAGCGCTTTCCGGGCGCGGAGTGAAACGGATCGTCTCGCGAAGTATCCGGAGCGTTCTCCGGACTCGGAATGTCCAGATTGACGACGACAGGCTCCTGACCACTGCGCACGATGACTGCCTCCACTGGCTGGTCTTTACGTGCGTTCAGCTCCTGATGAGGCACATAGGGAGGAACATAGACGAAGTCTCCAGGACCCGCTTCATCGACGAACTCCAAATGGTCTCCCCAGCGAAAGCGCGCGCGACCCCGCACGACGTAGATCACGGTTTCCAGATCGCCATGATGATGAGGACCGGTCTTGGCATTGGGCTGCACCACCACCGTTCCCGCCCAGAGTTTTTGCGCGCCGACTCTGGCACGCGAGATCGCTTCGGCGCGGGTCATACCGGGCGTCTGAGGCGTATTAGTGTTCAGATCGCCGCTGCGAATGATACGCAAGCCGTGGTTCTTCCAGTCGGGATTTTCGCTGGAGCGCGAATCGTTCATGGTCTACGATTCCCTGCTATCGTGAACGCCAAAAGGGCCACCATTTACCAGCGTCGATGTTTGGAACCATCTAGTTGCATTATCCCCACTCAGTTTGGCCGCTCGCCAGTTCCCCAGAAGGGGCCGGAAGTATTCCGCTGGCACGGGTTGTCGCCTTTGTTTATACATATTGCCGCTCCCGATGCCGTATAGCCTTGTAACGCTCGAAGGCTCTGCGCTGGTCTTCCAGCCCGAGCACCGAGCGCAACGTACAACCGCGGAAGGTATGGGTCAGCATCTGCGGGGCATGCCGAACGACGAACCAGGGATCGTGGAGAAGGGCCGCAGGCATATGGCGAATCTTCATCCAGCGCTCAGCCTTCCAGCGAACATACTCCACCTCTTCCGCCGAAACGTGCTCCGTGCGGACGACCGCGGTAGTACCGTCGTATTCCTCCAACCGCTGATTCATGATCAGACCGCGCTCGCGGAACTGTTCCGTCATGGGCGTCCGCGGATACGGCGTGGGATGTTGGATGTAGGGCCAGTCCACGTAGCGGCGGGCGAAGGCAAGGTTGGCTTCGATGGATTCCCGGGTATCCTCTGGATTTCCGACGATCAGGCCTCCGACTACGAACATCTTGTTTTGACGCAGGTAGTCGATAGCCTTCACTGAAGCATTGCCGGCATGCTGTCCATTGTCGCGCTCGGTGTTCTTCGCGGTGGCGCGCAAGAACTGGAGATCGGTTTCCAGGATGTTTTCGATCCCCAGAAAAACGTAACGAAATCCTGTCTCTCGCATCAGGGGTGCGAGTGTTTTGCCGTGAATGGCAATGGCTGAGGTCATGGCCTGGACAAAATAGTCCAGCTTGTTCAGCCCAGCGTCGATGATGGCATGGCAGAGCGCTTCGAAACGACTTATATTGAGCGTGATGTTGTCGTCCACCAGGAAAATGGTGCGCGCGCCATGGTCTCGCGCGTCAGCGATGTCAGCCAGGACGCGGTCGAATTTATATGTGTGAAAGTTGCGGCCGCGCATTTCGATGATCGAGCAGAAACTGCAGTCGTAGGTACAGCCGCGCGAGGTCTCGATGACATCGACCTGGCGTCCGAGCAGCGTATAGCCTTGTAGCACGCGGGCTTTACGGTTGGGCAGGCGGATCTCATCGTCTTCCAGCCGATGTACCGGCCGGCTGGAGTTATGGAACCACCTATCACCGGCACGGTACGAAAGCCCGGGGATCCGGTCGAAAGCTCCAACCTGCTCCATGGAACGCAGAAGTTCGCGGAAAGTGACCTCGCCTTCGCCGCGCACGATGAAATCCACGTCCATTCCTTCGTAGGCATCGCTGGCAAGACTAGGGTCATAGCCGCCTACAACGACCTTCACACCGGGCTGGAGCGCACGCACCAGATTGATGATTCGCCCAGCAGTTCGGCGCTGGAAGGTCATCACCGAAAGCCCGACCACATCCGGATCAAACTCACGAACCAGCCTGGTGACCGTGTTCCGCACTTGACGATGGCTGAGAATCAGATCGGCAACGGCTACTTGGTGGTGGGAGTCAACGTTTCCTGCGAGTGAGGTCAGAGCTCCGTTCGGCATCCGAACGGCGATAGGGGGCATGTGCTCGAAATAGTCCGGCATGGAGAGTAGAAGGACGTTCATACAGCTCCGTTGGATTGCGAGCGTGCTGACTTATGCATGTGACAATCGGTTAGGCGTGTTCAACGGGTAAGCCAACAGAAGTCTGCTACATCAGGACTACTCTTGTAAACAGGCGACTACAGTCATTGCCCCCCGGAGGGGTGCACTGGGGGCGGGCAGCTTATCGCCGGTGAGCCCCGACCAGATGAATAGTTGGACGCCGCAATGTGCTTGACCTGCACGGCAAACGTGCGCACACCCTTGTAGTTGCTGCCCGGAAGACTCAAGCTATCTGGAGAGAAGTTGAACTTGTCCTCGGGCATGGCTTCGGCCGCGTCTAGAACTTGCCTTTCGACCGCACTGATCTTGCCGTCGACGGCACAGAGCACTTGCTGGTTCCCACTAGACGAAGTGGTTTTGTGAGATTCGCATCGCAGAAGTCTGCAGAGGAATAGGAGACGAAAACACAGTCAAA
>Ga0335085_10002263_pt1 | contig 36632 bp, 32 predicted proteins | sample Lox_Sample_45_FD_206712 | JGI IMG/M metagenome (GOLD analysis project Ga0335085, IMG submission 206712) | Soil microbial communities from Loxahatchee National Wildlife Refuge, Florida, United States - Lox_Sample_4.5 | ecosystem: Environmental > Terrestrial > Soil > Wetlands | place: USA...
TCGTTCAGTTGGACAAAGAACAGCCGTCTTTCGAGCAAGGGGCAGACGAAAGTTGAAGATTTCAATCACCAGTTGCCAAAGGTCGAGTGCAGTCAATTCAGACTGCGCGTGTCGAGTGTCAACGATTATTTCGTAGTCGACCAAAGGAGCCGAGGCTGACATTATGTCCACAAGCAATTTCTTGGCCCTTTCAAAATCGAGCTTTCCTTGTGGGGTGGCTATGATGAAGTCGCTCGCGTGGATAACTCTAATATCAGTTGGCATTGTTGCCTCCTTCTGCTTCTGTTGACGCTTGGGCCACAGAGCATGCACAACGCGGTGCAGGGGCGACTTTTCTATCCGTCGTCTTTATCACGGGATTATGAAAGCAGGCATGCGAATTTTTATCAAGGATTGTTGTGCATAAACTCCTGGCCAGTCCTGCGCCCCGATCCGCATTGGTTTCGGGGCACGACGTTATCCGTCGGCGTGCGTGCGCTGTCCCAGGCCATTGTTAGGAGGCATATTGTTTTCGTAAAAAGCTGCACGCCGGCCAGGTGTCACGAATCTTGTGCCGTCACCTGAGATGCAAGCTGCGTAGTCTCGACAATCCTCCGCCCCGTCAAATCGAACCCCGCGGTGTTGAAGTCCAAGGCGTCAGGGCCCTTTCGCAATTAGCCATTCGATTGCATCCTCGAAGCAGGTGAATGGCTTGACCAGGAAGCCTCTGTTCTGGGCGCAGAGTGCGAAGAACCCTGCTTGATCAAATTGTTCACGTGGACAAAGAACGGCCGTCTTTCGAGAAAAGGCCTTACGAAGCTTGCTGAGTTGGGCCGCCAGAAACCAAAGGTCGGATGCAGACATTCCCGACTGCGCCTTTCGAGTGTCCAGGAGTATTTCGTAGTCGCCCAAAGGGGCGGAGGCTGACGCGATCTCAATCAGCATTTGCTTGGTCTTTTCGCGATCGAGCTGGCCTCGTGGGGTCGCTTTGATGAAGTCGTGGGCGTGGATAATTCTAATATCAGTTGGCATTGTTGCCTCCTTCTGCCTTTGTTGATGCTTGGGCCACAGAGTCTGCGCAACGCCGCGCATGGGTGACTTTTCTATCCGTGGTGTTTATCATTGGAGTATGAAAGCAGGCCTGCGAATTTTCTCAAGGATTGTTGTGTATAAATTCCTGGACAGTCCTGTGCCCCGGTCCACATTGGTTTCGAGGCAAGGCGTTAGCGCAAACCACGGGGTATGCCCGCTGTCCGTCGCTATCCGGTGGCGGATGCTCGTCAGACGCGCTAAACCGGGCTTTTTGCGTAACTGTTGAAAAGGCGAACACACGCGAGGCTTACCCCGAATGGCTAAGACACTCAATCAAGCCTGTGTCTTGGCGGTCAATGCCGGGCGATCGAGCATTACGTTCATGCCGCATCAGATCGACGAACCGCTGTTTGCACCGCCTCTATGGTGCGCTTGAAATTTTCGCCGGATGTTGTTCGGGGAAGGAGTGCTAGATCGCAGTGCACGGTTAAATCCAGCCGATATTCGCTCCGTTCACACGACCCTGTAGCCCCAAGACCGCGCAACCAGTTGGACACCCTTGTATTTTCATTAAGGACAATCGCGCGCAACACCTGGACGCCGAGCGCCCCAGCCATAACATAAAGAACTGCCAATAGATTCGTCCCCAAGCCTCTGCACTGGCAAGCATCAATCACGACAAACGCCATCTCGGCTATTGTCGGTTCTTCCTTGGTCCTGGCGAATCGAGCGACGCCAAGTCCGGGATGCTTTGGGTTGGATGAATCCAGGGCAATCCAAGCAACGTGGTTGCGCTGATCAACTTCGCTGAAATAACGCAACTGTTGGTCACTTAACCGCGCAGCAGATGTGAAGAACCGAAGATATCGAGACTCGGAGGATAGGGCTGCCATTCCATTTTGTATACGCTCTCGGTCGTCGGGGATGACAGGCCGCAGCAGTACCTGCGTGCCGTCATGCAAAGTGAACTGCAAGGGTTTCTGGTATTGGTGCGAGATTTTGTCCGGGGATTGTGGCACAAGCTGCATGGCAGATCACCGCATGGATCACGCGCGCTTTCGAACTTCCACTTTCATTTGGCTCATTTTTTCGTAGATCCGCCCGCGTCGGCGCAGGGGCCACCAGTCATAGAGAAAAATCTGCATCGGTCGCCACATTGCCACCCAGCCGGCGATGGTCAGGCTTTCGCGCGCGGCACTCAGGAACGTTCCCGGCGCTCGCCCAATGAGCACGTTGCTCGCAGTCAAACAAGCTAACAGAAACAGGCCGCCTATCAGCAGGGTTTGGCGACCGTCTTTCATCAACTGCCGGAATTCCATGCGCATGAGTCTGGCTCGATACGCGAAGTAGTTTTGGACAGATTGTTCGATCATCGGTTCGGCGTCTTTTCCGGCCGGAGGTTCGCTCATATAAATGACCAGGACGACTGGTTCGCCCAGCGGAAACTCGCGCGTCCAGCTCACGATGAACTCCTCTGCGTCGTGATCCAGATCCTTCTCGTGAAATGGAGAGGGATCAATCGTGTTGAAGAGTTGATTGATGTCCCGCAAGTTGATTTCGACGCGATGGGCCTCGCCTTGGATGCGTGGGTTCTCAATCATTTTTTCAACATAATCTAAAGGAGGGAGTCCTCAAGTGATTTCCTTTGTGCTCTACGTCAGTTTTAAGCGTGGTGGTGCGCTGATTGTGTTCGCCTTTGGCCTTCAAAGCGGTAATGATGGCACTAAATTCAACACGATTTGGTTGCCATTGACGTACTCGTAAAAATCGCGGATTGATCATGAAATTCGGCGTTCTAGCGCTTGACTACGACGGGACCATCGCGAAGGACGGAATGCTCGACTCTGACGTACGGCTCGCCATTGGGGAAGCACGTGCGCACGGGATCACAGTCGTTCTTGTTACGGGTCGCATTCTATCAGAGTTGCGACGGGTTGCGGGAGATCTTGGATTTGTGGACGCCGTGGTAGCGGAAAACGGTGCCGTTCTCGCCTTCCCAAACGGTCTCTCGTGGTTGCTCAGCCATCCATCCCCGCCGGTCTTTCTCAATGAACTTCGTCATCGCGGGATTGATTTTGCAGCGGGCCAGTGCGTCGTGGAGGCTGACGCGGCATCCGCTCCGCGGGTTCTTGCTGTGATTAGAGAGTTGGAGCTGCCGCTCGCGTTGCTGTTTAACCGTGACCGCCTGATGGTGCTCCCACAGGCGATCAGCAAAGGTACCGGGTTACACAAAGCGCTTACCGCGCTGCGCCTCTCGGTACACAACGCGATCGCGATCGGAGATGCCGAGAACGACCATGACCTTCTCGCGGTGTGCGAACATGCCGTGGCTGTCGGCTGGGGCAGTCAAGCTCTCCAGAAAATCGCGGATGAAGTTCTGCCCGGAAATGGTCCAGGCGCCGTGGCTGCCTACATCAGGCGCGCAGATAGGGAGATCAGGCTGCCCCCAGACCGCAAAAGCCGGCACCGCGTGAACGTGGGCACTATGAGAGACGGACGTCCGCTTGCGCTGGCCATACGTGGACGTAACGTCCTTGTCGCGGGAGACCCGCAATCCGGCAAATCTTGGGTCACGGGGCTTTACTGTGAGCGGCTTATTCTCAATGGCTACTGCGTGTGCGTTATCGATCCTGAAGGGGATTACGGTACGCTGGAGTCTCTGCCTCGTGTGATGCTGTTCGGGGGTGGCCATCTGCCGCCCCGACTCGATGATTTGGTGCGCGGATTGCAACATCCGGATATGAGCGTAGTCGTTGATCTATCACACGTGCCGTACAAAGAGAAGGTTGATTACCTGTACTCACTCCTGCCGATGCTGGCCAGACTCAGGCGCACCACGGGATTGCCACACCGGATCGTTGTGGATGAGGCTCATTACTTTCTTCATAAGCCCGACGCCGGGCGGTTGCTGGATCTTGACTTGGGTGCATACACGCTCGTCACGTATCGCTTGTTCGACCTTCACCCCAATGTTCGGAAGGCCATTGAAGCGATCATTGTCACGCGTACCACTGACCCCTATGAGGTCCGGGCAGTAGCGGCAATGTTCGGCAAAGGGAACAACGAGTCTGAATGGAAAGCCATTCTCGAAGGGCTGGCCAGCAACGAGGCCGCTCTTTTGCCGGGGATTGAAGAGGCCGGAGGAAAGCTGTTGCAATTCAAACTATTGCCTCGATTGACTTCACATGTCCGCCACAGATCCAAGTACTTGGATGTGCCAGTGACCGAGGGGCAAGCATTCGTATTCACGGATGACGGCAATCCAGTTGGAGCCCCGGCTCGGACGTTGAAGGAGTTCGTCTCGTCACTGGCGAACTGCCCGCCCAAGGTGCTTGATGGGCACGCGCGGCGAGGCGATTTTTCGCGATGGATTGCTGACGTGTTCCACGATCAACCCTTGGCATCGGATATTCGAAAAGTGGAGCAGCAATGTCGGCAGGGTTCCATGCACGATATCAGTGACGCGCTGGCCGGGCCGATTCAAGAACGCTACGGACTCACCTTGGAAATGTCTTGAGAAACTTCAGATATCAATGAGAGAAGCCGGTGGTTAGCTGCGGGCAAAAGGAGCAAAGAGGGAGATCAGCTGCAACTTCTTTTTAATGTCGAAGCCAGCCTTTCCGGCTGGCTTTCCCGCTGCAATTCCGGCAAAAGGATAAAACCATGACGAATGTCCCTTTCGATCTGAGGGCGCGTGCGCATCAAGCCATGTTCGATGCGGGATTCCAACCGGACTTCCCGGCTGCGGTTATTCATGAAGTGCAAGCCCTGAAGCCAGCAACACCAGGCGACACCGGTCCCACGTTTCGTGATTTGCGTTCGCTCCTCTGGTCATCGGTTGACAATGATTCTTCGCGCGATCTGGACCAGGTCGAATACGTGGAACGACGGTCGGATGGAAGCCTGCGCCTGTTGGTCGGAATCGCCGACGTGGATGAATCTGTTGCTCAAGGGTCAGCCACGGACCATCGGGCCGCCGCAGAGAGCACTTCTGTTTACACGGGGGTGACGAGCTTCCCGATGTTGCCCGGGGAGCTTTCCACAAACCTGACTTCCTTGTTGGAAGAGCAGGACCGCCTTTCCATCGTCATCGAGTTGCGCATTCTCGATTCAGGTGAGGTCAGCGAGCACGAAATTTATCCGGTCTGGCTTCGCAACCGGGCGAAATTGACGTACACCTCAACCGGAGCATGGTTGGAGGGGCGCGCGCCAATTCCGATGACGTTCGCGAAGGTATCGGGACTGGAGGCGCAACTTCGGCTGCAACATGAAGCATCGCAGAAGCTGCTTGGTTTTCGCAGACAACATGGCGCTCTAATCTTCGGGTCGGTCGAAGCCACACCCGTGATTGAAAATGGCGAGGTGAAAGATTTGGCAGTGAGCCAGCACAATGCCGCCGAGGACATTATTGAATGTTTCATGGTCGCCGCGAATGTGGCCATGGCTCAATACCTGAAGGAAAAAGGCTCGCTTTCGATCCGCAGAGTCGTGAGGACCCCGCGGCGTTGGGACCGCATCCAAGCCGTCGCTTCTCAGTTGGGGTTCAAGCTTCCACCCGTTCCTGATTCGCGAGCTCTGGCGCAATTCCTTGAACAGCGCAAGGCTGCCGATCCTTTGCACTTTCCGGACCTTTCACTCTCGGTCGTGAAACTGCTGGGTCCGGGAGAATACATCGTAGAACCTCCGGGAGCCGAACACGAAGGCCATTTTGGGTTGGCCGCCGAGGATTACACCCACTCAACCGCGCCGAATCGCCGCTATGCCGATCTGGTGGAGCAACGATTACTGAAGGCTACAGTAGCCGGAACGCCGGGGCCATACACGGAAATGCAATTGAGAGAAATTGCCGCACATTGCACCGAACGGGAGGATGCCGCCAGAAAGGTGGAGCGCCTGATGCGAAAGGTGATTGCCGCCAACTTGCTCAGCCGACGCATTGGCGAGGTTTTTGATGGGATTATTACCGGTGCTTCAGCCAAAGGCACCTATGTGCGCCTGTTAAGGTTTCCCGCAGAAGGTAGAGTAATTCGGGGCGCGCAAGGGATGGACGTCGGCGATGGAGTACGCGTCCGTTTGGCCTCCCTGGATATAACCAAAGGGTTCATCGACTTCGAAAAGCAGTAAGCCCAGCCTTCCGTTATTTTTCTGCAGAACGGTCAAAAGCTCGAAGTTCGCCTGCGAGAATAAAGAATTTGCGAAGGCTCACTGGCAGCCCCAGGCTCTGCTTGGTGTATCCCATACCAAATGATTATAGAACCCACCACGGTTGCGCTGCTATGTTTCCTCCCGAAATAAGGACCACAACTAACATTTGAAACACTAGGTATCATAAAGCGCAAAAAAAGGAGCTGAGACGCATATGAGTAGCGACTCGATGAACCAGCGATCCCAAGGCATATGTTATGGAGCAGACACAAACGATTGTCCAATCGAATGTGTGCCGGATCTCATCCGCAAACGCGCTTACGAACTTTTTGAGGCACGCGGCCGCGAACCAGGCCATGAATTGGATGATTGGTTGCAGGCTGAGCGCGAGATCGAACATCACTTGGGGCTTTAGACATCCCATCTATGAAGATAAGCCCTTTTGCAGGAAAGCCGGCGGACCAGTCAGTGCTGGTCAACGTGCCCAAGCTCATCATGTCTTATTATGCCGAAGTGCCTGACCCTTCAGTTCCGGCCCAGCGGGTGGTCTTCGGCACTTCCGGCCATCGTGGATCCTCGCTCGAAAGGGCTTTCAACGAATGGCATATCCTGGCCATCAGCCAAGCCATTTGCCTCTATCGCAAGCAGCAGAAAATTAACGGCCCGCTGTTTCTGGGCATGGACACGCACGCGCTTTCCGTGCCCGCCCTGACCAGCGCGCTGGAGGTGCTGGCCGCCAATGGAGTCGATGTGATGCTCGCAGAAGGAGATGAATACACTCCCACGCCCGCCATCTCCCACGCGATTCTCATGTATAACCAGGGGCGCAAGACAGGGCTTGCCGATGGTATTGTAATCACTCCCTCGCACAATCCACCTCACGATGGCGGTTTTAAGTATAATCCGCCGAATGGTGGCCCGGCCGAAACCGGCGTCACCGGCTGGATCGAGGCAAAAGCAAACGAGTTTCTCGAATCCGGCCTTAAGGGTGTTAGGCGGATCCAATTCGAGAAAGCGCTGCAGGCCCCCACGACGCGGCGGCATGACTACCTCACTGCCTATGTAAACGATCTGGCCAACGTGATTGACATGGAAGTGATTCGTGGCTCGAAGATCAGCCTCGGGGTTGATCCGCTCGGCGGTGCCGGCGTTCATTACTGGAGCCGGATCGCAGAACGCTACAGCTTGAACCTGACCATTGTCAATGAAACCGTTGATCCGACTTTCCGTTTTATGACTAGCGATTGGGACGGGCAAATTCGTATGGACCCGTCGTCACCCTACGCCATGCAGCGGCTGATTGGCCTTAAGGGTCGGTTCGACGTCGCGTTCGCCTGCGATACGGATCATGACCGTCACGGGATTGTCACTTGGAGCGTGGGTTTGCTCCCGCCTAATCATTATCTTTCAGCCGCCATTTTCTACCTTTTCCAGAATCGGCCAAATTGGCGCCCGGAAGCAGCGGTGGGCAAGACGCTGGTCAGCAGCCAGATGATTGATCGCGTAACCGCGAAACTTGGCCGGAAGCTCTGCGAGGTTCCGGTCGGGTTTAAGTGGTTCGTCGCGGGGCTATTGGACGGTTCGTTTGGCTTTGCGGGAGAAGAAAGCGCTGGCGCGACCTTCCTGCGCCGAAATGGCAGTGTATGGACAACGGACAAAGATGGAATTGTGCTGGCCCTGCTCGCAGCCGAGATCACGGCACGGAGGGGCCGTGACCCCGCTGAACTTTACGCTGAGCTGTGTTTCGAGCTTGGCGAGCCTGTCTATGACCGTGTTGAAGCGCCAGCCACGCCGGAGCAAAAGGAAATTCTGAGGGGACTTTCTCCCCAGCAGGTTCGGCAGACCGATTTGGCCGGCGAGAAGATTAAGTCCATCCTTACCCGTGCGCCTGGCAATGGCGCGCCCATTGGCGGGTTGAAAGTGATTGCTGAAAATGGATGGTTTGCCGCCCGTCCATCGGGCACGGAGAATATCTACAAGATTTACGCCGAGAGCTTCCGTGGGGCGGAACATCTGCGCCGCATCCTGGGGGAAGCACAAGCAATCGTAACCGATGCCGTTGCCGGGGTGCCACACCAGGCGGAGCCTGCACCTTCTGCTAATAGAAAGGAAACACCGTGAGCAAAGAAGCACGTGTCAGCAACGTTCTCTACGGCCTTCCGCCGGCAGAAATCGAGGGTTTCGATTCTCTCGCGGAGCTTGCGCTGGATATGCGTTGGTCGTGGAACCACTGCGCCGACGAAGTCTGGCGGCAGCTTGATCCCGCGTTGTGGGAACTCACCCATAATCCCTGGGTCGTCCTGCAAACGGTGTCGCGCGACCAACTCAAGAAGGTTTTGGCCAAGCCGGGTTTCCGCCAAAAGGTCGAGGACCTCGTGGCGGCCAAACGCCAGGCGGCAGAAGCACCAGCGTGGTTTCAAAAATACCATTCCAAAGCTCCCCTGACCTGCGTGGCTTATTTCAGCATGGAATTCATGTTGAGCGAAGCGCTGCCTATCTATTCCGGCGGGTTGGGCAACGTGGCCGGCGACCAACTCAAGGCTGCCAGCGATCTGGGCGTGCCGGTGGTGGGCGTGGGACTGCTCTATCAACAGGGCTATTTTCGCCAGGTGGTCGGCACGGACGGAGTTCAGCAAGCTTTCTACCCATACAACGACCCCAGCCAACTGCCCATCACACCCTTGCGCGAACCGAACGGGGAGTGGATACGCTTGGAAATCAGGCTGCCGGGCTACTCCGTTTGGTTGCGCGCCTGGCAGGCGCAGGTCGGCCGCGTAAAACTTTACCTGCTCGACAGCAACGACGCGGCGAACTTTCCGGCCCATCGCGGGATCACCAGCGAGCTTTACGGCGGCGGTTCCGAACTGCGTCTCAAGCAGGAACTGGCCCTCGGGATTGGCGGCTGGCGGCTCCTGCGAGCACTTGGCGTTCAGCCGCAGGTCTGCCACCTCAACGAAGGGCACGCCGCCTTCGCCGTTTTGGAACGCGCTCTGCATTTCATGGAAGAAACGGGCCAGACTTTCGAAACTGCGCTGGCAGTCACACGAGCAGGCAACCTCTTCACGACCCACACCGCCGTGCCGGCCGGGTTTGACAGGTTCGCTCCGGCTCTCATAGAACCGTACCTCGGCCATTACGCTCAGATGCTCGGTATCACCGCCCAAGATCTACTGGCCTTGGGCCGGTTGAATCCAAGTGATCCTTCCGAACCTTTCAACATGGCGTATCTGGCCATCCGAGGCAGCGGAGCCGTCAACGGCGTGAGCCGCTTGCACGGACAAGTAAGCCGGCGCATTTTTGCTCCTTTGTTTCCGCGCTGGCCCGAAACCGAAGTGCCGGTTGGGTACGTCACCAACGGCGTCCACGTGCCAAGCTGGGACTCCGCGGCAGCCGACCAACTTTGGACCGAAGCCTGCGGAAAGGACCGCTGGCTGGGAGGCGAGGATACTCTGGAGCAGAGCATCCGCTGCATTTCCGACGCCAAGCTCTGGCAACTGCGCACGACGAACCGCGCGTTGCTCATCGAATTCGCCCGCGACCGATTGATCAGTGAGTTAGCCGTTGCCGGTGCGTCCGCCGAAGCCGTGGACGGTATCAGAAATCTATTCGATCCGAATGCCTTGACGCTGGGCTTCGCGCGGCGTTTTGCCACCTACAAGCGGCCGAACCTGCTGCTCCACGATCCGGAACGACTCGCGCGGCTCCTCACCGATCCGCGGCGCCCGGTGCAACTCATCATCGCCGGCAAGGCGCATCCGGCCGACCAGCCCGGCCAAAGGCTCATTGAGGAATGGGTGCGGTTCATTCGCCAGCCTGCCATACGACCTCATGCGATTTTCCTCAGCGATTACGACATGCTGCTTACCGAGCACTTGGTGCAGGGGGTGGATGTCTGGCTCAACACGCCCCGACGCCCCTGGGAAGCCAGCGGCACCAGTGGCATGAAGGTGCTCGTCAACGGCGCGCTCAACTTCTCTGAGTTGGATGGTTGGTGGGCCGAAGCCTATGCCCCGGAACTGGGTTGGGCGCTGGGTGATGGCCAGGAACATGACGACGATCCCGCCTGGGATGCTGTCGAAGCCGGGCGGCTCTACGACCTACTCGAACAGGAGGTGGTACCCGAATTTTACGCCCGGGACCAAAATGGCATCCCGACGGCCTGGGTGGCACGCATGCGTGAGAGCATGGCGCGCCTGACCCCGCGCTTCGCTGCCAATCGCACCGTGCGCGAATACACCGAAAAATATTACCTGCCGGCGTTGGCAACCTACCTGGAGCGCGCGGCTGATAAAAGTGCCGTAGGAGCGCACATTGTCAATTGGCGGCATACTCTGGAACGGAAATGGGCAGGCCTGCGTTTCGGTGGGGTGAAGGTTGAATCCTCCGAAAAGAAACACACATTTGAGGTTCAGGTGTTTTTAGACGAAATCGACCCGGGGGCGGTGCAGGTGGAGCTCTATGCCGACGAAGTCAACGGAAGCGTTTCGGTGCGACAGGAGATGACGCGCATCCGGCCACTTATGGGGGCGGTCAACGGCTACGCCTATCGCGCCGAGGTGCCGGCCTCGCGCCCCGCTGCGGACTATACAGCGCGCTTGATACCGCATTGTTCCGGCGTGTTGGTCCCCCTGGAAGCCGATCGAATCCTCTGGCAGCGATGACTTGCTAAAGAAAAACCATTAGAAGAAAGGACTTATGAATAGACATACTATTCCGTTAGGCAGGATTTTCGGGATACCCATTGGCCTGGATTACTCCTGGTTTTTGATTTTTGCGCTGCTCACCTGGATGCTGGCCACCAGCTACTTTCCGGCGGAGTTCAAAAACTGGCCGCAGCCGCTGTATTGGTTTATGGGGGCGCTGACGGCAGTCATGCTTTTCGGAAGCGTGTTGCTGCATGAACTGGGCCACTCGGTGGTGGCCCTGCGATACAAAGTTCCAGTGCGCAGCATCACCCTTTTTATCTTCGGCGGGGTAGCGCAGATTGGGGCCGAGCCGCCGAGCGCCATCGCCGAGTTTTTCATCGCGGCCGCGGGACCACTCGTAAGCCTTTTCCTGGGTCTCCTCTTTTACGCGATACAGCTGGCAGTTGCTGGCAGCGAACCGCTCCTGGGCCTCGCTAAATATCTTGCCTACATCAATTTGTCCCTGGCGCTCTTTAACCTCATTCCCGGATATCCACTGGATGGCGGCCGCGTATTTCGCGCCATCGTCTGGGCCATCACGAAGAACCTGCGTCGCGCCACGCTGATTGCCGCCAATGTGGGCCGCTTTTTTGGTTTCTTGTTCATCTTTGTCGGCGTGTGGCAGATGTTCACGGGGAACTTTGGCGGCGGACTGTGGATCGCGTTCATCGGCTGGTTTCTGGATAACGCCGCTTCGGCGCAGGTGCAACAAATGGTGTTTCAGGGATCATTGACCGGACACAAGGTATCGGAGGCGATGAGCAGTAAGTGCGTCTCGGTTCCCTCGGACATGATGTTGCAACAAGTCGTGGACGAGCAAATCCTGGGTGGGGGCCACCGCTGCTTCCTGGTTAATCGCGGAGGGGAAATTGTCGGGTTGATGACGCTTCACCGGATTCGGGAAGTGCCTCGGGAGGAGTGGGGGAAAATCAGCGTCGCCCAAGCCATGCTCCCACTGGAAAAGTTGAAACGCCTTAGCCCGGATGGAGATCTATGGCTCGCCCTCCAGCAAATGGATCGTGACGGCGTCAACCAACTGCCCGTCATCAGAGATGGCCAGGTGGTCGGCATGTTGAGCCGTGAGGACGTTGTTACTTTCCTGCGTACGCTTCAGGAACTGGGGACATAACAGACAAAGCGACGATGAAATGTTCGACTATGGAAGCCGAATGAAAACCGATCAGTCATACATCCTGAAGATCAATGACGGCCCGTCGAGCATCAAGTTCGCATTGTTAGAAGCCGACGGCCCGCTGGTGACCGCATCGCGCGTCGGCATTTCCGCTGGCCTCGGCGAGAATTTCACTCATGCGAATCGTTGCTGTGGAAATCAATGGGAGGTTGCCCGGTACGCTCGTTGCCACGGAGCGGTTCAAACTTGTGCGCGGTCAACGCTGGTGAAATTATCGGATGGGGACCGGACCGGGAGAGTCCCCTGACGAAAGCCGAAACGATGAAGAAAACAACTGCCATAACTTGTTTGTTTCTGGACATCGGAGGCGTGCTGCTGACCGACGGTTGGAACCGCGACGCCCGCAAAGCGGCGGCGGACCGGTTCAAGCTCGAGCTTCAGGAACTGGAAGACCGGCACCACCTGACGTTCGACACTTACGAAATCGGCAAGCTGACGCTGGAGGAATATCTCGACCGAATCGTCTTTTATCGGAAGCGTCCGTTCACGCGCGCTGAATTTCGGAAGTTCATGTTTGCGCAGTCGAAACCGTTTCCGGAGATGATCGGACTTGTCTGTCGGCTCAAGGCTAAATACAAACTCAAGATTGCGGTGGTCAGCAATGAAGGGCGCGAACTGAATGCATATCGCTTTCGCAAGTTCAGATTAAATGGATTTGTTGATTTTTTTATTTCCTCGTGCTTTGTTCACTTGCGCAAGCCCGACGCGGACGTCTTCCGGCTGGCGCTGGACATTGCCCAGGTGCCAGCCCGTCAGGTGGTCTATATCGAAAATACCCCGATGTTCGTCCAAGTCGCGGAAGGTTTTGGGATTCGAAGCATTCTTCATACGGATTACCAATCAACCTCCGCGCGGCTGGTGGCGCTTGGATTGAAGGCGGCGTTATGAATGACATTTTCTATGCCCTTTCGCGATGGCATTTTCACCGGCCTCGCTGTTCCACATTTTCAAGTGGCAGGAAACCGTTGATGAAGGATTGTAAATGAAAGCGGCCAAAACCAAAGCATGTGTCCTGACGATCAACGGCGGCTCATCGAGCATCAAATTCGCGTTGTTTGAAGCCGCAGGCGCGCTGCGCCGGATTCTGCAAGGCAGAATCGAAGGCATTGGTTTGTCGCAATGTAGCTTCGCGGTGAAAGGGTTGAACCAGGCCGACAGTTTCTCGCGGCCGGTGGTCGCACCGGATCACACGGCGGCAGTTACCATCCTGATGGATTGGGTCCAGGAACGAATCGAAAGCGGTGCGTTGACGGCAGTGGGGCATCGCGTGGTGCATGGCGGACCGAGGTATTGGGAACCGCAACGCATCACACCGGCGATGATGGAGGAATTGCGCCAGCTTAGTCCGTTTGATCCCGAGCATCTGCCGGAGGAGATTTTGTTGACTGAGGCGTTTCATCGGCGATTCCCCGACCTGCCGCAGATTGCCTGCTTCGACACCGCGTTTCATCACGACATGCCGCGTGTGGCCCGATTGCTGCCGATTCCGCGCCGTTACGATGCCAAAGGCGTCCAGCGTTACGGATTCCACGGATTGTCCTGCGCCTATCTCATGGAAGAACTCGGCCGCGTGGCTGGTGCCAAGGCTGCCCAAGGCCGCGTGGTTCTGGCGCATCTCGGCAATGGCGCGAGCATCACTGCGGTGCGCGGCGGCAAAAGCATTGACACCAGCATGAGTTTGACGCCGACCGCCGGACTGCCCATGAGCACACGCGCGGGCGATTTGGATCCCGGTCTCGGCTGGTATCTCGCGCGCACCGAGCAGGTGACGGCGAAGCAATTTCACCACATGGTCAATCACGAGTCGGGTCTGCTGGGGGTTTCGGAAACCAGTTCCGACATGCGCGAGTTGTTTTCGCGGGAAAAGGATGACATCCGCGCGGCTGAAGCGGTTGCCCTGTTTTGCTATCAGGCGAAGAAATGGATTTGCGCGATGGCCGGGGCGCTGACAGGTTTGGACACGCTGGTTTTCGCGGGCGGAATCGGTGAAAACGCACCGCCCGCCCGTGCCCGCATTTGTGAAGGCTTGAACTTCCTCGGCATTGAGCTGGACGCGGCGCGCAACGATGAGAATGCGCCGGTGATTTCCTCGGATGCCAATCGCGCCACGGTGCGCGTCATTCGCACGGACGAAGAATTGATGATTGCGCGATCGGTATGCCACATTCTCGGACCGGGCGTGGTGAACAAAGAGGACTAAGCCATGAATGTATTTCTCGTTAACGCCCATCCCGAACCGCAGAGTTTCAACGGCGCTTGGAGATCAGGATATTTCTGCGGAAGCGTAGCGACGTGGTGCCGTGGCATCCCTGCGCAAACCATTCAGCCAGGATTCCCTGCTCGATGCGGTGCGTTTAGTGGGAGAACCCATACCAAGTGATTATAGAACCCACCATTGCTGTGCTGTTAGATTTTCTGACGAAGTTAATTCCATAATTAACATTGAGGCAGCAAAAAAACGAATACGACAACAACATTGAAGACCAACAAATCCATACGGCCGCGAGCTCCTCGGCCTCGGCATCAAAGAATTCGTCAATCCCAAGCTCATTGACGTCGTGGATATCAACGCTCACTTTTGAGCCTATTCCAAAGTCCGATTTGAAAGGAAACACAACCATGACAAATACCCCCAAGACATGATGTCAACTTTATTTGATCCCGTCCGCATTGGTGCCTGGGAACTTCCCAACCGCATTGTCATGTCTCCGCTGACCCGCTCGCGGGCGGGAATCGAACGCATTCCGAATGCGTTAATGGCCGAATACTACACACAGCGGGCGTCGGCGGGCCTGATTATTTCTGAAGCGACTGCCGTCACGCCGATGGGCGTGGGTTACGCCGACACGCCGGGCATCTGGTCGCCAGCACAAGTGGCCGGCTGGAAACTGGTCACCCAATCGGTTCACAAGGCAGGCGGGCGCATGTTGCTTCAACTCTGGCACGTCGGGCGCATTTCTGATCCCATGTTTTTGAACGGCGAATTACCCGTGGCACCCAGCGCCATCGCGCCAGCCGGGCATGTCAGTTTGGTTCGTCCACTTAAACCTTTTGTCACACCGCGAGCGTTGGAACTGGCCGAAATTCCGGGCATCATCGCGGCTTATCGCAAAGGCGCTGAAAATGCGAATCTGGCCGGTTTTGACGGCGTGGAAGTTCACGGAGCCAATGGCTATTTGCTCGATCAATTTCTTCAGGACAAGACTAATCATCGCACAGACGCCTACGGCGGTTCGATTGAGAATCGCGCCCGGCTTTTGCTGGAAGTCACCGACGCCGCGATTTCTGTTTGGAGCGCTGATCGGGTCGGGATGCACCTGTCGCCGCGCGGCGATTCCAATGACATGGGGGATTCCAATTCGCTGGCCACGTTTGGGTATGTGGCTCGTGAATTGGGCAAACGGCGGATTGCATTTATTTGCGCGCGTGAATCGCTTGGCGAAAAACGAATCGGGCCGCAATTGAAAGCGGCTTTTGGCGGCAGTTACATTGCCAATGAAAAATTTACCCAAGCGACCGCCAATCAAGTGCTGGCCGCAGGCGAGGCCGACGCGGTTGCGTTCGGCGTGCTGTTTCTGGCAAATCCAGACCTGCCCGAACGTTTTCGCCAAAATGCTCCGCTCAACCAGCCTGATCCATCCACCTTTTATCCGCCCGGACCCAAAGGTTACACCGACTATCCATTTCTGCGGCGGCAAGCGTAATGAAACGCGCTTCCGACATTGTGCTTTTGGTGCTTGATCTCGCGTCGGTTCGTGAAGGCGGAACGGTTGCGGAAAGTTTCCGCAACTCATGACGTTTTTTATAAGGCAGGAAAATATGAAAGCACTCACATTCAATCCGGCCACAGATTCCTTTGTGGTCAGGGAAATCCCGATTCCCAAAATCGGTGCCCATGACGTGCTGGTAAAGGTGGAGGCGTGTGGGTTGAATCCCGTGGACGCCAAAATCAGTCTCTGGAAAACCATGGTGCCGGGGATGAATGAGTTTTGGACGCCTGGCTTGGATGTGTCCGGCCGGATTGCGGCGCTGGGTGATGCGGTGCGTGACTGGAAGGCGGGAGATCGCGTTCTCTATCATGGCGACATGCTTCGTGCCCATGGCGGCTTTGCGGAATACGCCGTGCAAGATGCAGCGGCGCTGATTGCTCATCCACATTTGCCCGCGACGCTGGCGGCGGCCACCCCTTGCGCCGGGTGGACGGCCTGGCGGGCGTTGAATGACAAGCTGCAAGCGACGGCTGCGGATTCCATTTTGATCGCCGGCGGTGCTGGCGGTGTCGGCGGTTTTGCCATTCAAACCGCAAAACTGCTTGGCCTGAAAATAATCATCGTAACCTGCTCCGCAAAAAACAGCAGCTATGTCAGCCAGTTGGGCGCGACGCACTTCATCAACTATCAGGAAGAAGATGTGGTTGGCCGGGTGCGGGCCATAACGGAAGGGCTTGGCGTCAGCACCGGCCTTGATGCCGTCGGCCCGGACAACGACATTCTGGTCGCCAATGCGCTGGCATTCGAGGGCCGGATGGTGGAGCTTGTCAGTGTTGTCCGCCCGGAACGATACCAGGATGCTTTCATGAAAGGACTGACGTTTCATCAGTTAAGCCTCGGTGCCGGCCACCGGAACGGCAAGGTCGCGCTGGAGGAAATGGTGGCGGCGGGCAGGGCTTTCAGCAAACTGGTTGAAGAGGGCCACGTCAAGGTTCCAGTCTTGGACACGATACCGCTGGAGAAGGTGCCTTCAGCCCTTCGAGAAATGCTCAAGCAGCGCACGCGGGGAAAGATTGTGATGGAAAACTGATTAATCAATTCGACGCAAACAACCATGAATGTATTTCTCGTTAACGCCCATCCCGAACCGCAGAGTTTCAACGGCGCATTGTTCCGCGCGGCTCAGGATGCCCTGCGGTCTTCCGGCCATGCGCTGGCGGTTTCCGATCTTTATGCCATGAAGTTTGACCCGGTGTCGGATCGGCGCAATTTCACCTCGGTGAAGAATCCTGATTTATTCAAACAACAGATCGAGGAGATGCACGCCACGGAAGTCCGCGGTTTTGCGCCCGACGTGGAGGCGGAGTTGCGCAAGATGGAGGCGTGCGACCTGATGATCTGGCAGTTTCCACTCTGGTGGTTCGGCCTGCCGGGGATCCTCAAGGGCTGGGCGGACCGCGTCTTTGCCATGGGCCGAACCTATGGCGGCGAAAAGTTTTACGAGAATGGGGTGTTCAAAGGCAAGCGCGCCCTGCTGTCCCTGACAACGGGTGGGCCAGAAGCGGTCTATCAAAAAGGCGGATGGAACGGGGACATCCAAGCCGTTCTGCGCCCGATTCAACGCGGGATTCTGCGTTTTACCGGCTGGGACGTGCTGGCGCCGAACATCGTCTATGCGCCGGTGCGCCTCTCGAATGAGGAGCGGCAAGCCTGCTTGAAATCCTGGGCGGCGCGGTTGCGCTCCATCGAGGGCGAGAAACCAATTGACGTCGGAGAATTCTGATGTCCTTGGCGGTTGTGATCAAGAGACTCAATCATTTCAAACTATGAACACTAACACACTTACACTGGAACTGCTTCAAAAGATGGATGCCTATTGGCGGGCGGCCAACTATTTGTCAGTGGGCCAGATTTACTTGTACGACAATCCGCTGCTCAAACGTCCGCTCGGGCGCGAACACATCAAACCCCGTCTGCTGGGCCACTGGGGCACGACTCCCGGATTGAATCTCATCTACGTCCACCTTAACCGCGTTATCAAGGAGCACGACCTGAACGTCATTTATGTCACCGGTCCAGGTCACGGGGGACCGGGATTGGTCGCCAACACTTACCTTGAAGGCACCTACAGTGAAGTGTATCCGAACGTGTCGCAGGACGAGAATGGAATGAAGAAATTGTTCAAACAGTTCTCATTCCCCGGTGGGATTCCCAGTCACGTCGCGCCGGAAACGCCGGGCTCGATTCACGAAGGCGGCGAATTGGGTTATGCGCTGTCGCACGCTTTCGGGGCGGCGTTCGATAATCCCGGCCTGCTGGTCGCGTGCGTCGTCGGTGATGGTGAAGCGGAAACCGGTCCGCTTGCCACGAGCTGGCACTCGAACAAGTTTCTGAACCCGGTTCGTGACGGCGCCGTGCTGCCGATCCTTCATCTGAACGGCTACAAGATTGCCGGCCCGACGGTGCTCGCGCGTCTGCCGCACGACGAACTCGAATCATTGTTCCGCGGCTACGGTTACAAACCTTACTTTGTGGAGGGTGACGTGCCAGAACAGGTTCACCAACTCATGGCGGCGACGCTCGACACGGTCATTGGTGAAATCAAATCCATCCAGCACAACGCACGCATCAAGGGTTTCCGAAAGCGGCCTCAGTGGCCGATGATCGTGTTGCGCACGCCAAAGGGCTGGACCGGCCCCAAGGTCGTGGATGGAAAACAAGTCGAAGGAACCTTCCGCGCGCACCAGGTTCCGATGGGCGACATGGACAAACCGGCGCACATCAGGATTCTTGAACGATGGATGAAAAGTTACAAGCCGGCAGAACTTTTCGACAGAGCCGGCAGGCTGCGACCGGAATTGGCGGAACTCGCGCCCAAAGGCACACGCCGCATGAGTGCGAACCCCCATGCCAATGGCGGGCTTCTTTTACGCGACTTGAAGATGCCAGACTTCTGCGATTTCGCGGTGAAAGTGCCGAAGCCTGGCGCAGTTGTGGCCGAAGCAACGCGCGTGCAAGGCCAGTTCATTCGCGAAGTGATGAAATGCAATCCGGAAAATTTTCGCGTCTTCAGCCCGGACGAAACGGCTTCGAACCGGTGGAACGCTGTGTTCGACATCACTGATCGTTGCTCGACGGCGGAAATCCTTCCGACCGACGAGCATGTTGCACCCGACGGCCGGGTGATGGAGATGTTGAGCGAGCATCAATGCGAAGGCTGGCTCGAAGGCTACCTGCTCACGGGCCGGCACGGGTTCTTCTCCTGTTACGAGGCGTTCATTCACATCGTAGATTCCATGTTCAACCAGCACGCCAAGTGGCTGAAGGTGACGCGGCATATACCGTGGCGATGGCCCATCGCGTCCTTGAATTACCTGCTTAGTTCGCTGGTCTGGCGGCAGGACCACAACGGCTTCAGCCACCAGGACCCGGGTTTCATCGACCACGTCGTAAACAAGAAGGCCGAGGTAATCCGCATTTATCTTCCACCGGATGCAAACACGTTGCTGTCGGTGACCGACCATTGCCTGCGCAGCCGCCATTACGTCAACGTAATCGTCAGCGGCAAACAGCCGGAACTGCAATGGCTGGACATGGACGCCGCCGTCAAACACTGCACGGCGGGGCTGGGAATCTGGGAGTGGGCCAGCAACGATCGGGGTTGCGAGCCCGACGTAGTCATGGCTTGCGCGGGAGACGTGCCAACCTTGGAAACTATGGCGGCAGTGCAAATTCTCCGGGAACATTTCCCGGAGTTGAAGGTCCGCGTCATCAACGTGGTGGATCTGATGACGCTCGAGCCGCAGAGCGAACATCCGCACGGATTGAGCGACAAGGACTTCGATGCCCTTTTCACCAAGGACAAACCAATCATCTTCGCGTTTCACGGGTATCCCTCGCTGATCCATCGCTTGACTTATCGGCGGACCAATCACAGGAACCTCCACGTCCGCGGTTACAAAGAGGAAGGCACGACCACGACGCCATTCGACATGGTGGTGCTGAACGACCTCGACCGCTTCCATCTGGTCGGCGACGTGATTGATCGAGTTCCAAACCTCGGTGCACGGGCCGCTTACGCCAAGCAACTCATTCGCGACAAGCTCATTGACCACAAGAATTACATCCAAAAACACGGCGAGGACATGCCGGAAGTGCGGAACTGGAAATGGCAATGATCAAGTGGTCCATAGAACAGGTCGTCCTTTTTGCCCAGCCCGATTCGTGGCGCAACTCAATCCATCCCGGGCGTCGGTCGGGCTACGCCCTCTCTCTGCCGGGGATGGACAAAACCAGAACCAGAAACTAACATGAACCCAGTTCCAAGACTAACTCATGGAGTGGTATAGAAAAGCAAACCTGGTTAGCTGTCACGACGAGCCTGTTCTATTTATCACGTTATGCCATCAGACGACGCACCAATGCCGCTGGCTCAAAAGTTGGAGGCTCTCCGCAAGATTCAACTTGTGCTCGGTCGGCGCGAGCAACTCTCTGCCCGCGGTTGCGGACTGACGGAAGAAGAGCTTTCAGTGCTGGACAACGAAGGGCTGATAGAAGTAGTAAATCGGTCAGACGATGGGCCAGAGCTGGACAGATATTACATCGAAAACATATCACCCAAAGGCTTTTCCTTATTGGCACATGCTGATGTGGCAGAGGCTGACCCATTACGAGTAGCTGTCGAGCCTCGGCAGGAGTCAACTTGGTCGCGGATACGCCGAGTGTTGGGTGGACTGTAGGATGAAATAGCATGAACGACTGCGATTCTGTCGAAGAACTCAATAGGCTGCTCAGGGCACGGGTCGAGGAATGGTTTTTGCAAGAGAAACATGAGCAGTCCCGACCCAAGCCGGTGGTTGCCATCACGCGGGAACCAGGATGCGGAGAAGAGTCCATCGCGGAAAGGCTCTGTTCTGAGCTTGGCATGCATCTTTACGACTGGGAGCTGGTAGAACAAATTGCGAAGGACGAGCAAGTGAGCACGCAACTTGTCTCTATGCTGGAAGAGAATCCCCCCAGTAGGTTTGCGGATTTTTTGGCCGAGCTTGCGCCGGAATTTGGTCTTACATCGGACAAATATATCTGTAGTCTTAAGAGGATTTTGCTGGCAATCGCTGTTACCGGGAATGCGGTAATTGTGGGTAGGGGCAGCAATTTTTTCCTTCCTCCCGACAAGAAGATCGGACTGTGCTTGGTGGCTCCCTTGGATCTTAGGATAAGAAATATCATGAAAGAATTCGGGTTGACGGAAAAAGAGGCGCGTAAACACATTTCCAAACTCGAAGAAGAACACCGGAAGTTGGTGAGAAAATATCTCCAGGCCGATATTCGAGATCCCAACTGCTATCACCTGGTCATCAACACCGCCTTGGTAAAGCCGGATACTATTCTGCAGCTTGTAAAGACCATGATCCAAACGGTCCAAACAGAAAAGGAGAACAGCCATGATCCATCTGGATATTGATAGGTTGAGTACAACGACTGATGCTGGCAGTGGACTTAATTATGCCGAATATTCCATGATTAGTCGGGTAGAATGATTCGCCGAGAACGAAAGGACCAAATATGACAAGCCATGGGCTAGTTGAAGAAATGGACCGATTGCTCAAAGTGCGGCTTGAGGAATGGCGTCTGCGCAATGACGATCCGGCATACCGACCCAAGCCTGTTATTACTGTCACTCGAGAGCCCGGATGCGGAGGAGAGTCCATCGCGGAAAGGATCGCTGCCGAGTTGGGAATGCATCTTTACAATTGGGAAGTGGTCGAACGGATTGCTCGGGACGTGAGTGTGGACGCCGAGCTTGTATCGAAGGTCGAGGAAGATCCGGCCACTGTGTTCGAGGACTATATGGGAGATCTCTTTTCAGAATATAGAAGAGAATATCATTTTTCATCGGAGGAGTATCTTGACAGTCTCAAAAGGGTTTTGCTCGCCATCGCCGTGCCTGGAAATGCAGTTATTGTGGGCAGGGGCAGCAACTTTTTCCTGCCCCAGGACAACAAAATAGGGCTGTGCTTGGTAGCACCACTGTCCGTGAGAATAAAGAACCTGATGAAAGAGCTTGGTCTGGATGAGAAAGATGCACGAAAGCACATCTTCAAGCTCGAAGCAGAGCACCTGAAACTGGCGAAAAAGTATTTCCAGGCGGACATACGAGATCCCGATCGCTACCACCTCGTCATCAACACCGCCTTGATTAAACCGGAAACCATCGTGCAAATGGTCAAGCTAATGATCCAAGACAAGGAAACAACGAGTTAAATCAAGAAACTCTGCTGATTCATTACTACGCCGAACGCGTCGCCGCCTGATGTAAATTGGTTTTTACATAGTACAGGTTGCTGCTCTGCTGCAGGCTCCAGCCGGACACAACGGCAATACCGTCCAGAGGCGTCGGGGTGCTCGTAAGGGTCAAAAATCAACTTGCAGGCCAAGTGTCGAACGTGTTACCCTCCGGTTGCAGTTTGGTGACAACATCGCGCTCCATCAATTGATTGAGCAGGTTTCATTAAACAAAACGAAGGTGTCGTTAATCGTGACAAAGCAACAGATAGATCCGGCAATTGCATCCGCCACCGAGCAGCTCCAAAAATGCGCAGCCCGAGCCCGGGAAACGGATCGGTTGGCAAACGAGGCAGACGCAGAGGCGAGCCGGCTCAGGAAGGAGATGAAGCGCGCACGGAAGTCGTACAGGGACGCGAAGCAAGTCGCGAAGAAGGCCGCCAAGAAGGCCAAGAAAGCCCAGACCGAATTGGGCGAGTGTCTGAATCAAGCGTTCCGGGATTTGGCAGTTGCGTTGCAGAAAGAGGAACAGACTCAAGCAAAGACACAAGCGAGTGAGTCTCCGGCCATCACACACTCGCGTAATCCGAGCAATGGGAATACCCATTTGCCACCGGTGGTTGAAACGCAACAACCAGCAACCGCATCGGCTTAAGACGCCTCAAGGATGAGTTCCACTCGTAATGCGGCTGACACGGCGCTGCATTGATCGCAAATGAGGTCACACGTTTTGCACTGGTCAAATGATCGCGGCACGCACATCAGAATCCGAGAACGAATCCAGACTCGCCCCGGCCGAGGTCGGAATAACCGAAGCTGGGGCTGCGTTTCCGGCGCTGCCGGCGGTGGTGTCTGAGCCCGGCCAAAAAGGCCGGGTTGAGGTTGCCCGGCTTCTCCTCCCCAGTCTTGGGATCCGGCCCACGGACCTGGTCGTTGCATTCGAACTGGCCGGTGCGGTCATGGAGCAACGCGTGAAATTCAACAAGTCTTTCCGGCAATGCCAGAGCGACCTATCCGAGCAGTCAATTCACGATGTGCGGGTGCATTGCCGGAGGCTCATCGCCCGATTGGCCCTGGTAAAGGCGGCACTTCCAGGTTTCAACCTGGACCCGGTTATCCGTTCGCTAAAACGTTTTCTCAAGACCTTTGGCGAATTGCGGGATGTCCAAGTTCAGAAACAGGGCCTGAGCTTTGATTTAAGCGAACATACCGAATTGGCCGATTTATGGAGGGAACTTGGACGGAAGGAGTGTGACCTGAAAAGGGCTGCGGTCCTGCGGACCGGCCGTTTCAAGTTAAGGAAACTCAATCGGCGCCTCCAGAACCTCGAAAACGAGCTGACCGATCCCACCGCCCGATTGGCCGCCAAAACGACTCTACCCACAGCCGTCATTCAGGGATTGGAAGGAGCTTACGCGGAGGTGGTGCGACGGCAGCGATCCTGTCGCCTCTCAATCTCGTCGGGTCTGCACGGAGTTCGAAAGGCGTATAAAAAGTTTCGATATATGGTTGAGTCGTTGCCACCCTCCGTGGCCCGGCCATCCCCCGCACAACTCTCAGCCATGGGAAATTATCAAACAGCGATGGGAAAGATTCAGGACGTTGCGGTATTGCAGGGCCTCGTCATTGACTATGCCGAACGATTCCCAAAAATGGCGGCCAGCATCGAGCGGTTCCGGGGAGTGCTTCAGGAGCGACGCCGGGCGCTCACCGAAGAATATCTCAGCCAGACAGACTCGCTTTTGTCGTTCTGGCCCCTTCCGCCTGCCCCACGAGAAGTTGGCGCGCCAGCGCCCTTGTGGAAAAGCAGAAAATAGCCGAGGGGTTCCTTCGCGCCGCGCGGGTTTTTCTAGGTTGTCCAAGAGTTCTTTCTTACGCCCATGCGGGACCCGCCGGCGTAAGATCGCCGGCGGGTCGTTCCGCACAAGGCCAGTGTCAGCAGGCTCCTGCATAGTTTTGTTCTTCAGCCTTAAACTGTTCAATCCGGTTCAGAAAGTCCGTTGCGGCAAGCAATTGCTTTCCACCGGCGCCGTTGATGAAGGCACGGATTACCACATGGCCCGCTTTACGGAAGTTCAAGTTGCGAAAGATCCAGATGGCGGGCAGGAGGACCACCACGCTCACCGCGGCATTGGCATACAGAAAGGCCCGAGCACCTTGGGCCAGAATGTTCACTCCGAACAGGAGATCGAACCCGAGCACGATGTAGGCAAAATAGAACGGGAGCGAGAGAATCATCAGCCGGCTGTTGTCAAGCATGTGCAGCTTCACCGCCTCCAGTTTTGCCTGAATGGTTGTGACCGGGTCCGCGAAGCTGATTTGGCGAAGCAGGATCAATTGTCGGACACAGCCCGCAATCGCGGCGATGATAAAGGCGTCCAGGATGAAGGCCGGGATAGCCAGGCTGGGAACCGTCAGGCGATGGACCCCATAGGCTCCCAGCAAGCCGGCGAAGACCACACCGCAGATCAGCTCGATGACCCGGTGCGTCCGGTAGCGGTTGAGCGCGGATTGGCTTTTATCCATTTGCGCCGATTGAAGGGCCTGCAAGTTAAGTTTCAGCAAGCGATCCAGTTTTACGGTATGCTCCGTCCAGGTTTGTTTCATTTCGTCGAGGTTCATGTTGTTGCTCCTATTCAGTTTTTTCGAATTGTTCTTTTATCTTCAGTTTTAACCGGTTGATTTTTGTCGCCACGTTGGTCTCCGAGATTCCCAGGATGCTGGCGATGTCGCGGTAGCTGGTTTCGTCGAGATAGAGCAGCATCAGTGCGCGATTCAACTCATCGAGCTGTCCGATGATGCGATAGAGTTCCGTGACCTGGCGGTCGAGCCCGGTTTGCTCCGGTTGGGCGGCAGGCTCGACGACCATTTCCTCCAGCGACACAACGGCGTTGGGTCGGCGCTTTTCCCGCCGGTAGTTGGAGATGGCGACGTTGAGCGCCACGCGGTACATCCAGGTCGAGAATTTGAAGCGCGGGTCGAAACTGGGGTATGATTTCCACAATTGCAGGATGATTTCCTGGCTGAGGTCCTGCCAGTCCTCCGGGTTGCGCGCGTAGGCATGAGCGATTTTGCAGACGATGCCCTTATGCTCCTCGAGCCGGGCGGAAAATTCATCGCTGGCACCGGTTCCGGGGATGGCATCGGGTGAGGTCATCGGTTCCCAATCAACTTCGATTGTTTGCGATTGTGTCATTTCCCTATGATTCGCCGGAAGGACAAAAATATCACACCTCACCGCAAGAAATTATCGTGAAACCCTGCCTGCGAATTGTCTCAAAAAAGAACGATACCGAAGGGGACGGGAAGATGGTTGAGGAAACCGTACCTTGACTCAGAAAGGGTGTTGCCGGGCAATGCGCCCGAAAATTCTTCTAAAAGCAGGCAGCGGCACCGGGTTGTAAAAAGACCCGAAGATTGGTGTCCCGCCCACCGACGAGAAGGACCGGCGTTTGACATTGATTGATAGAGAGTTATATTGATTCGCCGTGAATGATAGTCCGTTTGAGACATTCCGCCAAACGATCGACAGCCTTCCTGCGGAAGCAGTGTTGAAGGCCGCCTTAGTGGAGCGGTTTATGTTGGAGGAGGACTTGGCGCGAGGGCGAACGCTGCCAACCGAAGACACGGACTCGATTCTGGCATTTTGCAGATTTCTTGCCGGCGCGCCTTATGGCAGCATGGTCTGGCCCCAAACGATTCCGATGGACCATTGGATGTTCTACGTCAAGACGGTGGGGCGGCTTGTCGCGGCCGAGAAATTGCCTTACAGCGTAAAAAAGGACATTGAAGCCGCATTCCACGGCGTCTCCTGCTGCATCATGGCCTGAGGGTGAAGGTTGGAATAAGGTTCCCGTTCGGAACGGAGGTTGCTTCAGACTGCGTCGCCAAGGCCGAAGCTTTTCGCTGTCCGTTCTGTATCCGGCATAGGGGTTATGTCTGTGGCGTAGCCTGGACAGCGATCCCCAAACGGTTGTGCCACACTTCTGGACGCCGGGTGAAGGCGCGAAAAAACCCCGTCACCGGCGGGGGCCGGATGAAAGTCCGGCCCCCGTTCCCCAGTGTTCGGCGAAGGGAAGGCGCCGACACTTCGACCAGTCCCTATGCCCGCGCGCGTCTGCCACCGGACAAGCACCGCGCCCAATCCCGGAACAAGATACAACGCCGGGTTTGGGCGGAAAAGCGAGATGGCCGTCTGAAATAAAAACTTCGTCCCATTCAAGCCGGACTTCCCTCCGGGAGAATTCGCACACGAAGTGTTCTGAGTGTGAAATGACTTCGTCAGGCATACGCCTGCGATGGTCGCCCAAGCCTCTCACGCTTTCAAGCCAAACCAGGTAGCGTTTTGGCAACAATCTACCCACAGTGGTTTGTCCTCGTAATCTGTGCGGGGGTCTCTGTCAAAAAGAATGGCGTCGTTGAATGCGACAACTGACCACCAGCGCCGTGTGGCAATGAGGACTTTGCTTGCCTTTTGCTGAACAAAGCCAACAAACCAGATTTGCAGAATCCCGTCAAAGGCAGATCGGAAACAAAAGGGTGACGATTGGGAAAAGCTCGCAAAAGGTGATACTACGAAACTATGGCAGGTAGGAAACCCGTCCAAATCGAGCGGGTCTTTGCGAGCGAATGCACCATTGACTGGTGCGAAGCGGAGAGTAATGGTGCAATGACTCGCCCGCTCATTCCACAGCCAAAGTCTTGAGACGTTTCGAGCTTGGAGGGTTCCCGCCGGAGGGATGCGGGATAAGGCGTGATCTGGCAAGAGTCGGACTAGGCGTTCTGGCCACCTCCAGTAAAAGCTCCAGTAAAGTCCTAATGAAGTCCTGGTAGATGCCTAGTGGAATCCTAGTGACAGCCTTTTGGTGAATTAGCTTGAAAAGTTCGAAACCGTTTGATAGACACGGTTTTGTTGAGGAACTAAGTGATGGTTGGGCACTTAGCATCGGAGACAGAGTCGGTGATCGCTGTGCGATTCCGACCCTCGCCTCCAATTAAATCGCCTGTAAATACAGGGGTTTGGTCGGAGTCTTGGGATAATCTTCAACGAAATCTTCAACGATTTTAGCTCTCGCTCACTATCCGGCACGGGCACGTCGCGGACACGCCCACTGCACGGATGCGAGACAAAATCAGCCGCCGTATCCTTACAAAATGAAAGTGCAGGATATGACGCAACGGTATCGCAAGTTCAAACGGACGTGGGGTATGTGGTATGCCTTCGACACGGTCACGGGTAATTCAGTAAGCCTCAAGACGCGGGTGAAGACTGAGGCGGTCCAGAAGGTCAATGCCATGAACGAAATTGAGCGCCAGCCGTCCATCAGCTTGGGATTGGCGAAAGTTTATTTGAATGCCACTGATCCCAAGCTGGCTACGCGGACCTGGCAGGAGGTGATGGAGCATATCGTCGCCAAGAAGGAGGATGAAACGCGGCGGCGGTGGGACACGGCGATCAAGGACAAGAATTTTGACTGCCTCCGCGAGCTGCGAGTGGTTGAAACCCGGCCGGAACATTTTGACCGGGCGCTGGCCGATGGCAAGGTGTCCACGAATGTTTACCTGCGGCGGATACATAATCACGCCCTGGGCATGGAATGGCTGCTTAAATCGGTCATCCCGCGCTTGCAATGGCCCAAGCCGGTGTTCAAGGCGAAGCGGGCCATCACGGCGGGGGAACATGCCGCGATTGTGGCGCGGGAACGGAACGCAGAGCGGCGGGATTTCTACGAACTGTTATGGCACACCGGCGCATCCCAGACGGATGCGGCCAACCTACTGGCGGAGGATGTGGACTGGAACAGCCGGACGATCAGCTATTCGCGGGCTAAATTGAAGTGGCTCGGCGGGACCCGGATCAAGCCGGCGTTGATTCGGTTCGGCGCGGAAGTCGAGGGCATCCTGAAACGGCGTCCGGCAGCGGGGCCGCTGTTTCCTTACCTTCGCACCGTGCGGGCGGGCGATCGGGCAACGGAGTTTCGTCAACGCTGTGGCGGATTGGGTATTTCGGGCGTGTCGCTGCATTCATACCGATATGCCTGGGCGGAACGGGCTTTGAAATGTGGCTACCCGGAGCGGTTCGCGCAGCAGGCGTTGGGGCATAATTCCAAAGCAGTTCATCGCGCCTATTCAAAACAGGCCGAGGTGCTTGTGCCTTCGTTGGATGATTGGGAAAAGGATTGGCAGGAGAATGCGAAACGCATCGTGCAACCGTCCCAGCAGTTCATTCCGTTGCATGGAGCACCGATGTGCAATGTAGCCGGGAATTGACGCTGCTGGCTTTCCGGAGCACACTTGAGTGGTCACAGTTGAAACAGGAAATTTCCGGAGTGTTGGACAGCATTTGTCCAAGTACGTGTGCTGAAATTAACGTCATGATTCGCAAACAACAGGAAAGAAATTATGCCGACTAGCGCTTATGACAGTGTGCTGCGATTGACGGATCCGGAATTGCTGCCCTCGCAGCGTCGAACCGCTTTACGGGAATTTGCGTTCCTGAATGGCTGGCGTCCGAGTGATGAACTGGACGATTACCCCGGCACAGAACGTTTTGCAAACGGTCATCTTGTTGTTGAGCACGGATTGGATAACTCTGCCGTCATCACGTTCCTGCACGCAGGAAATTCCTTTTGGGCATTAAACAGATCAGATCAAAACAGACTCCTTGGTATATCGTACAACAACATGGTGGATTGGCATGTCTTCCCTGACGTAGAAGGTACTACGTTTGTTTACAATCGAATGGATCCACCGTTACAGCGCCGAATTTTCCTGAACGATCATGCTGATTCCTGGAGGATTGAGGCGTTTGAACGAATCACGGGCCGGAAACCTAACCCGAACGTAAAAAGTTTGGAAAATGCACTCATAGATACAATTTCTTGGTGGAAACGGTCACTATCTAGTGAGCTTGGGAAGGAAATTCCGAACGATTCGGTCGCGACGTTATTCAATGCGATTATTTTTGTTCGTGCCCTGGAAGATGACCAAATTCATCGAACCCGGCAAAGAGGACAACGACTTACAGAAAGTTGGTTTGATCAAAGAGAGAAAGGTGGAGACTTGACTGGATTGTTGAGTGATAGTCTTAAGGCTCTGAAAATAAATGAATTTCCTGACGATTTGTTGGATAGAAAAAAGCTTGCAGTGTTCCATAAACTTGATTTCGAAACAATTCTCCACCTACTCCGCGATTTCTATAGCAATAGATTTGCTCCAATTTACCAGTACGACTTCTCCTTAATGTCGAAACATGCACTCAGTCGAATCTATGAGCATTATGTTTCTCTTTTGCGAACAAAAGATTCGCCTCAATTAGTGTTTATCTCGGATTTTCCGGAAGAGGAAAGAAGTAAGGCGACCGGTGCGGTTTATACCCCGCAATACATCGCGCGTTTTTTTGCGCGTTACCTGAAAGAAAACCTGACGCCTAAAGTATTCAGACAATTAGCTACATGCGACCCTGCGTGTGGATCCGGAATCTTCCTACGAACGCTTTTAGAAATGCAGTGTGATCCATTGCAGGATATAAACGCCAAGGAGGTGGCAGAGGTTTGCTTTCCCAAGGTTGTTGGAATTGATGTTGATCCGAATGCTTGTCAGGCCTCGAAGCTTTCATTGTCACTTCTTTACCTCGTGTTAACTGCGACTCTGCCGAAGTCCCTCAATATAATAAACCACGAGGCGATTGACTGTTATGTATCAGGAAAACAGAAGTTTTCCAATCAATTTGATGTTGTGATTGGAAATCCACCATTTGTGAAATGGGATTATTTGAGTGAAATAATGAAATCTCGTGTTGCGGAGTATATGAAGGACTACTCTGCTGGGAAGATCGATATGTTCTTGCCAATTCTTAGAATTGCCATGGACCTGTTGAAGCCTGGTGGATTGCTGCTGTTTGTTCTTCCGCACAGTTTTTTGTTAGCAAAGAACGCTAAACAACTTCGCAAAGAAATGACAGATAAGTTTTGGGTTCGTTTTCTGGGTGATATTTCTGATGTCCGAGTATTTGGGGATACAGCGGTATATGTTATACTTTTGATTTTGCAGAAAAAGAATCCAGAATTACCCGCACCAATTCCCACGACAGTCTTGCAATGTCGAGATTTTGTTGGTGCTGCTCTACAGGATGTGATTGAAGGAAAACTTCAAGAAAACGAATTTTATTCCATTTTTGTTGCTGATTCAAAGGCATTAACTTCTGACGCTTGGCACCTCGTTAAACCGGCGCATTCGCTTTTGCAGGAAAGACTGAGCCGATTCGCATTGTTGGATGAATTCCTGGATGTTCAAGAAGGATTTGTAACGGGGGCAGATTCAGTTTTTATCCGGCCGGGTCACGCCATAGCTAAAGACGAGAAACAAATCTACGTTCCGTACCTTGCAGACCGAGATATGGAACCGTTTGATGTGCCGAGTAAAGTTGGGGCGTTTGTTTTCCATCCATACATTGACGGCAGAAAGATTACGGTGAACGAGTTGCGGGATCAATTCCATGAAACGTGGGAGCATTTGAAGCGAAATGGCGCGAAATTAAGGGAAAGAAGTTCTGTGAAATCGGGACATGTTCCTTGGTGGTGTCCTCACCGACCCCTGCCCGTATTGAAGATGTTGCGCCCCAAAATAGTATCACCTCATCTGATTTTAGTGCCAAGATTTTCATTGGACCTGGCGGGAAAATATGCCGTTTCTCATTCACCTTGGCTTGCTCCAAAAGAAGACGGAATGGACGAGGATTTGCTGAAGTATTTTTTAGCCGTTCTAAATTCTACAGTCGCTTACTGGCAGATTGTTCATACCTCCCATAAATATAGTCATGGCTATGTGATGCTTGAAAAGAAAACACTTCGGAATCTGAGCCTGCCAAATCCAAAAGACGTTGATCCAGCAATGATGAAAAAGCTGATCGGCGTCGTTGATAAGAGGCTCGGTAACCCAGGTCTAAAACAGGCAGAAGAGCAACTCGACGAGTTGGTATCACAATTGTATGGCCTTTCTGATGACGACAGGCAACAAATAGGAATGGAAGCAATATAATGGCGTTCGTAATAATTGATGAGGATGCATTGGCTGGTGAACGGCCAAAGGCAATCCAACGTTTGCTGATGCCGTTGGCGTCGAAATACGGCGTTGCCTGTTGTGATGCGAAAGCTGTGATTGCCGGTGGCAAAGTCTATGCCACCCATGATGGACATATAGCAGGAAAGGAATATCGGGATTGGAGGTTCGCAAGCAAACACCGTGATATCCGCTGCAATTACTTTGAATTATGGAAATATACCGGGCACGCAAGAAAATGGTCCCTTCATCAAGCATATCTGACTTTATTTCTTACTGACCGCGTCCTGCATACAGATCGAGAACTGTTATGCGTGCATTCTGATCCGAACAATGCCGACCCAATTCCCATGCGGCACTTCAAAAGAGGGCCACACTTGCACGTAAAACATGAGGAAGAAGTACTATGTCACGCACATTTCCCTATGACGATTGGATATGTAGACAAAGCCGTTGAATCAGTGCCAGAGCTCACTCGGATTTACCACGAAGTTGCGTCTCTCCTGTCAATCGAAGTTGTTGAGCGTTTTCAGAACGCTGTGGATTAGCTATGGAAAGCAACCGTGACGAAACTTGGCTGCTAGAATGGAGCGGCAACCTGGGCGGAGTGCAGCGGTAGCGCAGTTCGGTCGCGTGGGGGTTTTGGGACAAGCCAGTCTTTCGGCTTACGGCGTTAAGCCAGTTGGCTGAAAGTCTGGCGCGGGGGCGGGCGCAATTTCAACGCGATGGAACGAGCACACAAGCGGAACGGAGACCAGGTGTCGCGGAGTGGAGGCGGCCAGGTTTGGTCACGACGTTGGTTTTTTTGGCCAGTCTTTTGGCTCAAACCAGTATTTCGGCTTGCGCTGGAGCTTTTTTACCTTGGACTTGATGTAAGCAGGTGGAAAGTCACCGGCTTCGGGGTCCCATGCAGTCCTGACTTCAATTTCTGCATGGAGAAGCACCAAATCGGCTTTTCTTTGCGCTTTGAATCCTTGCCGGAGCTTTGAAACACTGATTTCCAGTTGGTCTGCAACCCACTTGGTCAATTCGGCGTCTCGACGCAAATGTGTATCCGTCCAAATTTGTTCGGACAACCAATGTGGCTCTTGCTCTAAAAGATCATCAATCTCGTTTTCCAACTTAAAAGTGGTGCGTGTTTCGTCCAACCATTCGACCAGGGACAAGTAAACTGCGGGCAGCCTGTCACGATTACCGGCAACGCCGGGCCGTCCTGCTGCTTTGAAAACAAGCCCGATCCAGTAAGCGAGTCCGTCAAAACGTGCCTGGGCCGTCTTTTCATCGCTCTTAAACTGTTCGCGCCATTTGTCGAAACGCTTTTCCTTGACCCACCAATCAAGGAATTCCAGGTTGCTTTCATTTTCGACTGGAGCACCGGTCGCAATTCGGATGCGCCGGGCAAGTTTGGGGCTGAGGCGGTTGCGGCCGTTCTCAACGCTGATGATTGTGTGCTTGGATACGCCAAGCATGGCCGCGAATTGGGATTGGGATTTACCGATTTGTCGGCGGAACTCTGCCAGCTTGTGTCCGGCATCTTTTGAATCTTTCATATAGGGGCATATTGTATGATGCAACCAAATATACAATAAAAAAGCGAATTGGCGTTGCTATTGTATTTTTATGATGGACATATAATAGCATGAATACGCCATTAGCCCGTCGGCCTTTCCGGCCAAAGGAATCGAAGCATCTAGGAGCGAAGCTCGTCTTAAAAGTAATTTCCCCAGTGCAATTCCGTCGGCATTGGGTGAACTAGACAACTCGGCGGAGTAAAACCAAAACAAAAGGACAAAAGTATATGAAAGCGACAACAGAAATTCTCGACCAAGTGGTCGAGTCTTACACGGGCAAACGTGGCAAAGTCGAGCAAAACATCCTGGTTCTCGTAGATCGGGAACCGGCAGGCCGACTGCGTAACACGTTTGATTACGTCATGAGCGAGGACGAAATCAAAAAGCACAGCGGCAAATTAACCGGTAAAAAGTGCGAGCTGGCCGTCACCGACATTCAACCGGCCTTTGGCGGTCGGTTGCGAATGCGGGGCCAGATTCTCTCGCTGCCGTGACTGTGGGTTATGGAAACGCCCGAAATTCATATATTGAGCCGGATTGACTGGCAATTTTTCGGCACGCTCACGTTCAAATCGGAGCGGTTGCCGGAGCGGGTTCGCCTGGCTCTCTATTTCGCCCTGCTGCGGTGCGTGGCGGCTGAATTTCGGGTGTATTTCCCTCGTCTCCTGTGGAGTCTCCGGCAGGAAACAGGCGAGCAGTTTGGGCGGAGACATTTCCACTATTTACTGGCAGGACTCCCGGCCTCCGGCGTGAGCAAAACTACCTGCTTTTACCAGATGTCAACCTGGGAAAAGGTGGGTGGGGGAATGGCGCGCGTGTCGGAATTCGACCCTCGGCTAAACGGTGAGGGTTACATTTTGAAGTGCTTGGGATTTGCCGATGCTGGCGATTATTACGAGTCGGCCAAATTCGGCGGTCACTGTCAACTGATGCTCTCGCATTCGGTCCTCAAAGTGGTGAGGGCGAATGTCGCTTGGAGAGACAGGCGTTTAGCACACTGACTGGGAATTTTCCCAGGTGTGACACCGAAGCGGGTCCCGGTCGGGGAGCGGAGCGCGGCTCTGCCGCGCCCGCCCCCGACTGGGTCGCTTGAAGATGAATTGTGCCCAGATGAAACAGAGTGAAGTATGACAGACGACGTGAAGCAAGCGGCGATGGCAACTTGGGCGGCGAGGGATTTGCCGGCGCGCCTCGTGGCAGGGCAAGTGGCAAAGCTGTTGAACTGTTCGACAGACGATGTTGCGATTCTCGTCTGTGCGGGGAGACTGCGGGCGCTCGGCAAGCCAAAGCCGAACGCAGTGAAGTTCTTTAGTGCCATCGAAGTGATAGACCTGCTTACTGATCCTAACTGGCTTGACGATGCCACGAAAACCATTACCCAGCACTGGCGGCGTAAAAACGCTCGGCGCAGAGGTTTGACTACTGAAGACTTAGTGGACGAGTCGGTTAGGGCCTGAGTTGGCTAGAGTTCGGTCGATAAAAATCCTTGTTAGAGATGTGCAGATATGCTTTCGTAGCGGCATGGTATGGTATAAAGGCTAATCAACCATAGCAGGCAAAGGCGTCGCGCTGGGCACTTGAACGATTTTATGAAGGCGAATTATCTTCGTTGCAGCCAGGATCGGGCTCCGGTGGCTATGGTTTACTTTGGGCGTTAGGGATTTCTGTGTGCACATGGGAACCAATAAAATGAACAACCAGGAATTAATCGAACTTGCGAAAATGTCCGTGGACAATTTTCATCACCGTCGGACAGTGGAATGGCAGTTGCTTTTGGCTTACTGGGGCAGCTTAGGTGTGATTGTGGCTGGGGTTGTTTCCAGCCACGTTTCACTTAGTCATTGTATGCTCATCGCGCTTTGTTGCGCCTTGGTGGCTTTATTCATAGTGGCGGTTCTCTTCTGTATTATGCCTATCCAGCGTGCAAACGCCCGCGATAAGGAGTTTTTCCTATATTATGCTCGCCGCGTTGAGGGTTTAGTTACGGAAAAAGACCGTCCGGGTTCAAAGAAGGTTGGGGTTAATCTCTGGTGGACGACTGGGCAGATTGTATCTTCGGCTCTCATCACTATTATCGCGATCATCCTCGTTGTCAGCAGGGGGCCTAGCACAATGAGCGACAAGCCTAGCAATGTGTCGGAGCAACCTTCAACGAAAGCTTCAACGAATTCTTCAATAAGCAGGTAGTAAGGGTGTTGGCGGCGGGTCAGCGCGGGCAGTGGACGGATAGTAACAAATGCTACTTGAAGCCCCGTAAAATCAGCGGTAAAATAGCCTTGTAAATCAGGATATTGAAGCTGGCAGTCGGTGAAGACATCGTTCGATTCCGACCCTCGCCTCCAACTCAAAACAAGTTTGTTATCAACGAGTTGCAGAAACCAGAGGGGGCAAGTGCCAGTGAAAGTGCCAGTGAAATTATTACCGGGTTACAACTGGTTAACTACCGGTTCAATACCGGTCAACCACTGGGAATGACGGGATTCGCAGCCCGTCTGGTGTAGCTGATACACCAAAAGCCGCGTGCGGCCTCATAACCTCGGACCAAAAAGTCTGAGTTATGAAATGCCGTTTCATCCTTTACCGCCGCAAGCTCGGCGGCAAGTTCTACATTGAGGACACCGAGACCCGCAAACAGGAAAGCCTGGGCACCAAAGACCGCGCCGAGGCCATGGCCCTGCTCAATGCCCGCAATGAATCCGTCCGCCAGCCGCAACTGAATCTCCACATCGCCAAGGCATACCTGGCGGGAACGGATTCGGGCGTCTCAACGCGGACGTGGCAAAACGCGCTGGACGCCATCATTGAAACCAAGAGCGGTCCAACGCAGGATCGCTGGCAGCGCGCCGCACGCGAGAAGGCGCTAGACTCGATTCGTCATCGCGTGATTATCGAGACGCAGGCCGAGCATCTGTTCGCCTGCCTCAAGGCGGGCACGGTCAGCACAAATGTCCATCTGCGCAAACTCCACAACTTCTGCCTTGCGATGAACTGGCTGCCGTGGCCGCTGATTCCCAGGCGGCTTTGGCCGGAAGTCAAATTTCAACCCAAGCGCGCCATCACGCTGGCGGAGCATCAGCTCATCGTTGAACGGGAGAAAAACCCGGAGCGTCGCAGCTTTTACCAACTGTGCTGGCATCTGGGCGGTTCGCAGAGCGACATCGCGCATCTCAAGGCTGAAGACATTGATTGGCCCAACCAGACCATCGCCTACACCCGCCAGAAAACCGGCAGCCTCGCCATGATTCACTTCGGCCCCGACATCGAAGCCATCCTGCGCGATCTGCCGGGTGAAGGCCCGCTGTTTCCTTATCTCCAAACCGTCCGCAGCGGCGACCGCGCCACGGAATTCAAACAACGCTGTGCCGGACTCGGCATCAAAGGCGTCTCCCTTCATTCCTACCGCTATGCCTGGGCCGAGCGCGCCAAGCAATGCGGCTACCCGGAACGATTCGCGCAAGAAGCGCTCGGCCACAACAGCAAGGCGGTGCATCGAGCCTACGCACGCAGGGCACAAGTCAAACTGCCGTCGTTGGAGAGTTACGAGCGGCAGGCGGCGGACGGTCGCATTATCCGGTTGCCGTCGCTTTCGCCGGCAATGCGCCTGCCCGAAGGGCGGGGACAGAAGGTTGGTTAGATCGTGCGTCTCCGTTTGCCTTTAGCCCGCAAGTCCGCTTGCGGGCGTTGCTTCCCCGCCAGTAAGCGCAAATCGCGTCGCTGGCGCGGGCAAGCCACTTCTCGTCGCGCCGAAGCTGCTCCAGCGTTTCCGTGGAGAAGAATTTTGTGCTGTTGCGCGGCGGGTGGCCAAGGGGTTTCAACAGGCCTGCAGCGACCAGCAGGGTAATCTCTTCCGGTTTGAACCCAAGAAACCACGCGGTTTGGGTCGCCGTGAGTCGGGCGGGAATAATTTTCCAACTGAGAAATTCGGTTTGTTGGGCGGTGATGTTCATACGTGGATAGCTGCCCGGCGGGGCCG
>Ga0335085_10002264_pt1 | contig 36610 bp, 31 predicted proteins | sample Lox_Sample_45_FD_206712 | JGI IMG/M metagenome (GOLD analysis project Ga0335085, IMG submission 206712) | Soil microbial communities from Loxahatchee National Wildlife Refuge, Florida, United States - Lox_Sample_4.5 | ecosystem: Environmental > Terrestrial > Soil > Wetlands | place: USA...
ACGACGAAAATCTTGAAAAGGATCGCCGCGCGGCCGATCGAGTTGAAATTCGAAAAGCCGCTCCATAGCCACAGCCACAACGCGACCGCGTCGCCCATCGGCTCAGTCCGCGTTCCCGCCGGATATCCCGCCATCAGGATTGGGCTGTAGCTCCACAACCTGAAGTGGCGCGACATCGCGGTTGTGCTGATCAGGCTGCGGGCGAAGTGGAGCGCATAGCTGCTGGTATAGAACGGATGGCGATTGGTCCACGAATCGATCGGAAAGTAGCGGGTGAGTCCCGAGAGCTGGATGAAGGTCAGCATCCCGATCGTGGCGATCGCGAATGCGCGGGGCGTCGGATTGCCGCCCGCGCGGGGATCTCCGACGGCGGGATCACTCTCGGCGGCTCTTGGTGGTCGGGCAACAGGCACGCGGGCTGATTCTGGCATGCTTTCATAGTGGCGGGGGAGTTTGCTTTTATCTGAGATCAGATGGCGCCATCGCCCACGGGGAGAGTAACGAACTAGATGCTTCCGAAGAGTCTGCTGGTTGCCAATCGCGGTGAAATCGCGATTCGTGTCATGCGCGCCGCCGCGGAGTTGGGAATTCACACGGTAGCGGTTTTTTCCGAAGACGATGCTCAATCGCTGCATACGCGCAAGGCCGACGATGCGCGCGCGCTGCGCGGCAAGGGCGCCGCGGCTTACCTGGATATCGAGCAACTGATCGCGGTCGCGAAAGAAGCGGGCTGCGATGCGGTCCATCCCGGCTATGGATTTCTGAGCGAAAACGCCGCGTTCGCACGGCGCTGCGCCGAGGAGAAGATCACCTTCATCGGGCCGCGCCCTGAGGTCCTGGACCTGTTCGGCGACAAGGTCCGCGCCCGCGCCCTTGCCGAGAAGGCCGGCACCCCGCTGCTGCGCGGCACGAACGGCGCGACCTCGCTGGGCGAAGCGAAGCAATTCTTCGCCTCGCTGGGCAAGGACGCATCGATCATGATCAAGGCCGTCGCGGGTGGCGGTGGCCGCGGGATCCGCGCCGTTCATCGCGAGGAAGATATCGAGGAAGCCTTCAAGCGCTGCCAGTCGGAAGCGCGCGCCGCGTTTGGGATCGGCGATGTGTACGTGGAGCAACTGATGCCGCGTGCGCGCCACATCGAGGTGCAGATTCTCGGTGACAACGCCGGACACGTGAGCCATTTGTGGGAACGCGAATGCAGCGTACAGCGGCAGAACCAGAAGATCGTCGAGATCGCCCCAAGCCCCGGGCTGTCGCCGACGCTGCGGGACAAGATCATCGCGGCCGCGCTAAAGCTCGCGAAAGAAGGTCACTACAACAACCTCGGCACGTTCGAATTTCTCGTCGATGCATCCACGGAAGGAGGAGGCTCGTTCGCTTTCATCGAGGCGAACGCCCGCCTGCAGGTCGAGCACACGGTGACCGAACAGGTCACGGGGGTCGATCTCGTGCAGACCCAGCTTCAGCTTGCAGCAGGAAAGACGCTTGCGCAGCTCGGCCTGGAGCAGAAGAGCATCCCGAAGCCGCGCGGCTTCGCCATCCAGGCCCGCATCAACATGGAATCGATGCGCGCGGACGGAACGGCCAAGCCATCGGGCGGCACGATCGCGGCATTCGAGCCGCCTTCCGGGCCAGGCCTGCGCGTCGATACGTTCGCGTACACGGGCTACACGACCAATCCGAGCTTTGATTCGTTGCTCGCCAAGCTGATCGCGCATTCGCCATCTCCTGATTTCTCGGACGCGGTGCGACGGACCTACCGCGCGCTGTGCGAGTTCAGAATCGAGGGTCTTTCGACCAATCTTGGTTTTCTGCAGAGCCTGCTCAATCATCCCGACTTCGCCGCAAATCGCCTTTACACGCGATTTATCGATGACAATGTCGCAGAGCTAGCGGGCGCGACCGGGCATCGGAGGCTGTTCTTCGAGCGCGGTGCGCCGCAGCGGCTGGCGGGCGCGAAGATAGACAAGCGCGATCCACTTGCGGTGCTCGATCACGGGAAATCGGGCGATACGGTTTCGATTGCCCCCGAGACGACGGTGATCGCCGCTCCGCGCAGCGACATCGCGGTGCCGGAAGGCATGGTCGCGATCGAAGCGCCGATGCAAGGAACGATCGTGTCCATCGACGTCAAGGAAGGCGACCTGGTTCACAAGGAGCAGCAGCTCTTCGTGATGGAAGCGATGAAGATGGAGCACGTGATTCGCGCCGACGTCAGTGGCGCGGTCAGCCAGATCCTGGTCGCGGTGGGAGATGCGGTGTTCGAAGGGCATCCGCTCGCTTTCATCGAGGAAGCCGAGGTGCAAGTCGCCGCGGCCGCGGAGCAGAAAGCCGTCGATCTCGACCACATCCGGCCCGACTTGTCCGAAGTTCACGAGCGGCACCTGGTCGGCTTGGACGAGTCTCGCCCCGATGCGGTCGCGCGCCGGCGCAAGACCAGGCAGCGCACCGCGCGCGAAAATATCTACGACCTCTGCGATCCGGGCACGTTCGTCGAGTACGGCCCTATCGTCATCGCGGCGCAGCGTCGGCGGCGTACGGTGGAAGACCTCGTCAAAAACACTCCCGCCGACGGCATGATCGCGGGCATCGGGCGCGTCAACGGCGATCTGTTCGAGGACTCGCGCGCCCAGTGCATCCTGATGTCTTACGACTACACCGTGCTGGCGGGCACCCAGGGCCAGCAGAACCATCGCAAGAAGGACAGGATGTTCGAGATTGCCGAGAAGTCGCGCCTGCCGGTGGTGTTCTTCACCGAGGGCGGCGGTGGGCGTCCGGGTGACACCGATGGGGTGGGAGTCGCGGGCCTCGACTGCATGGCCTTCGCGTATTGGGGCAAGCTGAGCGGGCTCGTGCCGTTGGTGGGAATCAACTCGGGGCGATGCTTCGCCGGCAATGCCGCGCTGCTTGGATGCTGCGACGTCGTGATTGCGACACGCAATTCCAACATCGGCATGGGCGGCCCTGCGATGATCGAAGGCGGCGGGCTGGGAATTTTCCGCCCCGAGGAAGTAGGCCCCGTCGAAGTGCAGGTGCCCAACGGGGTGATCGACATCCCGGTAGAGGACGAGGCGGAAGCGGTGCAAGTCGCGCGCAAATACTTGTCTTACTTCCAGGGATCGATCGATGGCTGGAACTGCGCCGACCAGAGATTGTTACGCGGCCTGATTCCGGAGAATCGCCTGCGCATCTACGACGTGCGCAAGGTTATCGAAACTCTCGCGGACACCGGCTCGGTGCTCGAAATACGGCGGCACTTCGGACTCGGGATGGTCACGGCGTTGATTCGGATCGAAGGCCGACCCGTCGGTGTGGTCGCGAACAACCCGACGTTCCTTGCCGGAGCGATCGAGAGCAATGGCGCGGACAAGGCCGCCCGCTTCATGCAGCTCTGCGACGCATACGACATCCCGATCCTCTTCCTGTGCGACACTCCGGGAATCATGGTCGGTCCCGAGATCGAAAAGACCGGCCTGGTGCGTCACGCCGCGCGGATGTTCGTGGTCGGTGCAAGCCTCACCGTCCCGTTCTTCACTATCGTGCTGCGCAAGGGCTACGGGCTCGGCGCGCAAGCGATGGCGGGTGGGAGCTTCAAAGCCTCACTCTTCACGGTCGCATGGCCCACGGGAGAATTCGGCGGCATGGGTCTGGAAGGTGCGGTGAAGCTCGGCTATCGCAAGGAGCTCGCGGCGGAACAGGATCCGGACAAGCGCAAGGCGCTGTTCGACGAGATGGTCGATCGCATGTACAAGCACGGCAAAGCGGTGAACACCGCATCGACCTTCGAGATCGACGACGTGATCGATCCGCTCGAATCGCGCAAATGGATCATGGCGGCCCTGCAATCGTATCCGCCACCCGCGCCGCGCACCGGCAAGAAGCGCCCCTGCATCGACACCTGGTAGCGCCGCGTCCGGAGTGGCGCAGGCTTTAGCCTGTGTCTTCCTTGGCCGGAAATGTGGCATCGATGCCCACCTTTCGGGTCCACTCGCGCTGCGCACGGGTGTATCAATCGAGAAACAAACCTCGGGAGATGAACCCATGCGAATCAAAGGAATCGATCCCGACAAGGCGCCCGAAAACGTCAAGCCCGCGTTTCAACAGAGTCTCGACGCCTTCGGCCGAATCATCACGCCCGCGCTCGTGGCCGCGCATCGCCCGGAAATCTTCCTCGCATCCGGGCGGCTGAACAAAGCGGTCGCCGTGTCGACCGTGGTGGACGGACGCCTCAAGACGATGGCCTTCGTGCGCACCGCGCAGATGATCGGATGTCCTTTCTGAGTGGATATCAACTCTGCCGTGGGCAGAGACGCGGGTATCACCGACCAGCAACTGGAAGACCTTGCGAAATTTGAGATGAGTCCGAATTTCGATCGCCGCGAAAAAGCTGTGCTGCGCTACGCGGAAGGGATGACGCAAACACCCGCCGATGTTTCCGACGAGGCATTTGCAGAAGTACGGGCACTCTTCAACGATGAACAGATCGTCGAATTGACGCAGGCGATCGCGCTCGAAAACTTCCGCGCCCGGTTCAATTGTGCGCTCAAGATCGAAAGTGATGGCCTTTGCACGCTGCCTCCCGACCATCCTGTGCGGAAGGCGTTGAAGCAGGGGTAAGCGCGGCAACTATCTCTGAGGTAATGGCGCAGTTCGCGGCTGCGCACTATGGTTGGCAGCTAGCCCAGACGGAGACTGCGAGATGGATGAACTAGCCAAAATCCAGAACAGCCCGCTGCCGTTTTCGACCTTGCTCGGAGTCAAATTTCTGAGCGCATCGCCGGAGCGCGTCACCGCCGAGATGCTGGTGCGAAAGGAACTGTGTACCAGTCCCGATGTCCTGCACGGCGGTGCGATCATGGCGCTGGCCGACACGCTTGGCGCATATGCGACGATCGTCAATCTGAAAGACGGGCAGGGCACTACCACGATTGAGTCGAAGACCAATTTCCTGTCTCCCGCGCCGGTCGGAACTACTGTAAAGGCCGAGTGCTCCGCGATTCATCGCGGGCGGCGCACGATGGTATGGCAAACGCGCGTCACCTCCGCCGAAGGACGCCTGGTCGCGATCGTGACGCAGACGCAGATGGTCCTCGAAGCACGCGCGTAGCGCTCTTTCCGTCATTCTGAGCGAAGCGAAGAATCCCAGCTTCAGGTGGTTTGCGACTATACGTTGAGACTCTTCGCCTTTGGCTCAGGATGACGGAGAAGAAGAAAGGAAAGGACGATGAGCAAGGAAGGATCGCCGGAACAGGTGATGGCCTCGCTGTTCGTGGGGCTGTCGCGACACGAGCAGATGGCGTTGCTCGGACGGCTCGAATGCACGGGCGCGGATATCTATCGCGCGTGGGCCGCGAAGGAGCAGAACGTGAAGGCGCGCGAGGCTCTGCTCAAGGCGGCGAGCCGCGAAGAAGAAAACGGAAAACTACTGCAGCTGATGTCGACCGCGAAGCCGGGATGCGAGAAATGCAGCAAACCGCTCCCGGACAGGCACCAGGCGCACGTCTGCTCGTTTCAGTGCACGTTCTGCCCGGATTGCGCGGGCGCGATGAACCAGGTCTGCCCGAACTGCGGTGGGACGCTCTCGCCCGCTGCATAGTCGAAACAGGCGCTTAGGCTAGAAGCCTTTGCCACCAAGGATCTGAAGCTCATCGTTCTCCTGGAAGTGGCACCGGCTTCCAGGCGGTGCTCCTGGCTCTTTTTTCACGAAATCGCGCTATCGGTGTTCTATCCAACAAGCGAAAAGATCGGTGCGGAGACTCATCATGAACAAAGAACAAATCGAAAAGGCTGAAACATTTCGTAAGCTTCATCACAGCGGCAAGATCCTTGTCCTGCTGAATGCGTGGGATGCCGCCAGTGCGCGCATCTTCGAAGTCGCAGGCGCGCCGGCCGTTGCGACGACCAGTTCGGGGCTCGGCGTCGCCAATGGGTACCCCGATGGACAGCACATCACTCGCGGTCGCCTGGTCGATGCGGTCCGTCGTATCACGCGCGTAATAAAAGTGCCGCTGACCGTCGATCTGGAAAAAGGCTACGGCAAGACTGCCGCCGAGGTGGTGGAGACGGTGCGCGCGATCGCGGATGCGGGCGGAATCGGGATGAATATCGAGGACGGCACGGAGCCGCCCGATCTGCTGGTTGAAAAGATCAAGGGCATTCGTGCATTCGCGAAGCCCTTCTTCATCAATGCCCGCTGCGACGTGTACCTGCGCGGCCTCGGGGAAAAGGAAACGCGCTTCGATGAAACCATGCGGCGCATCAACCGTTACGCTGATGCCGGCGCGGACAGCGCTTTCGTGCCGTGGGTGACCGACGCCGCAACTATCGGCAGGATCGCAAAAGAGTCGCCTCTTCCGCTGAACGTGATGCTGTCGCCCGGGCTTCCACCCGTTGCGGAGTTGCAAGCGCTCGGTGTGGCACGATTGAGCATCGGTGGCTCAGCGGCATTCGCGGCCTTGTCGCTGACCAAACAAATCGCCGACGAGATTCTTACCAAGGGCACCTATGACACGGTGCGCGCGAATTCGACGCTTCCGGGCATAGAAGTCATGAAGATGTTCCCGACGGAGTAGTTCGTTCATTAGCCGCTGGAAGTCTCTCGACGTCGCTCCTGTTCCGTCATTCCGAGCCAACGGCGAAGAATCTCAGCATGCGCTCAGTATGATAGGAAAAGATGGGATTCCAGCGGCGCGGCTCACGCGCCCCTTCAGCTGAGATCCTTCACTACGCTCAGGATGAACGAGGGGTGGTGCGCTTCTAGGTAGAAGATTGCGATTGTCGCTAGAATTGCGCACTGCTGAAGGGAACGGTGACCATCATGGCAGCGTGCGAATTCAAGCATCATTATGCCAACCTGAAAGGCGTTCGCATACATTACGTCACAGCAGGTCGAGGCACCCCGATGGTCCTGCTGCATGGATGGCCGCAGACCTGGTACGAGTGGCGCCGCCTGATGCCGCTTTTGGCGGATAGCTTCTCGATGGTTGCGCCGGACCTGCGCGGGCTTGGCGACTCATCGCGTCCCTCCACCGGCTACGATAAGAAGACCGTCGCCAACGATGTGTGGGAAGTGATGCACAATCATCTGAAGCACGAGCGCTTCATCGTGGTCGGCCACGATTGGGGCGCGCCAGTCGCGTTCCGCCTCGCGGCGGACCATCCCGATGCGGTCACGCACCTGGTGATGCTTGATGTGCCGGTGCCGGGCGACCAGCCGGCCGGGGCCGGCCTTTCCGGCGCGCCGCGATGGCATCATATGTTCCACCAGGTGCCTGATTTGCCGGAAGCGCTGACGGTCGGGCGCGAGCGGACCTACCTGGAATTTTTCTTCATGAATGGATGCGATCAGGCCAATACGTTCAGTGACGCTGATATCGCGGAGTACGTTCGGACCTATTCGCAGCCCGGAGCGATGCGCGCGGGGTTCAATTTCTACCGCAACATGTCGCGCGACGTGGAAGATAACCGCGCGACCTTTGCCACCGGCTTCAAACTTCCAATGCCGACGCTAGGCATAGGGGGAGGCGGATCGCGCGGCCGCGGTGATCTCGTGGTGCAGTCGCTGCGTCGAGTCGCCAACCACGCGGAAGGCGGCTCGATCGCCGACTGCGGTCATTTCATTCCGGAAGAAAAGCCCGAAGAACTGGCTGGGCGGTTGCGCGCCTTCCTCAAGAAGTAGGCTCTGCTGACTTCGCCGCCCGACGTGCGAACCCGCGGCGTCGTCGCCGGCGCGACTTGCTCTCTTCCTTCTGACGCTTGGTGAACATGTCGATGAGGGCCTGCTGGCAATTGTTCTGAAGATCGCCGGGGACCATCCGCGAGTAGCTTCCGTCCGAATGCATCTCCCACGCCGCGTGATTCGGCTTGAACTGGAGGTCGAGTACGGTGCGCATTTCCTTGCGCAGTACCGGGTCTTCGACCGGCGCGACCACTTCAACCCGGCTTTCCAGGTTGCGCTTCATGCAGTCCGCCGATCCGATGAAGTATTCCTCGCTGCCGCCATTGCGGAAGTAGAAGATGCGCCCGTGTTCAAGGAAGCGCCCGACGATACTGGTGACGCGAATGTTCTCTGACAGCCCCGGAATTCCGGGCCGCAGCCTGCACGTATCGCGCACTATCAGATCGACTTTCACACCCGCTCGTGACGCTCGGTAAAGAGCGCGCGTGATATCGACGTCCTCGAGCGCGTTCATCTTCATCTGGATGAGGCCCGGCGACGATGACGTATGCGCTTTCATCTCGCGCTCGATCTTTTCAAGCAGAGCCTTTTTAAGAATCGAGGGGGCCGGCAGGATTTTCTTGAACGAACGATGCCCGTAATAGCCGGTGGTCAGGTAGTTGAATAGCTGCGTCAGGTCTTGCCCGATCGCATCGTCGCAGGTGAGCAGGCCGAAGTCCGCGTACAGGCGCGCGGTGCCCGGATGATAGTTACCCGTTCCGATGTGCGCGTAGCGGCGCAGGCCGTTGTAGTCCTGCCGCACCACAAGGATGACCTTGGAATGAGTTTTGTAGCCGACCACGCCGTAGGTCACGTGGATGCCGTAGTCCTCGAGCTGGGTTGCGAACTGGATATTCGCGGCCTCATCGAAACGCGCCTTGAGCTCGACCACCACCGCGACCTGCTTGCCGTTGCGAGCCGCTTCGCACAGGTAGTCGATGATCTCGGAATCGCGCGAGGTGCGGTACAGCGTCATCTTGATCGCGCGGACCTTCGGGTCCTCGCTCGCCTCGCGCAGGAAACGGGCGACCGAGGTCGAGAACGATTCGTACGGATGCATCAGCAGGACCGAACCGGCATCGCGCAGCACATGGAAGATATTGCGCGAGGGAGTCAGCCGCGGATGATCCACAGGATGGTGCGGCGGATCGTGCAGGGCGGGATTATCAACCGCGACCAGCTCCATCAGGTCGCGGATCGCCAGCATCCCATCGACTTCGAACACGTCGCGCTCCTCGTGCAGCCCCAGCTCGGCCGCCAGCATTCCGCGATGGACGGGATTGATCCCGCGGACCACTTCCATGCGCACGATCGGCGCAAAGCGGCGATCGCGCAGTTCCGATTCAATCAAGGCGAGCAGGTCGTCCGCTTCGTCCTCGTCGCGCTCAGTATTGGCGTTGCGCGTGACGCGGAAAAATTCGAATGACTCGATCGTCATACCCGGGAACAGCAGGTCCAGGGTGTGGGCGATCACGTCCTCGAGCGGAACAAAACGGTTGGTTCCATCGACGCGCAGGAAGCGCGGGATGCCCAGGCCCACCGGAACCTTGACGCGGGCCAGCGAAGGCTCGGTGTCTTCAGGCGCCCTCAAAGTTACCAGCAGGTTGAGAGAAAGATTCGAAATGAACGGAAACGGATGCGCCGGATCCAGGGCTTGCGGCGTGACGAGCGGAAAGATGTTTTTGAAGTAGTAGTCGCGGATTGCGGCCTGCTCGGTCGCGGTCAGCTGCTCGAAAGAGAGGACCTCGACGTCATGCTTTCTGAGTTCTTCCAGGAGCACCGGCAACAGTGCACGCTGGCGCGGCCCGAACCCACGAATCTCGGCAAGGCATTCGTCGATCTGCTGCTGGGGCGTGCGCCCATCAACGGTCAACTCCTGCATGCCGGCAACGACCTGCTGCTTGAGGCCGCCGATTCTTTTCATGAAGAATTCGTCGAGGTTCGAGGCGGTGATCGCCAGGAACTTCACCCGTTCGAGCAGAGGGTTGCGCTCATCGAGTGCCTCTTCGAAGACGCGCCGGTTGAAGGCCAGCCACGTGAGCTCGCGGTTGAGAAAGAGTTCGGGCGAAGACAGTTCCGGGTCGGTCTTCGCCGGCCGAGTGACGTCGGGAACCGACTGGAGCCGGAGGTCTCTTGCCGGAGTGCTCAATGTAGGACTGGCCACGCCACTAGTCGGGGAACCGTTCGGAGTTGATTGGGTATCGTCCACTGCGATTGATGCTCCGCCCTCATCCAACATCCTGCCGCACCTCGGGAGCGAATTGTAGCTGATATCGCACGTCCCCGCTTAGCCGGAACTGCTTGAGAGCTCAATCCAGAAGGTCGCCAGACTGTAACCTGATCGTTGATTTACCTAAGTATTTGATTTCTCGAATAAAAAGGAATTCGCCAGCGGGCGAACAAACTGCGAAGCGGGCTCGACAAAGTCTCATGATAGAGTGCCACGGTGGGTGAGCAGATGTCAGGTTATCTTCACGAGGTCACTCAACGGCTTGTTGCCTTCGATACTGTCAGCACCAACAGCGACCTCGCCGCGATCGACTACATGGCCGGACATTTGGCGGCCCATCGGTTCAAGGTCGCTCAGCAAAAGATCGAAATTGCCGGGGTGGGGCAGTCCAACCTGGTGGCCTGGATCGGGCCTCCCAAACCCGATGGCCTGATCATTTCGGGTCATGTCGATACCGTCCCCTTCGCGGGCCAGCCCGGATGGACGCGCGACGCGCTGAGACTCGAAGACGCGGGGGACAAGCTCTACGGACGCGGAACCTCAGACATGAAGGGATTCATAGCGGCGTGCCTCGATGCGGCCACGAGGCTGGATGCATCGCGGCTCAAGCGTCCGCTGGTGTTTGTCTTCACCGCCGACGAAGAAGTGGGATGCCTCGGCGCAGCGAAAGTCGGACCCGCATTGAAGGAGATGCTCGGCGAGATGCCGGTGCCGCGCCTGGCGTGGATCGGCGAACCGACCTCATGGCAGGTCAGCCACGCCCACAAGAGCATCGTGCTGTTCGATGTGATCGTGCGCGGGCGGGGCGGACATAGCGGCGCGCCGGCCGCGGGAGTGAATGCGATCGCGGTGATGGGCAGGGTCGTTGAGACGATCGGCCGGATCCAGCAACAGCGGCGCTCGAACCCGCGGGTCGACCAGGCGAAGGTTTTTCCCGATGCGCCGTATGACGTGATCAACTTCGGCACCATCAGCGGCGGCATGGCGGTCAACATGATTGCCGAAGAGTGCGTGATGAAGCTGAGCTACCGGACGATGCCGGATGCAGATCCCCTGAGTCTCTATCGCGAGGTGCAACGCGCGATCGAAAAGGTCAGTGTTTTCGATTACGCCTCGAACGACCATCGCGCGCAGATCGAACTGACCCGGCCGATGATGACGCCGCCGCTGAATTCTCCGCGCGGAACGCCTTTGGAGGCTGCGTTGTTCGAAGCGACCGGCGCCCGCGACTCGGGCGGAGTTCTGTTTGGGACGGACGGCGGGTTTTTCGCGCATTCGGGAGTCGATTCTTTGATTTGCGGTCCCGGCGATCTCGAGCAGGCCCATCAGCCCAACGAATTCATCCGCCGCGACGCGCTTGAGCGGACGACACCGATCATTCTGAAGGTGATCGACCGCCTCTGTTCCTGAGCCTCGCTTCGCAGAAAAGGGGATTGCATGGTTGAACGTCGCGTTCCCAGGACCAGGCTCTCGAAATGGTTTTCCTACGTCCGTTCGGGCAGGTTCCTGGCCCTGATGCAGACCGTGGGAATCCTCGGGGCGTTCATCGTGGCGATCATCGCTTCCCGGCTCGATGAGCGCAGGACTGCGGCGACCATCATGTTCGAATTCGACAAGATGCTGAACACCGCGCCGCGCAAGGGAATCGTCCAGGCCGCGGAACGGGGAGAATGCCTGCTAAAACAAAACCAGGGGCGTTACAGCGAAGCGGACCTCGACAATCTCTTTGATGTTTACGATTTGATCAGCGTAGCCTACGACTCTTCGCTCATTCCGAAGCGGATGCTGATCGAGGAATTCGGCTACTCTTTCGAGAAAATCTATCGCAGCGCCGAAGTCCAGGATTATCTCAAAGGAGTGCGCGTCCAACCGGACACGGAAATGTGGGCGAGCCTTAATAATTTGGCACGTGACCTGGGAATCTCCGTCGAGCCGGTTTTCCGCGCATGCAAACCTGCACCGGAGCGCGTTCCAGGATCGCCTCAGACGTAGTCGTTCAAAGCAAGCTCTTGTAGTCGGGAGAGTAGACCTGCGATCGGATAAAGGCCTCGAGATGGTCGGGGCGCGGCACCGCGCTGAGGCCGCGATCGAATACTACTTCGGCGATTCGTACGGCGGCGTGCACTTCCGTCTCGAAGATTTCTGACTGCGGAGGGTAGATTAGCCCGATATCCAAATCGGCCGCCGTTACCCGCTCGGCAACGGCCTGTGCGGCCGCGGCAAACATCTCATCGGTGACGCGTCGGGCGCGGGTCGCATACACGGCGAGTCCGACTGCCGGAAAGATATAGACGTTGTTGCCTTGTCCCGGCACGAACGTTCTGCCCGCGAAATGCACCGGAGGAAACGGGCTGCCGCTTGCGAACACCGCGCGGCCTTCCGACCACTTGTACGCTTCTTCGGCGGTGCACTCGGAGTGAGTGGTGGGATTGGAGTACGGAAAGATGATCGGGCGCCGATTGATCCGCGCCATTGCCTCGATCACGGGTTTGTTGAATGCCTTGGCCATCGTGCTGACGCCGATGATTGCGGTGGGCTGAATCGATTCGATCGCCGCGAGAAAATCGCGCGTCGCGGCATGCGGATGCGCATACGGCTTCTGAAACTCCTGCAAATCGCCGCGCGTCGATTCGAGTAGCCCGTTGATATCGAAGAGCCAGATTCGTTTGCGCGCCTCATCTTCGGCGAGTCCTTGCGTGCCCATCGCGTGCACCAGCAGATCGCCGATTCCAACTCCGGCCGACCCCGCCCCCAGGAACAGGACCTTCTGCTCCGTCAGCTTGCCGCCCGTTACCCGCAGCGCAGCCAGGATTCCGGCGAGCCCGACGCCTGCCGTCCCCTGGATGTCGTCATTGAAGCAGCAGAACTTGTCCCGATAGCGCGCCAGCAGCCGGACCGCATCTGGGCCCGCCCAGTCTTCGAACTGCACGCAGCAGTGCGGATACACGTCATGGACTGCGGTCATGAACTCCTCGACGAACTCGTCGAGCTCCGCTTCCGACGGGCGGGTGCGCCGCAAACCCAGGTAGAGCGGATCGCGCAGGAGGCCTTCGTTGTTGGTGCCGCAGTCCATCAACACCGGCATCGTAAATTGCGGCGGCACGCCGGCGCACGCGGTGTAGAGCGCGAGTTTGCCGATCGGGATGCCCATCCCGTTCGCACCCAGGTCGCCGAGACCGAGGATGCGCTGGCCGCTGGTCACCACGATGAAGCGAACGTCGGCTTCGGGCCAGTTGCGGAGCAGTTCGCGGATATGGCCGCGCCGATTGATTCCAACGTACAACCCACGCATCCGCCGGATGATGTGTCCGAACTGGAGGCACGCGTCGCCTACCGTGGGCGTGTACACCAGCGGCAGAAAGCGGGCCGGGTCCGTCATCAGCACTTTGTAGAAGAGCGTCTCGTCCGCATCCTGCAGCGCGGCGAGGTAGATGTATTTTTCGAGGTCGGACGGCTTCTGCGCGAGTTGCAACATCGCGCGCTGGATCTGGATTTCCTCGGTGTCGATTCCTTCCGGCACCAATCCAACCAGGCCGAACGCCTCGCGCTCCTCGGCAGTGAAGGCGGTGGACTTGTTGATACGCGGATCGCGCAGCAGCTGTATGCCACGTGGTTTGTCGCTCAAGGGTTGCTCCGACGGTCCTTAGTGCACGACGCCCGGCCGGACCTGCTCGAACAATCGATGATTGTCGGAATAATCAACCGGGATCTCCACGATCACCGGTCCCGCAGTGTTCATCGCGGTCTTCAGCATCGGTGCGAACTGTTCCGGATCCTCGATGCGCATGCCTGTGGCCCCGAACGCCTGCGCGTATTTCACCGCATCGACGCGCCCGAACGCCACGGCCGCATCGCGGCCGTACTTCAACTTTTCCTGCACACGCACCATGTCGTAGTAGCCGTCGGTCCACACCAGGTGCACGAAGTTGCACTTGAGACGCACCGCCGTCTCCAGCTCCATCGCGGAGAACAGGAAGCCGCCGTCGCCGGAAATCGAGATGACCTTCTGCGATGGACGCGCCAGGCACGCCGCGATTGCCCACGGTAAGCCGACGCCCAGGGTCTGTTGGCCGTTGCTGATGAGAATCTGGCGCGGCTTGAAGCTGTAGAGGTAGCGCAGCAGCCAGATGTGGAACGATCCCATGTCGGAGCACAGCGTCACATCGTCGGTGAGAATCTCTTGCAGCTCGTGCACGATACGCAGCGGATGAATCGGGCGCCGGTTGAGCCCCGAACCTTCGTGGCGAGTGCTCTCGAGCTCCTTGCGCACGTGACGCAGCAATTCGATCTCTTCGACGCGAACGACGGGTTGCAGCCTGGGCGTCATCGCGTCGAGAGTCGCCGCGATATCTCCAAACAACTCGACGGTCGGTCGATAGTCGTTGTCGATATCGGGACGCACCATGTCGATATGCACCAGGCCGCGATTCTTGCCGCGATTCCACAGACCCGGGTCGTATTCGATCGGATCGTAGCCGACGGTGACGACAAGGTCGGCGGCATCGAGGAGTTCATCCGCCGGTTGATTGTGGAAGATCCCGACCCGGCCTCCGAACATTTCGAGCAGGTCGCGTGGAACCACACCTGCACCCTGGTAGGTGCAAACGGTCGGCAACTTCACGCGTGCGAGCAGCCGTCGAATCGCATCGGAATTGCGCGGGGCGCCGGCGTTGAAACCCAGTATCACGACCGGATAGCGAGCCTTGTTGATCAACTGCGCAGCTTCCCCGATTGCATCCGCATCGGCCGCTCCCGATCGTGGCAACGTCACGGGCGTAAGCACATGGGCATCGGTAGGCCCGTTCATGATGTCCGAAGGAAGGCTCACGAAGGATGCGCCGGGACGATCCGATTCGGCGGCGCGGAACGCGTTCGCGACTACTTCGGAGATCGCCGCCGGCGAATCGATCTCCGCGCTGAATTTCGTGACGGGCCTGCACATGCTGACGGTGTCGAGGGTCTGATGGGTTTGCTTCGGGCGCTCGGATACCGGCACGGCGCCGCCGAATGCGACTACGGGGTCGCCTTCCGAGTTCGCAGTTGCCAGGCCAGTCACCAGGTTGGAGCAACCCGGGCCGGAGGTGACGAGGACCACGCCGGCCTTTCCCGTCATTCGTCCCATCGCACCGGCGATGAAGGCCGCGTTCTGCTCATGGCGGCACACGATGGTTTTAATCTTTGAATCGACCAGCGCGTCAAAGACGCGATCGATCTTTGCACCGGGAATGCCAAAGACGTACTCGACGCCTTGCGCCTCGAGGTTACGGACCACCAGCTGCGCGCCGATTGTTGAACTCATTTCTTAACCGCCTTGTCCCGGGCGCGCTCGGCCGTGTCGAGTTCCTTCGACGTGTCGCGCGTCAGATCCGCGCGGAGAAACTCTTCATTCTCCGGCAGCGCGACTTGCAGATCGCTCACCTGCTCAATCTGAACCGTCAGGTTGCGTCCCGAGCATCCGAGCAGATGCCCACCCGCGGTGCGATCGCTGGTGATGAAATGCAAATGATACCCCGGCACTTCGATCGTCTTCAGGTACTGCGGCGACCAGAATCCGACCATCGTGCCCGACACGTCGCGCAGGTGGAATTCCGGCTGATGAGCTGCCGCGACGGCCAGCGGTGTGCCTTCCTCGGATTTGCACATCGCGCGAGTGTGGATTTCACCGAACGTTCCATCGACGCGAATCGCATAAAAGAAATTCTCTGAGAGGCGCACCTTGTCGAGTTGATCGGTGAGAGCATTGAAACTCGTGCAGGCCGGCATCGCGAGTCCCTTGCCCGGCTGGAAACGCGTCACCAGCGCGAACGGACTCAGATCGGAGTCGGCCGCCTCGCGGGCCTTGCCGTCGGATCGCACCTGGTAGAAGTGCCCATCGAGCGCGACCATCTCGCCATCGAGTCCTTCGAAAGTCCCCAGTCCGAAATCGCCGTGATTGCGAAGCTGCCCCACCGTGACCGCACCCTTGTAGATTCCTTCAACCAGCGCGGTCGAGGTCGAAACCTGGAAAAGCGTCGAATGTTTAATTTGCAGATATTCCGCAAGCGCTGCACGCACGATGTGATGAATCGGCTCGCCAGTCTCGCGATGGCGCTGCTCGATCGCCTCCCACATCGAGTGAGGCAGCTTCAGATGGAGTGACTTCACGCGCTCTTTACGCCTTTCGCCAATCCACGCTCTGCTCGAATGCGTAGCCGAGCCGCAGCAGCGCCGCATCCTCGAAATGGCGCCCAATCAGCATCAAACCGACCGGCACTCCCTTCGACATCGCGCACGGAACGCTCAGTCCCGGATGCCCCGTGATGTTGAAGGGAGCAGTGTTGGTGACCATCGAGTAGAACTCCTGCGAATCCAGCCGCGGCGCCTTCATCGGCGTCGTCGGCATCACCAGCGCGTCGCACTTCTTGAGCGCATCATCATAGAGGGCGCGCAGCTTCGGCCTGTAATTCTGCGCTTTCGCGTAGACGCGGCCGTTGAAGCGGCGCTGTACGAATCGGCCCATCACCGACATGAACTTCACGGTGATCGCCTCCCTGGAGCCACGCTCGCGAACATGCGTGCTGAAGAAATCTGCCAGGCTTGGATTGTAGAGGCCATTGAAGTGGATACTCTGCAACGCGGTATCCGTGAGCCACATCATCCCTTCCGGCACGATCGCGAACAGCAGATCGGAGGCACTGCGATGCTCGGGAAGCGAAATTTCCTGCACCGTGGCTCCCGCCTTCTCGAGGCTGGCCGCCGCGCTGCAGACGGCATCGTTGACGTCGGCCTCCGCCCCTTCGTGCTCAAACCCTTCTTTAAGGATTCCGAGCCGCAACCCTTTCACGCCTTTATCGAGTGATTCGACGTAGCGCTCGATCGGGACTTGTTGCTGGCGCGGATCCATCGGATCCTTTCCAGCCATCACCTCGAGCAGCCGGGCGCAATCGCGCACGTTCTTCGTCATCGGACCGACGTGATCCAGTGATGGATCGATGCTCATCACGCCCGTGTATGGAACCAGGGTGTAGGTCGGCTTGATTCCGACCACGCCGCTCCATGACGACGGGATACGAATCGACCCGCCCTGGTCGGTTCCGATCGTCGCATCGATCCAGTCGTAGCCGAGCGCCGCACCCGATCCGCACGACGAACCCCCGCTGCAATGCTCCTGGTTAACTGGATTGTGCACGGGTCCGTAGGCGCTGGTTTTGCCGTCGCCCGAGAGCGCGAAATCATCCATGTTCAGCATCGCGACGATCTCCGCGCCCTCATCGAGCATGCGCGTGACGATGGTCGCATCCACGTCCGCCACGTAGCCTTGCAAGATGTGCGAGCCCCCGCTGGCCGGGATGCCCGCGACGCATACGCTGTCCTTGAGCCCGATGCGCATGCCTTTGAGCTTGCCCGACGGCGCGCCCGCGACGTGAACTTTGCGAACGATCGCGTTGAGCGGATCGTCCTTGCGATTCATCGGCGCGCCCGCATCGCGCTTGGGATAGCGGGCGATCGACGGTTGAGCGTCAGCCTTGAGCGCATCGACGCGTTCCAGCGTGGGAATCCACCGGGAAATCATCATGGTGAGCGCCTCGACTTCGCCTGGGGTCAGCTCAAAATTGCCGGCGCGTCCGAGTTCACGAATTTCTTCCGCCGATGGTGCTTTGGTCGACATTGCTTCAGCCTCCGAATCACATACGTGGTGAGGGTAACCATGGCCTTTGTAGCCGAAATGCGCGCCGGCATGCACACGGATTTTCTCCGCGCCGTGAGGCGTTTGGCGGCATCCGGCAAATCGGGTTAAGTTGCGATTTACTACGGAGGTCGGCCCGCATGAGCACCTGGAATATCGGAGACGTGAAGATTAGCCGCATCATCGAGAGCGAAGCGCCATGGCCCGGCACCTGGCTGCTCCCCGATGCGACCGCGGAGAATATCAAGAAGGAAGCGAGCTGGCTGTTCCCGACCTTCTCGGACGAGAAGGGCAAGCTGCGGATGAGCATCCATGCGCTCGTGCTGGAATCGCAGGGAAAGCGCATCGTGGTCGATACCTGTATCGGCAACGACAAGGTCCGTAGCAACCCGGTGTGGAGCAATCTCAAGCTGCCGTTTCTCGAGGACCTGAAAAAGGCGGGTTTCACCCGCAACGACATCGACTATGTCGTGTGCACGCATCTCCATGTCGATCACGTCGGATGGAACACGACGCTCGAGAACGGCAAATGGGTCCCGACCTTCCCCAAGGCCAGTTACATCGTGGGCGGCACCGAGTGGGACTACTTCTCCAAGGTCGAAGACAAGGACTCGCGCGCTCCCGTCGAGGACTCCGTGCGGCCGGTCGTCGATTCAGGCCACGCCAAGCTGGTCGATTCCAACTTCCGGATTACCGACGAGATCTGGCTGGAGCCCACTCCCGGCCACACGCCCGGGCATCACAGCGTGCGGATTTCATCGAAGGGTCAGGATGCGGTCATTACCGGCGACCTGATTCATCATCCGGTGCAGTTCCTCTACCCGGAATGGGACGATAGTTTTGATTACGATCTGCCGGCGGCCAAGAAGACCCGGCGCGCGTTCGCCGAGAAATACGCCGACAGCAACGTGCTGGTCTTCGGCACGCATTTCGCCACGCCGTCGTGCGGGAAGATCACCAAGAGCGGAAGCGCTTTCAAGTTCAAAGCTGCATAAGGGATCAGACGATGAAACTCGCAACCTTCACTCATCAAGGGAAAACCCGAATAGGCGTGGTGGCCGGAGACTCGGTGGTCGATCTCGGTGTCGCTGCCCCGGCGTTGCCACGCGAGATGGTCGCGTTTCTGAACGCAGGGCGAGAGGCGATGGACCTCGCGCGCAAGGCTGCGGATGGAACGGCCGGGCGCATCGCGTTGTCGGCCGTCAAGCTCGAAGCGCCGATTTCACGTCCGCCGGAGTTCCTGGCGATCGGGCTCAATTACGCCGATCACGTGGCCGAGACCGGGCGCGAGAAGCCGTCGTTCCCGATGTTCTTCAACAAGCAGAACACTTGCGTGACCGGGCCGACCGATCCGATTCATCTGCCGCGCGCATCGAAAGCGCTCGACTACGAGGGCGAGCTGGGGTTCGTGATTGGCAGGAAATGTCGTCATGTGCCGCGCGATCGCGCGCACGAGGTGATCGCGGGCTACATGATCGTCGATGACGTCAGTGTGCGCGACTGGCAGATGCGCGCGCAGACCATGACGCTGGGCAAGTCGTTCGACACGCACGGCCCGATTGGTCCGTGGATCGTGACGCCCGACGAAATCGGCGACCCGCACGCGCTCGACCTGAAGACCTTCGTCAACGGCGAGATGCGCCAGCATTCCAATACCAAGCATTTGATCTTCGATTGCTTCGCGCAGGTCGAGACCCTGTCGACGGTGTTCACGCTGCTACCGGGGACGATCGTGTCAACGGGTACCCCGGGCGGAGTAGCCGCCGCGATGAAGCCTCCGAAATGGCTGGTTGCGGGCGACGTGGTGCGAATCGAGATCGAGAAGATCGGCAAGCTGGAGAACAAGGTGATTCCGGAGCCCGCAGAGACTGCGGTGGGCTAAGGCTGGACTCCACGCGATCCTCATCCGCTGGCCATAGGTATAGTGGGGCGGGCGGCCCTGCACGCCGACGATGCGCTGGCGCTTCGCCCGCGCCACCAATTTCTTTCCCTGACTGCCCGGGGACTAGGACACTTCCTCCGAAAACCGGATCGTCTTTTTCTTCAGACCCTCAATCACCACCTCGACGCCGCCGACGCGCATCATCCATTCCAGCCGATGGTCGCGGTACTGGCGCTTGAATGCGCCTGATTCCAGCATCGCCGGCAGCGCGTCCATCGAGCCCGTGAATTGCTGCGTCGCGGCGATCGTCTTCTTGACGCTGTCGCGCGCGTTCATCCGTTCAAGCCAGCCCGCGAGCTTCGAGCCGGCTTTGGGTCCCGCGCCCCACACCACCGATCCACTCAGATACGGAAACACACTCAGATCGCCGTGGCCGAACGATGCGCCGTTGAACCATTGATTGCTCCCCAGCTCGCGCTCCAGCCACGCGAATACTCCCGCTGTCTGCTCGTGTGCGCGCTTCTCGATTGCGTCAGCCTTCTCGCCCGTCACGCGTTTCCACGCGCGCACTTCCATCAGGCCCCAGTTGATCGCCTCGTAGTAGGTGTCGCACACGTCCTCGATCATCCGCACGCGCGCTCGCTCGCGCGGTGACGCGGGCAGCATCGGAGGCTTCGGCCATTTGTCTTCGAGGTACTCGAGAATGATCGTCGAATCGAAAACCGCGAATCCGTCATCCACCAGCGCCGGCACTTCCAGGCGAGGGTTGAACGCGCCGTATTTGGTCGTTGCCCCGCTGAAAGCATCGGGCATCTCGACTTCGAACGGGATGTTCTTCTCGTACAGCGAAATCTTGACCTTCTGGACGTAGGGCGAGAATGGATGCTCGTAAAGTTTCAGCATGGAGAGATTCCTTTCGGGTGTGTTCGCGAACAAACCTATCCCGATTTGCGGCCCGCGAAAATAGTGATAGTGCTCGGTCGATTCACCCCTGCAACCGGAGGCTACGATGGATTTCGGAATCGCGCTCGCATCGAACCTGGACGCCTGGAAGACCGTCAAGCGTGCCGAGGAGCTGGGGCTCTCGCACGCCTGGTTTTACGACACCCAGATGCTCTCGCCTGACGTGTTCGCCGTGATGGCGCTGGCGGCGGAGCATACTTCGAAAATCAAGCTTGGCACGGGGGTGATCGTACCCACCAATCGAATTGCACCGGTCACGGCGAATGGACTGGCGACGCTGAACAAGCTGGCTCCGGGCCGGATTATTTTCGGTGCGGGTACGGGATTCACCGCGCGCAACACGATGGGGCTCGGTCCGATGAAGCTCAGCGAATTCCGCGAGCATCTGCGGGTGGTGCAGGCGTTGCTCAAGGGCGAGACCGTCGACTGGGAATGCGAAGGCGCGCGCCACCAGATCCGCTTTCTCAATCCCGAGCTCGGGTTGATCAATATCAAGGACAAGATTCCGCTCCATCTCTCCGCCTTCGCGCCGAAGGCGCGCAAGATGACCGCGGAGATCGCCGACGGATGGATGACATTCCTCTCCACAATGCCACGCGCGCTCAACGAAGCAGAGCAGATCGCCGCAAGCTGCCGTGAAGTCGGCCGCGATCCCAAGTCCCTGTATCGCACCGTGTACACGCTCGGATGCGTTCTCGATGAAGGCGAATCTGCCGCCAGCCCCCGCGCGCGTGCTGAGGCCGGCCCGCTGGCCGCGGTTTTCTTTCACGGCCTGGTCGAATCCACCATCGCGCTCCAGCTTCCGCCACAAATCGCTCCCCTGATGGAAGAATATCGCCGCCAGTACGCGGGCTATCAGCCGTCCGATGCCAAGTACCTCCAGATGCACAAGCTGCATCTGCTCGCAGTCCGGCCGGAGGAAGAGCGGTTCATGACCGAGGATGTAATGCGACTGACGACCACCACCGCGACTGCACCGGAGTTGGTCGATCGAATCCGCAAGCTGCGCGATGCGGGCTACGACCAGTTCACGGTGCAGCTGGTCTATGCCCACGAAGCCGCGCTGGAAAGATGGGTCAAGGTCTTCGAAAAAGTTTGATGATTTTCCGCGCAGATGCCGTTTGATACTCTCCAGGTCAGGGAAAGGATAGCCACAATGCGCAAATTACCGAGGCTTGGGGCTTTCGTCGGCGCGATACTCATGCTTGCGATGCCGGCCCTTGCGATGGACATCGGCTCCATCCTCAACAACCACCCGAGTGATGAGGGCTTTCAAACCATCAGTGTGAACGATCTGTCGAAGCTGATGGCTGACCCCAGCGCTCATGTCCACGTCTACGACGCCAATGGTCCGAGTACGCGCGAGAGTCAGGGCATGATTCCGGGAGCCCGCCCTCTGACCTCCGACGATCACTACAACGTCGCCGAAGAGCTTCCCAGCAACAAGAACGCCGATATTGTTTTCTACTGCGCCAATCAGCATTGAATGGCGTCCCACGAGGCCGCCCGTCGGGCGGTCGCCGCAGGATACACCAACGTCAGCGTTATGAGCGGCGGCATTGCCGGATGGCGCGACGCGGGCAAGGCGGTTGAGCCGTACGAGGCCGTGGGCGGCCTGTAAGAAGTCCGCGCCCATCTCACCGCGATCGCGTATAGTTGCGCGGTGCCGACGACTGCATCATCGACTCCGCGCGAACTCACCGCACGAGCAATCGTGCTGGGAATCGCGCTGGCGCTGATTCTCGGCGCAGCCAACGCCTACCTGGGGCTTTATGCCGGCCTCACGGTGTCGGCGAGTATCCCGGCGGCCGTCATCTCGATGGCGATTTTGCGTATTCTCGGCGGCGCCACGATTCTCGAGAACAATGTCGTGCAAACAATCGCATCGGCGGGCGAAGCCGTCGCCGCGGGAGCGATCTTCACCTTTCCTGCGATCATCATCCTGGGGCATCGCGGTCCGCTGCCGTACCTTGAAGTCACCGGGCTCAGTGCCGCGGGCGGCACGATGGGCGCGTTGCTGGTGGTGTTCCTGCGCCGCGCTTACATCGTGGAGGAGCAGCTTCCGTTTCCTGAAGGCCTGGCGTGCGCACATGTCCTGCGCGCCGGCGAGAGCAATGCCCAGTTGGCCCCGCTTGCGTGGGGTGGCGCGTGCGCGGCGGCATTGAAAGCGGCGCAGGACGTCCTGGGAGTCATTCCCGGTATGATTTCGGGCGCGCAGTGGATAGGTTCGACGGTCATCGGCGGCTCGATCGACATCTCGCTGGCACTGGTCGGCATCGGCTACATAATTGGCGTTCGGATTGCAGGTCTGGTTTTTGTGGGTGGTGCTTTCGCGTGGCTAATCGTAATCCCGCTCCTTTCGACCGTGTATGGACGCGGCAGCTGGACCGCGATGGGGATGGCATCGGCGCTGTGGAGCACACAGGCGCGTTACATGGGCGTCGGCGCGATGCTTACCGGGGGAATCGTGACGCTGTGGCGGCTGCGCACACGAATTTTTGCAGCGCTGCGGGACAGCATCCGCGTGATCAGCGGCGCTCACGTACCGACCGTTGCGCGCGAGGACCAGGACCTCTCGCCGCGCGCGATCGTGACCGCCGTCGGCCTCACGATCCCGGTGGTTTTTGCGCTGTGCCTTCTCCTGGGCGCGAGCGTGCCCTTGAGCATCGCGCTCGCGATGGTACTCGCGGTGATCGCATTCTTTGCGACGGCAATCGCCGGCTATCTGACCGGTATCGTCGGCGCATCGAACAATCCCGTGTCGGGTGTCACCGTGATCGTCCTGCTGGCTATCGCGATTTTCCTGAAGTTAGCGGGCGTTGCGAGTATCGGGGTTGGTCCGCGGCTCGCGATACTCTCCGGCGCCGTCGTCTGCACGGCGGCCGCGATGGCGGGAGATTCGCTGCACGACCTTGCGACGGGATATTTCGTCGGCGCGACACCGCGCGCGCTCGAGATTGGCGTGCTGGTCGGCGCTCTCGCGGCATCGTTCGTCATGGCGCCGATTTTGAACCTGCTTATCGCTGGTTACGGAATCGCCGGAACCGCCACTGCACGCGAGGGCGCGCTGGCGGCACCGCAGGCGTTCCTGATGGCGAAGGTCACGCAAGGCGTGTTCAGCGGAGGACTGCCGTGGGGAATGATCGCGATTGGCGCCGCGCTCGCAGCCGTGGTTGCAGTCACTGACACTCCGATCATGCCGGTGGCAATCGGACTCTACCTTCCGTTCGGCCTGAGCGTGACGATCTTCGTCGGTGCGCTGATCGGCGAGTGGCTGGGAAAGGAAGAGGAGGGCGGACCGAAATTATTGTTCGCCGCCGGAATGGTAGCGGGCGAGGCGCTGATGGGAGTAGCAACGGGCGCCCTGGTCACAGCAGGAATAAGGCTCCCGCTGTTCTGAATTCCCTTTCCCTTCCAGGGAGATGGTTAGGGAGTGGTGCCATGCTCAAGTCTCCCGCGTCGTTTGCACACACCAGCTATGCACTCTTCACCCTGCGATGATTCGACAGCTAAGCTCACACAATGAAAACAGCCCTCTGCGCACTGACAGTTCTGATTCTATTCTCCGCTCAAGTGTCCGCCCAATCGAACGTCACTCAAACCGAGGTCTCGATGTTCACCCCGTCCGTTCCCGGCGGCTCACCACGCGATGGATACTGCTGGACGCGATCGATCGCCGCGGACCGCGCGGGCGCGTGGCGATGCATGGTCGGTAACGAAATTCACGATCCCTGCTTCCAGGTGCCTCCGCTTCAGAACGGAGTCGTTTGCGGCGCGGACCCTTTCGGAAAGAGCGGCTTTGTTATGAATCTCACCAAGCCATTTCCCGTCGAGAAGGCGCCGCCAGCGGCGTGGCCTTCCGGGTGGATATTGCAGCTCGACGATGGTTCCATCTGCGAGCCGTTCACCGGCACGAGGCCGGCTATCAATGATGAGCCCGCGCAATGGTCGTGCATCAAGCCGGGAGTGCCGCCGGGTCCCGCCACCAACGCGCTGGTGACGAAGGTGCATCCGGGAGGCGTTTGGACCGCGGAGCTTTTCAAGGAAACCGACGTGACGATGGGCAATCCGATGACCGAGCGGCGCAGGGTCCGGGCGAAGATCGTGCCGATCGCGAAAGTCTGGGAGTAGAGCGTTACTTCCGCAGCGTCCGTAACTGGCGCGGCGTCAGCATCCAGAGCAGTTCCGATCCGCCGCGGTCCGGCCGCGATGGGACATGCAGCGCGATACATCCGCCCTTCTTGAGTTCCATCACTGCGCCTTCGGGCGATCCGGTCATCACGATGGCCGCCACTGCGCTGAGCTGCGGCTCGTGTCCCACGATCATCACGTGCTTAAGCTTTGCGAACGCGCGCAGTGCCGCAACCGCTTCTGCGGGAGGCACTCCGGTAGCCAGCGCAGGCAGAACCTGCGGCGGTGGAGTGTTCGCGTAGGCTGCCGCGACGATTTCGGCGGTCTCGGTCGCGCGCGCGAGCGGGCTCGTCAGGATCGCATCGAACTTGAGGCCGAAGTTGCGCATGCCCTCGGCCGCATCCCGCATCTTCTCGCGTCCCTTCGGCGTCAGTTTGCGCGCGCCATCGTCGCCCTCTGCTGGAGCGTCTTCCGCGATTCCATGGCGGAGGATGTACAGAATCATGCCGCAGTCACCGTGGTTGTTTCAGGGGTCGGAACCGGCTTGAGCTGTGCCTGCTTGCCGTTGCGTCTGATCTCGCTGATCGCGTCCGCGATCGCGTGATCCTTGTCGAGTTTGCGCCATGCCTTGGCGCTTCGGCGCGCAAGTTTGGACGATCGGGTCCGCAGCGATTGCGCCATCGCGCCCGCCGCCATCACCGCATCCGCCGGCGTTCCGTCGGACTTGGCGAAACTGATGAGCCACGCAGTAGCGACCGACAGGTCATTGAGATCGCCGAGCAGCTCCTGGAGGCCTTCGAGGCGAGCCAAAAGTTTGCGGCATCGCTTGCCGCCCATCGGCGACAGCATTTCGATCGCGTAGCGCAGGCGCTTCACGCGCACGCGCAGGCGATGGATTGTCGCGGGAGTCGAGCGTTCGTCGAGTTCGGCGCCCGCCCTGGCTACCGCGCGCGCGATCGGCCGCAGCATCGAAGCGGCACGCACTCCCAGGGGCTCATCCGCAGTTACTTTGCGCAGGCGCGGATTCTCCAGTCGCTGGAGCAGCCGGCGGTAGCGTCTGGATTTCACCACCTTGCGGAGTGCCTTGAGGCTCTCGGAACGTTCGCGTGTCAGCGCCGATTCCATCAGGGCAATCGATTGGGCGAATGCAGGATCCAATCTCGACGCCCTGACCCGAAAGACCTCAGCGTTGATTTCGCGTTCGCGCGCCCCGCCCGCTGCCTGTGCCATCCAGGCCAGGTCGCGCTCGATCATCCGGGTATAGGCGGCGTGGGTAACGCTCTCAAAAAGCTGCAACGACGCGCGCAGGCGTCGCGCCGTGACGCGAAGCTGATGAATCGGCTCGCTTTCCCCGGCGGCTGCGGCAGCGCGGTGCCGTTCGAGCGCGGCGCTGCCGAACGCAATCGTTTCGCGGGCCGCGTCGGTTACGGTCCGGTCCGCCGTGAGGCTCAGCTTCGCGGGCAACGCCGGGGCGGGCTGCGGCGCCTGGACGGGAGGGTCAGGCGCTACAGGGGGCGTCTCGGACGCGGCCACCGGAGATGTCGGCGCCTCGGCTTCCACTCTCTCGGCTTCCACTGCCTATTCCTCGTCCGTGGAAGTGGCCGGCTTCTCCTTGTGAAGGGCGCCGTTGCGCGCGGGATCGGCGCTGCGCAGGTAGTTCATGATGTGCGAGCGGAGTTCCATTTGTACTTCATCGATCGGCTGGCGCGCGTCGACGGTTGTGAAACCGAACTCCGATGCGAGCCGCCGATACTCCTCGATGAGGCGCGCCTGGTAACGCTGGAACGACTCGAACAGGTTCGTTCCCAGCGACAGATGCATCCCGGATTCCCAATGGTCCATCCCCTTGCCCTGCACCACGCGCGGAATCAGCGTCTCGACATCGATATCAAGGTAGATCACGAGGTCCGGTTGTAGTGCGACACCGAATACGTCGCGGGTCCATCGCGGGTCGGCGCCCATCACCTGGTTGCGGGCGAACGCAGTGTACATATAGCGATCGGCGATTACGATGAAGCCTGCCTGAAGCGCCGGCAGGATTTCATGCTCGAGACGATCGGCAAAGTCGGCTGCGTAGAGAAGGCTGAAGGTTGTGACCGTGAGCTGATGACCGGCCTTGGCCTCGTTGATCGTTTCGGAAAGCAGGGGTGACCGCGTCCATCCGGTGTTGCTGACCGCGTAGCCTTCGAGTTCGAGCCACGGCCGCAGCAGATCGATCTGGCTGGAACGACCGCATCCGTCGGTTCCCTCGATTGCGATCAGATGGCCCGGCAGGCGCTTCTCGGACAGGTAGGGGAGCCCATGTCCGTACCAGCGCTTACCGTGGTTGCGTTCTGACATGGTTTCCCTTGGCTCGTTCCCGATCGTAGTCGCGCAGGACGACATCCTGCACAATTTCGCGAAATACCCGCTGCTGCTCCGGAATCTCTCCCGTAGCATCGATCGTGCGCAGGCCGTACTCGTGGGTCAACTCGTCATAGATTTCGAGCACGCGGCTCTGGAAAATCCTGAAACTCTCGGCGGGATCGGCGGACAACCCGACGTCCATGCCGGCTTCGTGGTACTTGAGCTTCGCGCGTCCGGCCAGCAGGCGTTCCAGCGACACCTCGATTGGAACTCGGAAGTAAAGCGTCAGGTCCGGCCGCAGCGAGAAACTGTAAACCTCGCGCACCCACTCGGGATGCACCCCACGGGCGACATCGCGCGCAAACGCGGTGAACGCGTAACGGTCTGCCAGCACGATCATGCCGGCCTGCAGCGGCGGCAGAATCTGGTAAGTGAGGCGATCCGCGAAATCGACCGCGTGCAACAAGCTGAAGGTCGTCGGCGTGAGCAGGTTCTTCTTCTTGCCCCGGCTCATCGATCGCCGCACCAGCCGCGATGAGTTCCACTCGGTGAAGATGACCGGGTACCCGCGCGCGCGCAGCCATCGCTCCAGCAGCATCAACTGCGTGGACTTGCCCGAACCGTCGATTCCCTCCACGGCGATCAGCCGGCCGGGGTAGGGATGAGGTGTCAGCAGCAGGCTCTTTGCCTGGGTCCCGGACTCGATGGGCTCGAGGTGGCCGTTCGATGCGGGCGACGGCGCGTGATGGTTCGAGTCTATTTCGCCAGCGTCACCTGGCGATCGAGCAGCCGTGATAGCAGGTCTGTCCGTCTCTCGCATGTCCACAGTTCGAGGTCGGCCTTTTCCTTGCTGGAGTCGACCCCGATGATCAATCGCCCCGGCGAGTAGCTTACTTCGATATTTTTGACCACACCAAAGTGCGTGCGGTCCAGCGCGTCGGCCACTCTTAAAATCGCGGCGAAACCACGAACCAGGCGCCGCCTTGCACTAGTTAGCGCACTCAGGTCGGGAGAGTCTACCTTGGGCGCCTGTTTGCGATGACCGCGGGCAGCCTGGGCGATTACCTCTATTTCATCCGGTTCAAAGCCAAAAAGCTCGGCATTTTTAATGAGGTAGTACGAATGCCGATTATGGCGATCATGGTCGATCGCGTGCCCGATGTCGTGCAGGAGCGCGGCGTACTCGAGCAGCTCGCGCGAGTCCTTGGGAAGGCCCAGCACCGGAGCGGTCGCGTCGAAAAGCCGCAGCGCCAGCTTGGCGACCTGCCGGCCATGCTCGTTGGGACCCACGAATCGCTCGGCCAACGCCTTTACAGATCGCCGGCGCGCATCCTGCGCGCTGTTGCCACGGGCAGCCTTGAGGAGACTAAGGATGAGGCCCTCTCTCAGAGCCCACGAGCAGGCAACCACGCTGGGTGCGCCGGACCGCTTGAGAATGAAATCGACCAGCGCGCCCGCCGCTGGCATCAGGTCCGCCCGCTTGGCATCCATCCCGGGAAGATCGGCGCGCAGGGCGGAGTTGGCGGTTTCGAGGTCGGCTGCAAGCTTCGATATTTCTTCGGCTGTCGCGCTTGCCCCATGGAGCCGTCCCAACTCCTCTCCACGCGACGCCCGCGCCATCGCGACCAGCGTGTTGATGGTTCCCGAGGTGCCGATCGCCTGAACGACCTTGGCCTTGCGCGCCTTGCGCATCAGCGCACCGATCTTGTTCTCGAAATGATTCTCCAGCTTGCGCAACTCAGCCCCGGTCGGGGGATCGTCAACCAGGAAGCGTTCGGTGAGCCGCGCGACTCCCAGCTTCGCACTATGCATCCAAAGCGGACGCCGGTCCTTAACCAAAACCAGCTCGACGCTGCCTCCCCCGACATCGATTAACAGATGCGGGCCGCCGTCGAGTCCGAATGCGTGCTGGGCAGCCTGGAAAATCAGGCGCGCTTCCTCTGCCCCCGAGATCACTTCGACGGCGAGGCCGGTTTCGCGGCGAATTCTCCGGATGAACCCGATTCGGTTCCTGGCTTCGCGCACGGCGCTGGTCGCGACTGCCCGCAACCGATCGACTTTGCGGACCCGGGCCAGGCGCACGAAATTCTTGAGCGCGCCGATCGCAAGGTCCATCGACTCGTCGGTGAGCCGTCCGGTCATGAAGGATCGCCGCCCCAGCCGCACCATCTCCTTCACGCGATCGACCACCTCGAGGTGCCCGTCGCGGGAGGCGTCTGCGACGATCATGTGTACGGAATTCGATCCGACGTCGATAGCGGCAAGCCGCATGCAGAGAGAGTAGCCGCTAAAAAAAGCGTTGTCACCATCGCTCAGCACGCTTCAAGGATTGCGATACATATGCGTTGCGACGATTACGTTGATGTTACGGTTCGGCGACGCGCTGAACGACCGGTCATCGCTCTGTGTCTCGCATCGGCGAGTCCGTTACTATGGGTCGACTGGGCTGAGTCTTGGTGGGCGCCGCAACCAAAGTAACCGTCGAACAGTTCGACCATGCCGCATCGTCGCACAAATGGCTGATCGCGATGGCGGTGATGCTGGGGACGACGCTGGAGGTCCTCGACACCTCTATCGTCAATGTCGCCCTGCCGCATATGCAGGGAACCTTCTCCGCCAGCGTGGATGAAATCGCGTGGGTGCTGACCAGCTATCTGATCGCCAACGGGATCATGATCCCGATGACGGGATGGATTTCCGCCCGCTTCGGCCGCAAGCGCTATTTCCTCACCTCGGTCGCGGTCTTCGTAGTTGCATCGGGACTATGCGGCGCCGCGCGCTCGCTCGATCAGATGGTGTTGTTCCGGCTCATCCAGGGTGCTGCGGGCGCCGCGATGATTCCGTCTTCGCAGGCCATCCTGATGGAAACCTTTCCCCCCAACGAGCAGCAACTCGCGATGGCCACGTGGGGGATGGGTCTAATGGTGGCGCCCATCATGGGCCCGACGCTGGGCGGATGGATCACGGACAACTGGAACTGGCGCTGGAATTTCTACATCAACCTGCCGATCGGCTTGATCGCGTTCCTGATGGTCTCCACGTTCGTTCACGATCCCAGCTACCTGCGCACCCATCGCGCCCGCGGCGGCAAGGTCGACTACCTTGGGATGGTGTTGCTTGCCACGAGCCTGGGACTGACGCAGATCGTTCTCGATCGCGGCCAGCGTGCGGACTGGTTCGCATCGGCGTGGGTCGTCTACTCGGTGATTGCCGCAGCGGTGTTGTTCACCTGGTTTGTCGCGCACGAACTCTGGTTCGATGAGCCGATACTCGATCTGCGCATCCTCAAGATCCCCATCTTCAGTTTTTCCGTGAGCCTGATGGTGGCGATGAGCTTCGCGCTCTACGGCACTGGTCTGCTCAATCCCATCTTTCTCCAGGAGTTCCTCGGTTACACGGCCTGGAAGGCGGGACTGGTGCTCGCGCCGCGCGGACTGGGAACGATGGTCTCGATGCTGCTGGTCGGGCAGCTCGCGCGCGCCCGCTACGATACCAAGCCGCTGATCGGAATAGGGTTCATTTTCATGACCGCGGGCCTGTGGCAGATGTCGCGATGGGATCTGCAGGTGAGTACCTGGGTGGTGGTCTGGCCAAGCATCGTGATGGGCATCGGGATGGGGATGATCTTTCCGACCCTTTCAGCCATTACCCTGTCATGCGTACAGCGCGAGCGGATGGGCTATGCGGCGAGCCTGTACAACATGATGCGCAACGCCGGCGCCGCGATCGGCATCTCGTATATGACCACCGCGCTCGTCAACCATGAGCAAGTGCATCAGTCCTACCTGGCCGAGCACTTCTCGGTCTTCGATGCCTGGAAGATGAGCGCGACCGGCGCGGGCGTGCCCGGAGCGCACGTCTTCCACTACCTGCCGCAGCTCATCACCGGGCAGAAGCAGGGCATCGGCGGAGTTTACGCGATGATCCAGGCGCAGGCCGCGATGCTCTCCTTCAACGATATCTACCGCACGCTGGCGATCGTCATGCTGGTCCTCATCCCGAGCTTCTTCGTGTTGCGCCGCGCGCAAGCCGGCGGCGCCGCTGCTGCGCACTAGGACCGCGCCTCAGTACGGCGATTCGATCGCTCCCAGGTCCGGCGCGGAACCCTCGTAGGGTAATCCCACATCGGTGCCCCTGTTGATGCACGCCGATCCGTCCAACAGGTTCATACTCTGCGGAGGATTCGCCCACATCGGATTGGCCGCAATGTCATGGACGTGGTTACCCATCGCGTGCCATTGCGAGAACGTGTATCGAGTCGAGCCGACCTGGAGCCACGCACCCGCGCCCAGGTCATTGTAGTCCTCGGTGAAGTCGGGATTGCCGTCGGTTCCGAAGCTCGTACTGGAGCCGCTGATCGCATTGTTCTGTACCACGACCGACTGGGCATTCGGACCGAAATAGATTGCGGTCGGACAATCATAGATCGAATTGTTGTAGACGTTTGCCCGGGAACCCACCGAAACCTGGATGCCGTTGCTGGCGTGGTAGGCGAAGTTTCGTTCGTAGTTCACCGAACTATGTTCGGCGTAGTAGGCGGACCCGCCCGACATTCGGTCCTGGGAAATGTTGTTTTCTACATAGACCCCGTCGGCATCCTTGATGTCGATGCCGTTGTGGTTCCATTCGGAGACGTTGTTGTTGCGGATCGTCGCGTTGTTGGCGCCCTGGAGATTGATCCCGTTGCCGTGTCCCCCCGTGTACGAGGTGAAGTTGTTGAGGATCTGAGGCGCGGCATTCAAGTATTCAGGTTCCTGCAGAAAGAGAATGCCGTTGTAGTACTGGCCGCGATCCACTTTTCCGGTTCCGGTCTGGTCGATGGTGTTGTTCTGGATGATCACTCCGGCGAGCGGAGAGGAACCGCCGTAGCAGTGAAAATAGATTCCGAATCCACCCGTCCGTCGGAAGGCGAGCCCGTTGATCGTGATGTAGCTATAGTCGTCGCAAGTCCCGGAATTCACATAGAAGCCGTAAACGCGAGTTGCCGCCTCGATCGTGTGGTTCACCACGTTCGACGAATCCGCCAGCCGGACGTAGAGAAGCTTCGCGCCGGAGTCCCAGTACCAGGTGCCGGCCGCGATCGCCCCTACCGACCAGACTCGTGTCAGTCCCCAACCCGGACCGCCATCGACGTACACATTCTGCGGCGCATCCGCCTCCGTCGCCCGATATATGTTCCCGCTGTACCAGCGCCAGCCGCCCACGATGTCCGAGCCGCTAATCACGGGACGGTTGCCGCTCCCGAATGCCGCAAAGCTGATCGGAGCACCGGGTATCCCCCCGCGCGGCGGCTCCAGCGTACCGCGCCACATCTGCCCCGACTGGAAGAACACCGTATCTCCCGGCTGCAAATTCGCGGAGTTGACGCGGTTCAGGGTCAGCCACGCCGACGACGGGCTGGTGCCCGAGTTCGAATCCCTTCCGCCGCTCGCGACGTAATACGACCTCCCACCGGAGGCAGAGTTGTTGACTGTGACGTTTCGGCTGGCCGTGCCCACGCTGGTTCCCGAACTGTTGTAGGCATACGCGGTGATGGTGTGTGGTCCGTTTCCCACCTCGGTTGTTTCCCAGGAAAAGCTAAACGGGGGCGACGAGGCATAAAAGTCGCCATCGATATTGATATTGACCCAGACCACGCCGGAGCCGGCCGCGGCGACGATATTTATCCGCCCCGAGACTGTTGCCCCGCTGGCGGGCGAGGAGATCGAAACCCCGGAGGCGCCCGCAGCACGCGCGCATAGCAGTATCGCGAGACAGCCCAGACCTCTAAGCCACGCCCCTGTCATCGATTGATTCTTCATCTCGAGAACGAACTCCTTCCCTGGCGGAACCGGGTCCGCAAAATTTCAAGAAGGCAGGTGCAGAGCTACCGTCCCGAAGGATTGAGGGAACAAACTTGCGGCCGGTCGCGGATTACGTGGAAGCAGGCAAGAGGCGATTTTCTAAAACAAGCTTGATCTATCTGTTAGACGGTAGCTCTTGTCTCCCAGTTGAGCCGAGCCGGGAGTCCCGCTCGAGCCACGCGGCAACCTAGCCGGGCAACGTTGGCAGCACAAGATGTAGGGTGAATTTCGCAGCCGGAAGGGTCGCACAGACAGTCAAGACCGCATTCGACGTGTTTATGTTTCAACGCGTAAAGGGTGTAAACCCCTCAGGACTTGTTGAGACTCTGCAGGCCCGCTCATAACCGGCCCAGAGGCTACTTTGCATGGCCGCTTTTGCCGTCGGCGGGCGGTCGATGTAGATTTATCCACAGGTCGCGCAGCAACGTCTGAATGTCACCCGGCACGCATGGAATAGCCTTCGCGCGGCCAGGCACATCGCGCACGACGATCGTTGTTTCGGTTCGCGCTGCCCGCTTGCGAGAAAATCTCAGAAAGAAGATTCCATCGCTCCCAGGTCCGGCGCGGAACCATTGTACGGCAGGCCCACGTTGATGCCGGCGTTGATGCAAGGCGACCCCTGCAACAGGTTCATGTTGCCAGGGGGCGATGTGAACATCGGGTCCGCCGCCAGGTCATGGAGATGAGAGCCAAGCGCGAGCCACTGAGCGAAAGTGTAGCGGTTCGGCCCGATTGAAAGCTTCGGGTTTGCACCCCAATCGTTATAGTCCTCGGTCAGGCCGGGGCTGCCGTCGGTGCCGAAGCTGGTTGCCGACCCCTTGACTGCGTTGTTTTCCGCTACGATCGCGGTGGCGGTTGGTCCGTAGTAGATGCCTGTCGGTGAATTGTAGATCGAATTGTTGTACACATTCGCGCTCGTCCCCACCGAAACCTGGATGCCGTTGCTAGCGTTGTACACGATGTTGCGCTGTACGGTTTCCTGCGATTGCTCGGCATAAAGCGCCGACCCGCTGCTCGGTTGGTCGTGTACGATATTGCTGTCGATGAGCACGCCGTCGGCATCCTTGATGTCGATGCCGTTGTGGTTCCAGTTCGAGACATTGTTGCCGCTGATCACCGCGCCGTCGGCGCCCTGGAGGTTGATGCCGTTACCGTGGCCTCCCGTGTACGAGATGGCGTTGTTCAGGATCTGTGGCGCGGCGCCCGCGTACCACGGTTCCTGGAGGAAGAAGACGCCGTTGTAGTACTGGCCTCCATCTACCTGCCCGGTGCCGGTCTGCCGCACGGTGTTGTTCTCGATTACGACCCCGGTCAGCGGCGAATTGCCTCCGAAGCAATGGAAGTAGATCCCATAGCCATAGCTGCGCTGGAAGGTGAGGCCGTTGATCGTGATGTAGCTCAGGTCATCGCAAATTCCCGAGTTGACATAGAAGCCGTATTCGCGAGTGGCCGCTTCCACCGTGTGCCCGGTCGGGTTCGAGCTGTCGTAGAGCCAGACGTACAAAAGCTGGGCTGCTGAATCCCAAAACCAGGTCCCCGCAGCCATCGCCGCGACCGAGGACGCCGCCTTGTATCCCCACGGCGGGCCGCCATCGACGAACACGTTGCCCGGTGATGCGCTCAGCGGCGCGCTGTAGATGGAGCCGTTGCTCTGGGTCCAAGGTTTGACCACATCTGCGCCGCTGATCACCGGCTGGTTGCCGGTCCCGAACGCCGCGTATGTTATCGGCGCTCCCGGTATTCCGCCGCGCGAAGGCAGGAGCGTTCCCCGCCACATCTGGCCAGCCTGGAAGAACACCGTATCTCCCGGCTTCAGGCTGGCCGAGTTCACGCGGTTCACGGTCAGCCAGGCAGATGACTGGCTGGTGCCGGAGTTCGAATCCTTGCCGCCCGATGCAACGTAGTAGGAAGTGCCCCCGGCCGCGGCGTTGTTGACCGTGACGGTTATCGAAGCCGTCCCGACTTGCCCGGTGTTGTTGAAGGCGGCCACCGAGATCGTATGGACGCCGTTGCCGACCGTGGTCGTGTCCCACGTGAAGGTGAACGGGGGCGAGGGCGCGATGAATTTCGAGTCGATATAGAGATCGATCCAGGTAACACCGGGATCGATCGAGGTGGCGATACTCACGGTGCCCGCAACGGTCGCGCCATTGGATGGCGAGTTCAGGTACACCCCCGCTGCATGCGCGCTCGGTGTACACCACGTTAAACAAGCAACCCACAATCCGACAGCGAGCAAGACTCTCTTTTCAACGCGTTTGAACTTCTTCAAGCCAAACCTCTCCGCTGGCGGAACCGGGCCCGCGAATTTGCAATTGTCGGGCGAGCTACTGTCGCTGCTAACTGAGGTGCGGCGAACTACGCGCCGGCTTGAATCCCGGTGAGAGATAAGTCTGAAGAAGGTCCCCGGTCATCGTCAGACAGCAACTCGTCGTCCCATTTGGGGACCATCTTTCGATCCCCGCGACGAACGCGCGGTACGGTACAAGAAGTTAAGAAAGATTACAAGTGGTTACAATTGGCCAGGCGGCCGCGTGTGGTCGCGTATCCGCGGTGTGCCTAAGGTTGCTCGGCCATCGCGCGCAGTGTCCGCTCGAACGTGTCGCGTGCGGAGGCATCGAACAGCACGAACTCCACTCGTTCGATCGAGGTCGCACTGTCCAGATGCGCTCGCACTTCTTCCAGCATGATCCGCGCGCATCGATCCATCGGAAACCCGGCGATACCGGTGCCGACCGCCGGAAAGGCGATCGATCGCAGGCCCTTCTCTTTTGCGCGAAGCAACGAGTTGCGGGTCGAAGCGCGCAAATTCCTCTCGGTGGTGCTGCCGCCGAGCTGCATGCTTGCGGCGTGAATCACGTAGCGCGCAGCAAGCCGGCCTCCGCCGGTAATCGCGGCTTCGCCCACCGGGATGGATCCGATGCGATCGCATTCTTCCTGGATCGCGGGGCCGCCCTTGCGCCTGATCGCGCCGGCCACTCCGACTCCCAGTTGCAGGTCGTTATTGGCTGCGTTGACGATCGCATCGGTCGCGGTCTCGGTAAGGTCGCCCTGGCGAATAAAGACTTTGTCGCTCCATCGGGTCGGCATCCTGCGGGCCTCACTGCATTTCGGGAGAGAGTGATCTGCTATTATCCGCGTTGTCCGCGATGATCCAGAGACTCGTGGAGATGGAGAAGCTGTGCTGGGCGATGGTCGTTAGCGCGCTGGCGTTCGGATGCGCGCGGCCGTTGCCGCCTCCGTCGCGCTATCTCCAGGTAGATATCGAAACTTCACCGACCTCTACCGACCCCCGGCTCGGGACGGACGTGTTCTCTTCCCGGGTGAATGAACTGGTTTTCGATTCGCTGCTTCGGGTCGACGACCGGGGCCAGTTCATCGGCGACCTTGCAGAGAGTGTAGAGCGCCCTGACGACCTTCGAATCATTTTTCATCTCAAGCATGGGATGTTGTTCAGCGATGGACGTGAGCTTACTTCCCGCGATGTCAGGTTCACCTATGAGTCGATTCTCGACCCCGCCTTCCGATCCCCGAAGCGCGGCGGATTGAAGCAGCTCAAGTCAATCGAAGCGCTTGACGAATACACCGTAGTAATGACGACGTCGGGGCCATACGCGCCCGCAATGGAAATGGGAACGTATGGCATTGTTCCCGAGGGAACGTCGCCCACCTCGGCCGCCGCGGTATCGCCATCGGGAACGGGACCGTTCAGCGACTGTGTTGGAAGTCAAGGTGGTGAAGGGGATCCCAGGATGAAGAGTCGCGAACGATGGCGTTGAGGAGGATGAGGAGTTTGCGCATGCAGGCGACCAGCGCGAGCTTCTTGCTCTTG
>Ga0335085_10002265_pt1 | contig 36599 bp, 32 predicted proteins | sample Lox_Sample_45_FD_206712 | JGI IMG/M metagenome (GOLD analysis project Ga0335085, IMG submission 206712) | Soil microbial communities from Loxahatchee National Wildlife Refuge, Florida, United States - Lox_Sample_4.5 | ecosystem: Environmental > Terrestrial > Soil > Wetlands | place: USA...
AATCTGCTCAACGTCACGCTGATCTCGGACGCGCTCGGACGCTCGGTGCGGTTGCGCATTTCCGCGAACGCGCTCAAGACTGTGGACCACCGCGGCGGCCTGGATGCCTTCCTGCTGGCGGCCAAGAACGGCGATCTGTCGCCGCGGGCGCTCGAGTTGAAGCGCCAGGTGTCCAAGAAGCGCGCCGCCGAGGCCGCCGCCGCCGCGGTCTAAGACCCTACCGCACGTATTTGTTGAGCCAGTCGAGCGTGCGCTGCCAGGCGAGCTTGGCGGCTGCCGCGTCGTAACGGGGCGTCGTGTCGTTGTGAAAGCCGTGATTGGCGCCGGCATAGACGTAGCCCTTATGCGTCACCTGGGCTGCCGTCAACGCCGCCTGATATGCCGGCCAGCCGGAAGTGATGCGGTTGTCGAGTTCGGCATAATGGGCGAGCACCGGGGCCTTGATCTTGGCCGCCTCGGCGGCGTTCGGCTGGATGCCGTAGAACGGAACCGCCGCCGCCAAGTCCGAGCCCAGGCGCACCGCGAGCCGGTTGGCGACGCCGCCGCCGTAGCAGAAGCCGACGGCGGCAATCTTGCCGGTGCAATCCGGGCGCGATTTCAGCCACGTCGCCGCGGCCAGGAAGTCTTCCAGCATCTTGGCGCCGTCAACTTCCTTGAACAGCCGCGCGCCTCTTTCGTCATCGCCGGGATAGCCGCCGACCGACGTCAGGCCGTCGGGCGCAAGCGCCATGAAGCCGGCGACCGCCAGCCGGCGCGCGACATCTTCGATGTACGGATTGAGGCCGCGGTTCTCGTGGACCACCAGCACACCCGGCAGTTTGCCGGCTGCCGGCGCCGGCCGCACCAGATAGGCCTTGATGCTGCCATTGCCGTGCGGCGACGGCACCGTGACCCACTCCGCCTTGATCCGGCTGTCGTCCTTCGGCACCTCCACCGCCCACGCATAGTTCGGTCTCAGCATCTCGAAGAGGCTCGCCACGGTCAGGCCGCCGACCGCGAAGGCTTGCGCCCGATCGAACAATTCGCGCCGGCTGATTTCGCCGTGCACGTAGTGGTCGAACAGATTGAGCAGGTCCTGCGGAAAGTCCGACGCCTTCTTGCGTTCCATGGAGCGCTCCAGTCAGGAGTGGCGGGCCGAAGCGGCCGCCGAGCCCGGACCGAATTCTATCGCTTGTGGCAGTTGTCAGCCACGTCGCCGACGGAACGCCGGCATTCAATCCATCACGATGCGCGTGCCGGTCGCGCCATTTAAGAGCCGCTTGAGATGGAAGCTTGCAAGCTGATCGTCGGCGCGTTTGCCGACATGCGCCGCAAAGGCGGCGAGCGCACCGGGATCGCCGGCTTCGAGTTTGGCAAATGCCTCCAGGTAGCTGGCTGTCGCCGGATCCTCGTATTGCTCCCGGCTGAGCGGTTCAAAGGCGCGCAGTGCCTCGCTCTTGCCGCGCAACGCCACGTCGCCGACCGGCCGGCCGCGAAAGTCCGGCACCCTGGCCGCGAGCGCGGCGCTGACGCAGATGCGGGTGCCGAGCTGCTTGTTGGCGGTCTCGAGGCGCGCCGCCGTGTTGATGGTGTCGCCATAGGCGGTGTAGTCGAAGAAACGTTCGCCGCCGAAATTGCCGACGATCGCCGGCCCGGCATGGGCGCCGATGCGGGTAAGGCCCAGCGGCGCGCCCTTCTGCCGCCAGCGCTCGCGGAAGCCTTGCGCGAACTCGTCAAGCGCCAGCGCGCAGGCGACCGCGCGCGCCGCGTGGTCGGGCTGCTCGCCGGGCGCCCCGAACAGGACGTGGATGGCATCGCCGACGATCTTCGCCACCGTGCCGTCATGCGCGAACACGACGTCGGTCATGCCCGAGAGATAGTCGTTGAGGAGCGGCCCAAGCACGTCGGGCTCGAGCGTCTCCACGAGCGTCGTGAAGCTGTGGATGTCGGTAAACAGGGTGGCGATCTCGCGCCGCTGGCCGCGCAGATCGATGGCGCCGGTATCGCTGGCGAGCCGCTGCGCGAGGTTCGGCGAGAAGTAACGCGACAGCGAAGCCTGCGCGCGTTCGGCGGCGGCTTGCCGTTCCCGCGCCTGCCGTAAGACTTCGATGTGGCGGATGGTCTTGGCGATCGTCGTTTCCAGGTCGGGGAAGTCGATCGGCTTGGTCAGAAAGTCGAACGCGCCGCGATTCATCGCGGTGCGGATGTTGGCCATGTCGCCATAGGCCGAGACGATGATGGTGGAAATCTTGTCGTCGCCTTCCTGCAGCTTCTGCAAGAGCGACAATCCGTCCATCCGCGGCATATTGATGTCGGTCACCACCATGTCGATGGCGCCGTTGGCCTTGAGCAAGGCCAACGCATCGACGCCGTCGCGCGCGAACAGGAAGGCGACCGCCCCGTCGCGAATCTGATGCCGGAATTTCTGCTGGATCAGAAGCTCCAGGTCCGGCTCATCGTCGACGACGAGTATCTGCGCGGTCATGCGGCGCTTCCGACCCGCATGTCGATTTCGCCGCGCAGGGTGACGAAATCGATCGGCTTGGTGAGCAGCGCCTCGGCGCCTTGTTCCAGTGCCTGGCGCTTGGTCTCGGCGTCGCCGTAGGCGGTGATCATGATGATCGGCACGTCGGGCCGCGCCGCCTTGGCGCGGGGCAGAAGTTCGAGGCCGCTCATGCCCGGCATGTTGATGTCCGAAAGGATCAGTATGAGCGAACGATCCGCCGCCGCCGTGATGCGTTCCAGCGCCGCCTGAGCCGACTGGGCGAACTCCATCGCGAACCGGCCGTCGCGCAGGTCGCGGCGGAATTGCTGCCGGAACAATTGCTCGACGTCCGGCTCGTCGTCCACCACGAGAATAAGAAGATTCACGCATTTCCTCCCGACTTGGCGATGGCCGCCGCTCCGCGCGGCAAAACGATGCGAAATTCGGTGAATTCGCCCGGCTCGGTTTCCACCTCTATAGATCCGGCATGTTGCTTGACGATGATGTCGTGGCTCAGCGACAGGCCGAGCCCGGTGCCCTCGCCGGCCGGCTTGGTGGTGAAGAACGGATTGAACATCTTCTCCTTGACCTCCGGCGGAATGCCGGCGCCGTTGTCGCGAATCCTGATCTCGACGCTGTCGCCGAGGTTTTTGGTGGCGGCCCCGAGTTTGGGCTCGTAGCCGCCGTCGGCCTCTGCCTTGCGCTTGGTCGCAGCGTAAAACCCGTTGGCCATCAGGTTGAGCAGCACCCGGGTGATCTCCTGCGGATAAAGGTCGACCTCGCCGGCGGCCGGGTCAAACGAGCGTTCCAGCGTGATGTTGAAGCCCTTCCTTTCCGCGCGGGCGCCGTGATAGGCGAGGTTGAGGCTTTCCTCGACCAGGGCGTTGATGTCGACCGGGTGATGCTCGCCCGAGCCCTGGCGCGAATGCAGCAGCATGTTCTTGACGATGGAATCGGCACGCTTGCCGTGCTGCACCACCTTGTCGAGATTGCCGCGCAGCATGTCCGCAAGCTCGGTGATTTCGGCCCGCACCTTGTCGTCCACTGCGACCCCGGCCAGCGCCTCCTGCAGTTCGCCGATCAGTTCGCCCGAGACCGCCGAGAAATTGTTGACGAAATTGAGCGGGTTCTTGATTTCGTGGGCGATGCCGGCGGTGAGTTGCCCGAGCGAGGCAAGCTTCTCGGTCTGGATCAGCCGGTCCTGCGCGGTGCGCAAATCCTGAAGCGATTTTGCCAATTCGCGGGTGCGGGCTTCGACGTTCTCAAACAGCCGCGCGTTCTGGATCGCGATCGCCGACTGCGCGGCGAAGGTCTTGATCAGATCGACGGTACTTTGCGGGAAGGCGCCGGGGGTGCGGCGGCGCACCGCCAGCAGGCCGACGATGGCGTCGCCGCGGAACAGCGGCGCCGCCAGCCGCGCCCGGTAGCCGGCACGCAGGACGATTTCGTCGACCGGCGAGCGCACTTCAGTCATGAAGTCGGCGATCTGGATTGGCTCACGCTCGGCGAGGATCTGCCCCACATTGCGATCGCCAAAACCGAGGCGGGCGCGGCTGAGTGCATCGATCAATTCCTGATCCATGCCGTATGTGGCGCGCAGATGAAATTCGCGCATCCCCTCGTCGAACACGTAGATGGCGCCGGCGTCGGTGTCGGAAAGCTGCACCGCTTTGGCGACGATGGTTTCGAGCACGGTTTGCAAGTCGAGCGTCGAGTTGATGGCCTGCGACACCTCGCCGAGCGCGCGCAATTCGCCGACCGAGCGGCCAAGCTCGTCGGTGCGCGCCCGCAATTCGGTGAGCAGCCGGGCATTCTCGATGGCGATGACGGCTTGGGCCGCGAAGCCCGAAACCAGCGCGATCTGCTTGTCGGTGAAAGGAAGGACTTCCTCGCGGAACAAGGTGAACGAACCGACTAGTTCGTTGTCTTTCAGCATCGGCACTGCCAGGGCCGTGCGCGCGCCTCCGAGTTCGACGGCTGCAACTGCGCCGATATCGCTGCGATCGAGATAACCCGGCAGGACAGTGGCATCCGGTACTTGAACTGCGACCTTCGCCTCCGCCATGCGGGCAATCAGCACATTGTCCTTGCTGTTGCGCTGTGGCGTCTGCCGGCGTGCTTCGACGAGGGCGGGCGGCGTGTTGTAACCGGCCACAATGTGCAGGGTGCCGTCGTCATACCGATAGATATTGCCGAACTTGGCGCCGCAGATGCGCACGGCATTTTCCAGCATGGCGGCGAACACCGGCTGCAAATCGCCCGGCGAAGACGAGATGACGCGCAACACCTCCGAGGTCGCGGTTTGTTGTGCCAGCGATTCGCGCAGCTCGGTCAAGAGCCGCGTGTTCTCGATGGCGATGACGGCTTGTGCGGCGAAATTGCTGAGCAGCTCGATTTGTTTGTCGGTGAACGGCCGGACCTCCTCGCGGTACAAGCTGAACGCGCCGATAAGTTCGCCGTCTTTCACCATGGGTACGGATAAATGTGTCCGTACGCCGCCGACTTCGACCGCGGCGACGATGCCCGGGTTACGATGCAGCCGATAGCCCTCCTCGGTGCGGAGATCGGCGACGTGCACGACCACCTTGCCGGCTATCATGCGCCCAAATGGGTCATTTGCCGGCGGTGTCAGCGCGGCGCCCTTTCGCACGTCGACAAAGGCGGCGGGCGTATTATGCGCTGCCTCAAGGATCAGCGCTTTGCCGTCGAAGCGATAGATGTTGCCGTATTTGGCCTCGCAGATGCGGGCGGCGTTCGCCAACATGGCTTCGAAGACGGGGGCAAGATCGCCCGGCGAAGAGGAGATCACCCGCAACACCTCCGCGGTCGCCGTTTGCTGCGCCAGCGACTCGCGCAGCTCGGTCAAGAGCCGCGTGTTCTCGATGGCGATGACGGCTTGCGCGGCGAAGTTCTGCAGCACCTCGACCTGTTTGTCGGTGAAAAGACCGACCTCGCGCCGGTAGACCGTGATCACGCCGATCAGTTCGCCGTCCTTGAGCATCGGCACCCCGAGAATGGTTCGCGCCCCGGCGAGCTCGACGAAGGCAACGGCGGCGGGATTTCCCTCCCTGTAAGCGGGCTCCTCGGTCAGGTCGGCAATGTGAATGAGCTGTTTGGTCGCGGCGACGCGGGCGAGCGGCCCCGGACGGATCAGCGGCTCGCGTTTGCGGACCTCGGCGAAGGCGGGCGGCGGATTGTGCATCGCGGTGACCCGGAACGCGTCGCCTTCATACAGAGCCAGTACCCCGAAATTGGCCTGGCAGATGCGCGTCGCGTTCTCCAGCATCGAGGCGAATACCGGCTGCAAATCGCCGGGCGAGCTTGATATCACTCGCAGCACTTCCGAGGTCGCGGTCTGCTGCGCCAGCGATTCGCGCAATTCGCTCAACAGCCGCGCGTTCTCGATGGCGATGACGGCCTGGTCGGCGAAGGTCGTGACCAGCTCGATTTGCTTATCGGTAAACGGATGAACCTCCTGGCGGTAGATGACGATCGCGCCGATGAGTTCGCCTTCCCTGAGTAGTGGAACACCTAGGAAAGTGCGGGCGCCGGTCAGCTCGACAAAAGTGCTGCGGATGGGGTCGCCCCTTTGCGGCGCCTGTCCGCCAGCGCTCAAGTCGGCAATGTGGACAAGCCGCTTCGATTGGGCGACACGGCCAAGCGCGGTGCCTACGCCAAAGCGGCGTGGTCCCGCCCACAACAACTCCGCCCATTCCTGCGGAACGTTTTGCAGCGCCGCCGGCTGCCACAGGTCATTCTCGTACAACATGAGGCCGCCGAACTTGGCATCGCAAATTCGGACCGCATTCTGCAGCATCGCTTTGAAAACCGGGTCCAGTTCGCCGGGCGAGCCGGATATGACTTGCAGCACTTCCGAGGTCGCGGTCTGCTGCGCCAGCGACTCGGCAAGCTCGCGCGAGCGCAGCTGCTCGGCGTCGAATAGCCGCGTGTTCTCGATGGCGATGGCGGCCTGGTCGGCGAAGGTCTCGACCAGGGCGATCTGCCTCGGCGTGAACGGCTTCACTTCCAGGCGATAGATGACGAGCACGCCGAGCAGCTCACCGGCCTTGAGAATTGGCACACCGAGAAGCGTGCGAAACGCCTCGACGGCCCTTTCCCCAGTTCCGTATGTGTATTCCGGATCAGCCACGGCGTCCGGAATGTGAATTGTCCGGCGCTCCAGCGCGGCGCGGGCCGCGGAGCTGTACCGGCCGGGCCGGATCGGATTTTTGGCCGCCCACTCGACGAACTCGGGCTTGGCGTTGGTGGTTGCCACCAGCTGCAGCAGCTCGCCGTCGAAACGGAAGATGAAGGCCCGGTCGGCGCCGCAGAGCCTGATCGAGCTCTCCACTACCGTTTCGAACACTGCACGCAGATCGAATGCGGAGCGGCTGATGACGTCGAGCACCTTGGCAGTCGCGGTCTGCTGCTCGAGCGACTCGGCAAGTTCGCTTGAGCGCTGCTGCTCGGCCTCGAACAACCGCGCGTTCTCGATGGCGATGGCGGCCTGCGAGGCGAAATTTCCAAGCAGTTCGATCTGTTTCCCGGTGAACGGCACGGCCTCGAGGCGATAGATGGTCAAGGCGCCGATCAGCTCGCGGCCCTTGAGCATCGGCACGCACAGCACCGAACGCGCGCCGGCGAACTTCATGATCGGCGCTGCGGCGTATTCCTTGCTGGCGGCGAGGTCGCCGATATGGACCGTTTTCCTGGTCGCCAACAGGCGACCGAGCGGCGAGTGGGCCAGATCGATACGCGGATCGCGGCGGCGCAGCCTGCCGAATCTGGCCGGAGCGTTGTGCATCGCGGCCATGCGCAGGCCGTCGCCTTCGACCAGGGTGAGATTGCCAAACCGCGCCTCGCAGAGGCGGACGGCGTTGGCCAGGATGGCGTCGAATACCGGCTTCAGATTGCCGCCCGAGGAACTGATGATGCGCAGCACGTCGGCGGTCGCCGCCTGTCCGGCGAGCGCAAGGTCGCGCTGGCGCTTCAGCCGGGCGGCCTCGGTGTCGGTGGATGCAGCGTGGCGGCGGGGCGCGGCCGTGGACGCCGTGCGGCGCCTCGGCGCTGCGGCCTTGCCGCCGGGCGTTCGCGCGGATTTGCCGCCTGCCTTGGACCGCCGTGCCATACGCGCCCTATCCTTGGACCGCCCCATGATAACGGCTCATGCCGGGGTCCCGGAAGTAGCCGAGCGCGAGCCCGGCGCCAGATGGCCGGCCCTACGCCTGCAGGCGCCGCTTGCGTGGCGGCCGCGGTGCCCGTTCTTCGGTCGGCTCCTCCTCGAACAGCTCCGCGAGTTTCTCGGTCATCACGCCGCCGAGCTCCTCGGCATCGACGATGGTCACCGCGCGCCGATAGTAGCGGGTGACGTCGTGGCCGATGCCGACGGCGATCAATTCGACCGGCGAGCGCGTTTCGATGTCCTCGATCACCCAGCGCAAGTGCCGCTCGAGATAATTGCCGGGATTGACCGACAGCGTCGAATCGTCGACCGGCGCGCCGTCGGAAATCATCATCATGATTTTTCGCGTCTCGGGCCGAGCCAACAGCCGCTTGTGCGCCCAGTCGAGCGCCTCGCCGTCGATGTTCTCCTTCAGCAGCCCCTCGCGCATCATCAGCCCGAGATTCTTGCGCGCGCGCCGCCACGGTGCGTCGGCGGCCTTGTAGACGATGTGGCGCAGATCGTTGAGCCGCCCCGGATTGGCGGGCTTGCCTTGCGCGAGCCAAGCTTCGCGCGACTGCCCGCCCTTCCAGGCGCGCGTGGTGAAGCCGAGGATCTCCACCTTGACGCCGCAGCGTTCGAGCGTCCGCGCCAGGATGTCGGCGCAGGTCGCCGCCACCGTGATCGGGCGCCCGCGCATCGAGCCGGAATTGTCGAGCAATAGCGTCACCACGGTGTCGCGGAAGTTGGTGTCCTTCTCGCGCTTGAACGACAAGGGGTGCAGCGGATCGACGATGACGCGCGACAGCCGGGCCGGATCGAGCAGGCCCTCTTCGAGATCGAACTCCCAGGCCCGGTTCTGCTGCGCCAGCAGCAGCCGCTGCAGCCGGTTGGCGAGCCGCGCCACGACGCCCTGCAGATGCGACAGCTGCTTGTCGAGATAGCCGCGCAGACGGTCGAGTTCTTCCGGATCGCAGAGTTCCTCGGCGCCGATGATCTCGTCGAACTTGCCGGTGAACGGCCGATAATCCGGACCGCGCGGCTCGTTGCGGCTGTGCCGCGGCCGCCACGGCTCGGCCGGGGTTTCCGAATCGCCCATCTCGGTATCGTCGGCCATGTCGGCGGCCGGGGCATCGACGGCCTCGGCGGCGCTGTCGGGCAATTCCTCGGCCGAGGCCTCGGCCTCCTCGAGGCTCAGCCGCTCGCTGTCGGCGCTGTCGGCGGCCTCGCCATCCTGGCCGGATTCGTCGCTGCGGTTCTCCTCGTCGCCCTCGTCGCCCTCCTCCTCGTCGGCCTCACTCGAACGGTCCTCGCCCATGTCCAGGCTGTCGAGCAGATCGTGCACCACGTCGCCGAACCGGCGCTGATCCGTGAGCACGCGCTCCAGGCGGTCGAGATTGCGCCCGGCGCGCTCCTCGATCAGCGGCCGCCACAATTCGACGAGCTTGCGCGCCGGCGCCGGCGGCGCCTCGCCGGTGAGCCGCTCGCGCACCATCATGGCAACGGCGTCCTCAATCGGCGCGTCGGCGCGGTCGGTGATCTCGTCGTACTTGCCGCGATGAAAACGGTCGTCGAGCATGGCGGCGAGATTCTTCTTCACCCCGCCCATGCGGCGCGAGCCGATCGCCTCGACCCGCGCCTGTTCGACGGCTTCGAACAAGGCACGCGCCTGCTGCCCTCCGGGCACGAGCTTGCGGTGCACCGCGGGGTCATGACAGGCGAGTCGCAGCGCGATCGAATCGGCATGGCCGCGCACGATGGCCGCTTCGCGGTCGTTGAGCCGGCGCGGCGGCTCCGGCAGGCGCACCTTGCTGCCGGCAAGCCCGGGCCGCTCCGCCGCGAACGCGACCTCGACGTCACTCTTGCCGGCGATGGCGCGCACGCACACGCCGACCGCCCGCTTGAAGGGTTCGGTCGGCGCTTCCTTGGCCGGGGCTTTTGGCTTGATGTTGGAAGTCATGCGATGGCCGGGATCACCTTACGTCGTTGCCGTCAGCGCGGCGGCGACAGCCCCGCCCAAGCATAGACTTCGCGGGTCAGCGCCTCCACCAGATCGGGGCGGTCGATTCCGGCGAGATCCTTGCGCGCCTGGTAGCCGCCGGACATCAGGCAGAAGCTCAACAGCTGATAGGACGGACGGAAGTTCCTCAGCTCGTTCGGTTCGATCGTCACGACCTGGCCGGGGATGACGGGATTGATCTCGTCGCGCTGATAGATGGCATCGAAGCCGGACAGCCGCCACACGCCGTGGCGCCGTTCGGCGCGAAACACAAACCGCGCGTGACTCGAGAAGATCACCGCGACGTTGCGCACCTTGGCCGGAATGTCGATGACGGCACCGAGCTGGGCGATGGCGCGATCGCCGGCAAGCGTCACCAGGATCGGGCCGAGCCGATGGGTCGCCTTGACGTTGCGCTCGGCCATTTCCTTCGAGCGGCGGACGAATTCCGGGCCGCTGGCGTCGATCCAGCTCAAGCGCACGACCGAGTCGTCGTGGAAGCAATCGCGCATCTGTTCCCACAGGCCGAGATCGCGGCTCAGCCGCTCGCGCAGGATCAATTGCTGCACCGCCACGATGTCGGCGGCTTCGCGCAGCGCCTGGTCCGCGGCGGCGGCTTGAAGGGCGATGGTCGAGGTCATGGTGTCAAAGCCGCTCAATTGCTGTTGCATGCCGCCGCGCGGCAGCAGACGGGCCGAAACGCCGCGAAAGCGAAGCTTAGCTCAGCGCGACGTTGACCGCCGACTCCGGCAATTCCCGGCCGAAGCAGCGCTGATAAAACTCCGCCACCAGCGGCCGCTCCAATTCGTCGCACTTGTTGACGAAGGTGAGCCGGAAGGCGAAGCCGATGTCGTTGAAGATTTCGGCATTCTCCGCCCAGGTGATCACCGTGCGCGGGCTCATGACGGTCGAGATATCGCCGTTCATGAAGGCGTTGCGGGTCAGATCGGCGACGCGCACCATCTTCGAGACGATGTCGCGGCCCTCGTTGGTGCGGTAATGCCGCGCCTTGGCCAACACGATGTCGACTTCGTTGTCGTGCGGCAGATAATTGAGGGTGGTGACGATCGACCAGCGGTCCATCTGTCCCTGATTGATCTGCTGGGTGCCGTGATAGAGGCCGGACGTGTCGCCGAGCCCGACGGTGTTGGCGGTCGCGAACAGCCGGAACGCCGGATGCGGCTTGATCACCTTGTTCTGGTCGAGCAGCGTAAGCCGGCCGGAGGATTCCAGGACGCGCTGGATCACGAACATCACGTCGGGCCGGCCGGCATCGTATTCATCGAAGCAGAGCGCGATGTTGTTCTGCAACGCCCACGGCAGGATACCGTCGCGGAACTCGGTGACCTGCATGCCTTCGCGGATCACGATCGCGTCCTTGCCGATCAGATCGACGCGGCTGATGTGGCTGTCGAGATTGACGCGCACGCACGGCCAGTTGAGCCGCGCCGCCACCTGCTCGATATGGGTCGATTTGCCGGTGCCGTGATAGCCGGTGACGATGACCCGGCGGTTCCTGGCAAAGCCGGCGAGGATGGCGAGCGTGGTCGGCTTGTCGAAGCGGTAGTCAGGATCGAGATCCGGAACGTGCTCCTCCGGCTCGGAATAGGCCGGCACCTCCAGGTCGCTGTCGATGCCGAACAGTTGCCGGATCGAGACCTTCATGTCCGGCAAGCCGGGTTCAGTTGTTGTTGCGAGCGTCATTGCACCTCCGTGACCCCGGAACGTCCGGGTGTCCCGATTAGCCGCGATCGGCCCCTTAACCGGCGGTCGGATAGCGTGGCAAATTTAGCAGAAGCCTGCGCGGCAGCGAAAGCCGCTATTCACGGTCAGCAGAAACCCGCCGATTTCAGGTAATTATAGGCCTGGATGATCTCCCGCAGCCGGTCCTCGGAAGTGCGGTCACCGCCGTTGGCATCCGGGTGATGGCGCTTCACCAGGACCTTGAATCTGGCCTTGATATCGGCACGCTTGGCGTCGGCTTCAAGGCCGAGCACGTCGAGTGCGCGGCGCTGGGCATTGAGAACCTTGCGGCCCTCGGCGCTCCGCCGCGCCGGCCCGCCGCCGTTTTGGGCCTCGCCGAACAAGCTGAACGGATCGTTGCCCGCCCAGCCGCTGGCGCGGAAACCTGCGGAACCGCGGCGGCGGCCGCCGACGCCGCCGACCGAGCCCATTTTCCAGGTCGGGCGGTGGCCGGTCACGTCGTCCTTCTGGTATTTCGCGACCGCCTCGTCGCTCATGCCGGCGAAGAAATTGTAGGAGGAGTTGTATTCGCGCACGTGTTCGAGACAGAACCGCCAATATTCGGCAGCGCGCAGCCGCCCCTTTGGCGCGCGGTGCGTCGCTGCCATCCGGCAGCCCGGCCATTGGCAGGCCGCAAGCTCGGCCGGGTCGAGCCGGCGGTCTCGGTGCGGCTTGACCCGGATCCGGTCAAATAACGGTGAGTTAGCGTCCATCAGTACAATTATGCGGTTGCGTCGGTTACACCTTCAAGACCTTGACAGCCGGCAAAAGCGCGCGTCGACAAGACTCACTGAGCCGACGTCGGCCGTACCGCGTTTGCGTCGCGCTCTCGTCGCGCCGGGGCCGGATTTTCGCCGGCACCCGATCCGCGCTACAAAGTCTGCGCCACGAGGACAGCCATGACTCGGCCATGACGACGCGCGATCTCATCACGGAAAAGTTGCGCAAGGCTTTCGCGCCGGAGAGCCTCCACGTCGAGGACGAATCGCATCGCCACGAAGGGCATGCCGGCCATCGCCCCGGCGGCGAGACTCATTTCCGCCTATATATCGTGTCGGAAGCTTTCCGCGGGAAGAGCCGGCTGGAGCGCCACCGCATGATCAATGCGGCGCTTGCGGCCGAGCTTGCCGGCGGTGTGCATGCGCTCGCTATCCACGCCGCGGCGCCGGGGGAGAACCTGTAACCGCGGCAACGACGACGGCACGCTCAGCTCGCCTTCGCCGCCGGCGCCTTGCGCATCAGCGGCGTCACGCGCAGCGCGGTGATGCGGTTGCGGCTCTTGCGCAAAACCTGAAAGCGGAAGCCGTGAAAGGTGAAGCTCTGCCCCGGCTCCGGGATCGAGCGCGCTTCGTGGATGACGACGCCGGCGATGGTGGTGGCTTCGTCGTCGGGGATGTTCCAGTCCATCGCCCGATTGAGGTCGCGCACCGGCACGGCACCGTCGACATTGACCGAGCCGTCCGGCAGCATGCGGACGCCGGGGACGGCGATGTCATGCTCGTCGCTGATGTCGCCGACGATCTCCTCGATAATGTCCTCCAGCGTCACCAGCCCTTCGAGCTCGCCGTATTCGTCGACGACGAGCGCGAACGGCGCCTTGCGGTGGCGGAACGCCTTGAGCTGCTCGTAGAGCGGCGTGGTGTCGGGCACGAACCATGCGGGCTTCGCCAAAGCGACAAGGTCGATCTTGGCGGCGTCGCCGTGCGCCGCGTGCAGCGCCCGCCACACGTCCCTGGCGTGCAGCACGCCGATGACGTTGTCAGGTGAGCCGCGCCAGAGCGGCAGCCGTGTCACGCCGGCGGCCAGAATCGTATCGATCAGCTCCTGCGGCGGCTCGTCGGCATCGAGCATGACCATCTTGGTGCGATGGATCATCACGTCGGAGACAGTCAGTTCGCGCAGATCGAGCACACCGCCCATCATGTCGCGGTCGAGCTTTTCGACGACGCCGGCGCGGTGCAGGAGATCGACGGCGCCGAGCAGCTCCTCGCGCGGCGACAGGATCGACTGCAGCTTGCCGACCCCGACGGCGCGCAGTATGAGCCGCACCACCCATTCGACTGCTTTGAGGATAGGCAGGAACGCCGACACCGTGCGCGCGATCGGACGCGCCACGGCGAGCGACACCCTATCCGGCGCATTGAACGCGGCGGTCTTCGGCAGCACCTCGCACAGGACGAAGATGAGCGCGGTCATCACGACGGTCGCGTAGATGACGCCGGCATGGCCGAACAGGGCGAGCAACAGGCCGGTCGCCAGCGTCGACGCCGCGATATTGGTGACGTTGTTGGCGAGCAGCACCGCGCCGAGCAGGCGCTCCCGCGTCGCCATCAGCCGGTTGACGATAGTCGCGTCCCGGTTGCCCTGCTTCTCGAGCCGCATCATCGCCGCCCGCGAAGAGGCCGTCAGCGCCGTTTCGCTCGCCGAGTAGAACGCCGATATCAGGAGGCAGATGACGACCGCCGCGATGGTCAACCAGTCGTAAATGGTCATTGCCCGGAAAGCTTCTCCCTGAGAAAGGCGCGAACCTCGTCCGCATCGACGCCGGTCGCGACGAAGGCCGCGCCGATGCCGCGCACCAGAATGAATGTAAGCATGCCGCGCTTCACTTTCTTGTCCTGGGCGATCAAGTCCATCAGCCGATCCACGGCCGGCAGCCCGCCGGGAATGTCCTGCGGACCGGTCGGCAGGCCGACCGCCGCCAAATGACGGACCGCGCGCTCGGCCTCGGCGGCGGGCAATAATCCCAGTCGCGCGGAAAAGCCGAACGCGAGCGCCATGCCGGCGGCAACCGCTTCGCCGTGCAGCAGCCGGTCGGAAAAGCCGCAGGCGGCTTCGAGCGCGTGCCCGAAGGTGTGGCCGAAATTCAAAAGCGCGCGCTCGCCGCTCTCGCGCTCGTCGCGGGCGACGATCGCGGCCTTGGCGCGGCAGCTTGTGGCGATCGCCTGCTCGCGGGCCAAACTTGCCTGCGCCTCGCCGCCCTTGAAGACGTCGCGCCAGTTCGCCTCGAGCCAGGCAAAGAAGCCGGCATCGCCGAGGAAGCCGTATTTGACGATCTCGGCATAGCCGCCGCGGAACTCGCGCGGCGGCAAGGTGTCGAGGGTGGCGGTGTCGGCAAGCACCAGGATCGGCTGATGAAACGCGCCGATGAGGTTCTTGCCATGGGCGGAATTGATCGCGGTCTTGCCGCCGACCGAGGAATCGACTTGCGCCAGCAGCGTGGTCGGCACCTGCACGTAATCGATGCCGCGCCGCACCACCGCCGCGGCAAAGCCGGCCAGATCGCCGATCACGCCGCCGCCGAGCGCGACGACGAGATCGCCGCGCTCGATACGCGCCGCGATGATGGTGTCGCAGACCTGCTCGAACACCGGGAAGCTCTTCGAGCCCTCGCCGGCCGGCACAACGATGCGGGTCGTCGCGACGCCGGCTTGCGCCAGCGCGGCTTCGGCTGCGGCAAGGTGCCAGCGCGCGACATTCTCGTCGGTGATGATCGCGGTCTTCGCACCGGGACGAAGCGCCGCGATCCGCGCCCCGAGCGACGCCATCACGCCGCGGCCGATGACGATGTCATAGCTGCGGTCGCCGAGAGCGACCTTGACCGTGGCGGGATCGGCGCGAAGGTGCGCTGTCATGGCCCGGCCCTTGGCTCGGGCGGCGCGGCGGCGACAAGAAACGCGGCGAGCGCCGTCATGATGTCGACGACGATGGCATCGTGCGCCACCTCGCGCGACTGCACGATGAGATCGGCCTCGGCGTAGACCGGTTCGCGCTCGGCGAGCAGCGTACGCAGCGTCCGTTCCGGATCGGCGGTCTGCAGCAGCGGCCGATCGTTCCGGCGCTTGCCGATGCGACGCAACAACACGTCGAAATCGGCCTTGAGCCAGACCGAGATGCCTTTGTCGCGGATCGCCTTGCGGGTCTGCGGATTCATGAAGGCGCCGCCGCCGGTCGCCAAAACCTGCGGACCGCTTTCGAGCAAGCGCGCTATCACGCGGGCCTCGCCGCTGCGGAAATCCGCCTCGCCGTGCCGGGCAAAGATGTCGGGAATGCTCATGCCGGCAGCTTTCTCGATTTCGCTGTCGGCATCGACAAACGGGATCGCCAGCCGCGCCGCCAAGCGCCGGCCGACCGAAGACTTACCGACCCCCATCATGCCGACAAGGACGATCGAGCGTCGCCCCAGGAGGGGCAGGATCGCCGCCGGCGAGGCCGTAGCATTGGCGTCATTTTGCAGAGCGATATCAATCATCTACGGTTTTGCCTGCTATCGACCGAGGCGCGGCGTCACTGCCCTTACCCGGCGCCTTGCGGAGAACGGCCGGGCGGCTTGCCAGGGCGGACCGAACATGATCGTACTCGGTCCCGTTCGCCGGCACCAATGGGATGAGAGCGCCTGACGATGCCGAGCCTAATTCGCTTCCTCACCGTGGTCGCCATCCTGGGGGCGGCCGTCTATGGCGGCCTCTATTCGCTGGCGCACTTCGTGCAGCCGAACCCGCGGGAGATCACCGTCTCGGTCCCGCCCGATCGATTCTACAAGAACCGCTGAGGCGGCTTTGGCCCGCACCCCCTCTTCGCGACCGGCGCGAGCGGCAAAGCCCGCGGACGAACGCCTCGTCGCGCTGTTTCTCGACATGCTCGCCGCCGAGCGCGGCGCCGAGCAGAACACGCTTGCGGCCTATCGGCGCGACCTCGCCGACTTCGCGCTCCATCTCGCCGCCGCCGGATGCACGGTCGCGCAGGCGGCGACCGACGACATCCGCGCCTATCTTGGCAAGCTTAGCGAACGCGGCTTGCGCCCAACTACCGTGGCGCGCCGGCTCTCGGCCATCCGCCAGCTTTATCGCTTTCTCTACGCCGAAGGCCGGCGCCGGGATGACCCGGCCGCGGTGCTCGAAGGCCCCAAGCGCCTTCGCGCGCTGCCGAAGACGCTGACGCTAGCCGAAGTCGACCGGCTGTTGCGCGCGGCGCGGCAGTCCGACCCGGGGGTGCCGCTCGCGGTACGGCTGCGCGCCGCCCGGCTCGTTTGCCTCGTCGAGCTTCTATATGCGACGGGGCTGCGCGTCTCCGAACTGGTCGCGCTGCCGGTTGCGGCCGCCCGCCGCGACGCCCGCGTCATCATCGTGCGTGGCAAGGGCAACAAGGAGCGCCTGGTGCCGCTCAACGGCGCCGCCAAAGAGGCGATGGCCGACTATTTGGTGCTGCTGGCGCAAGCGCATGGCGGCGCGTCCATGGCCGCCGCGTCCGGCAAGCGCGGCGCGGAAGGAAAGGCGTGGCTGTTTCCTTCGTTCGGCGGTTCCGGGCATCTCACGCGCCAGCATTTCGCCCGCGAACTCAAGGCGCTTGCCGCCGCGGCGGGACTGCGCGCGGCACAGGTGAGCCCGCACGTGCTCCGCCACGCCTTCGCCAGCCACCTGCTGCACAACGGCGCCGACCTGCGCGTGGTGCAAACCCTGCTCGGCCACGCCGATATCTCGACGACGCAGATCTACACCCATGTGCTGGAGGAGCGGCTGAAGAGCCTGGTCCGAGACCTGCATCCGCTGGGGGAGGACAACTGATCGCTCACCAGCATCATATCATGCATATTATGATTGACATTCGACTCCCTTCTCGAGGCGGACAGACGCAGGCATTCGAGCGCTTTTCGCGGCCGGCATTGCTTGACTTCGCCGCCGCGGGCGGGCGAGTTAGCCGCCCGCGGCGGCGGTCTGCGCCGACGCGCTGATCGATACTTATCTATTGGCGTAATGCGCTCTTATCTCGACTTCGAAAAGCCGGTGGCCGAGCTCGAGGCCAAGATCGAGGAAATGCGCGCGCTGCAGGCCGACGGCGACGCCATTGCCATCGGCGAGGAGATCGGCCGCATCGAAGGCAAGGCGGCGCAGGCGCTCAAGGAACTCTACGGCGACCTGACGCCGTGGCAGAAGACACAGGTGGCCCGGCATCCGCAGCGGCCGCACTGCCTCGATTACATCGCTCAGCTGATCACCGATTTCACCCCGCTCGCCGGCGATCGCACTTTCGGCGAGGACGCCGCCATCGTCGGCGGCTTCGGCCGCTTCCGCGGCGCCAGCGTCTGCATCATCGGCCACGAAAAGGGCTCCGACACCGACAGCCGGCTCAAGCACAATTTCGGCATGGCGCGGCCGGAAGGCTACCGCAAGGCGGTGCGGCTCATGGAAATGGCCGACCATTTCGAAATCCCGGTCATCGCCCTGATCGATACGGCCGGCGCCTATCCCGGCATCGGCGCCGAAGAGCGCGGCCAGGCCGAAGCCATCGCGCGCTCGACCGACGCGTGCTTGCGCATCGGCGTGCCCAACATCGCCGCCATCATCGGCGAGGGCGGCTCGGGCGGCGCCATCGCGGTCGCCACCGCAAACCGCGTGATCATGCTGGAGCATGCGATCTACAGCGTCATCTCGCCCGAAGGCGCCGCTTCCATCCTGTGGCGCGACGCCGCCAAGGCGCAGGATGCCGCCGCCAACATGAAGATCACCGCACAGGATCTGTTGCGGCTTGGCGTCGTCGACACCATCGTGCCGGAACCGACCGGCGGCGCTCATCGCGACCCCGCCGCGGCCATCGCCGCCACCGGCGCGGCCATCGCCGAGGCGCTCGCCGAACTGCAGGGCCTCGATCCGGCGACCATCATCCGGCTTCGGCGAGAAAAGTTCATGGCAATCGGCCACGCGCTCCCCTAGAGGCCGCCATGATTACGCTCGGTTCCAGCCACAATTCCGGCCGGAGTTCGCGGCCAGCGTTTGCAAGGCGGCTGTCGGTCGCTAACAGATTGGATTTTCCGGTCAAATTTGCGGAAAATTTACCATTGATTCAGTGCCGGCATGGTCCACCTCGATGGCGGCTGAGTCGTCGGCTTGCGCAAGCCGTCCCGTAGGGATAACGATTGGTTCAGCGATGGCACGGGGACAGTCCATCAGTCGGGGAGTATCGATTTGATCCGCGCCAGACTCGTGCGCGCGCTGCTGGCGCCGGCGCTCGTCGCCGCGACCTTGGCGCTTGGCGGCTGCTACGGCGACGAAGTCTACCAATTGCCCACGCGCGCCATGAAGGAGCTGTCGCCGCAGATGCTGGCGCTGCTCGAAAAAAAGGGCATGCCAAAGGATTCCCCGATCCTCGTCCGCATCTTCAAGGAGGAATCGGAACTCGAGGTTTGGAAGAAGGACGGCGGCGGCCGCTTCCAGCTTCTCAAAGTCTATCCGATCTGCCGCTGGTCGGGCGATCTCGGGCCGAAGGTTCACGAAGGCGACCGCCAGGCTCCCGAGGGCTTCTACCAGATCACGCCCGACCTGATGAATCCCAATTCCAACTATTATCTGGCGATCAACACCGGCTTTCCCAACACCTATGACCGGGCCAACGGGCGCACCGGCGCGCTCCTGATGATCCACGGCGATTGCTCCTCGCGCGGCTGCTACGCCATGACCGACGAAGAGATCGGCGAAATTTATTCGCTGGCGCGCGAAGCCTTCCTCGGCGGCCAGCAATCGTTTCAGATCCAGGCCTATCCGTTCCGCATGACCCCGCTCAACATGGCGCGCCATCGCAACAATCCGAACATGGCGTTCTGGGGGATGATCAAGCAGGGCAACGATCATTTCGAGGTCACCCGTCTCGAACCCAAGGTCGACGTGTGCAATCGCCACTACGTGTTCGACGCCGTGCCGCCCGCCAACGCGACGAAGCCCTTGACGTTCAATCCGACCCGCCCCTGTCCGAATTTCACCGTTGCGCCCGACGTCGCGCGCCTGGTGCAGCAAAAGGAGCACAACGACGCCGCGCAATACGCGCAGCTGGTCGGGCACAACGTGCCGACCGCGCCGATCCGGACCGGCCTCGACGGCGGCATGAATCGCGTGTTCCTGGCGCAGGTCGGCAGCATACCGCCGGCGAGGAAGACTGCCGGATCGCAAGGCGGGTTGCCGCCGCAGCCGCCCGCCGTCATGGTCGACAGCGCCGAGCCGACATTGGCAAGCCGCATGCTCGGCAGCCTGTTTGGCGCGAAGCCTGCCGCCGCGTCAACGCAGGTCGCCGCCGGCGAAGCGGGAGCCCAGGAGGCCGGCGATGGCAATCGCGGCTTCTTCAATGGCCTGTTCGGCTCGGCGCCAAAGGAGCCGGCCGCGGCGGCGCCGCCCACGGTGACCGCCGCGATCGAGCCGTCAAAGCCGCGATCGACGCCGCACGTCGCGGCGCATGGCGAGACCGCGGCCGCGAAGCCCGCCGAGCCGCACAAAGCCGAACATCGCCAGAGCGAGCCGAACAACGCTGCGCCGCATGACGCCCGGCCGCAGGAGACCGCGGCAGCCAAGCCGAAAGCAACGCCGCAGCAGGAAGCCAACGCGGCCGCGCCGCCCGCCGCCAACGGCAACCTCATCAATGGCGCGCAGGCCATGGTGCCGGTCGGCAACTTCGAAAGCCGCTGGAACGGATTGCGGTAATCAGACGACGGCTGACAGACGGCAGAGGACGGAGTTTTTCACATCCGCCCCCGGTCATCCGTCTTCTGTCGTCTGCTAGAGCGCGATCGCTTCAGGTTGAATCGATTCTCACTCTATAAGTTTTTGGTGGAGCATGATCTTTTCGGAAAACCGGTGTCCACTTTTCCGGATCATGCTCTAAGCGTACCGGCCGTGGCAGTGCTTGAACTTCTTGCCTGAGCCGCAGGGACACGGCTCATTCCGTCCGACCTTGCCCCAGCTTTTCGGATCCTGCGGATTGCGCTCCGCCGCCGGGGCGGCGCGGGAAGCTGTGGCCGCGCCGCCGCCGGCCAGGGCCGCTGCGGCGGGGCCGCGGCCGCCGATGCCGTGGCGCGCCAGCGTCTCGGCGCCGGCGAGCGCCAGCGCCATCTCGTCCTCGCCGGTCGTCGGATCGATCTTGTGCGCTTCCATCGCCGGCAGCGCCGGCTGCTGCTCCTCCGGCGGCGCGGCCATGATCTCGACGCGCATGAGCTGCGCGGTGACCGCCTCGCGCAGGCTCTGGCTCATCGCCTCGAACAGGGAGAAGGCTTCCGCCTTGTATTCGTTGAGCGGATCGCGCTGGCCGTAACCGCGCAGCCCGATCACCTGGCGCAGGTGATCGAGCATGACCAGATGTTCGCGCCACAGATGGTCGAGCGTCTGCAGCAGGATCGACTTCTCGACATAGCGGATGACGTCGGAGCCCCATTGCGCGACTTTCGCCGCCATGTGCTCGTCGGCGCGGCGCTCGACGCGGGCGAAAATCTCCTCGTCGGCGATACCCTCTTCCTTGGCCCACTCGTCGACCGGCAGATCGAGGCCGAGCACGCGCTTGAGCTCCTCGCGCAGGCCGACCGTGTCCCACTGTTCCGGATAGGCGTTCTCCGGCACGTGCCGGGCAACCAGATCCTCAATGGCGCTGTGGCGCATGTCGGCGACGATCTCGGCCGTGTTCTGATCATCCATCCATTCGACCCGCTGGTCGAAAATCACCTTGCGCTGATCGTTCATCACGTTGTCGAACTTCAGAATGTTCTTGCGGATGTCGAAGTTGCGCGCCTCGACCTTCTGCTGCGCCTTCTCCAGCGCCTTGTTGATCCACGGATGGATGATGGCCTCGTTCTCCTTCAAGCCGAGCTTCTGCAGCATGCCGTCGAGCTTGTCGGTGCCGAAGATGCGCATCAGGTCGTCTTCGAGCGAGAGGAAGAACTTCGAATGGCCGGGATCACCCTGACGTCCGGAGCGGCCGCGCAACTGATTGTCGATGCGCCGGCTCTCGTGCCGCTCGGTGCCGAGCACGAAGAGCCCGCCCGCCGCCAGGGCCTTTTCCTTGAGCTTGGCGATCTGGGCGCGGATTTCGGCGGCGCGCCCGCTCCTGTCGCGTTCGCGCGGATCCTCGATGTCGGCGATTTCCTGCCGGATGCGCATGTCGGCATTGCCGCCGAGCTGAATGTCGGTGCCGCGGCCGGCCATGTTGGTGGCGATGGTAATGGCGCCGGGCACGCCCGCCTGGGCGATGATCTGCGCCTCCTGCTCGTGGTAGCGGGCGTTGAGGACGGCGAAGACCTTGGCCATGGCGGTGTCGCCGCCGGAATACAGCGCCGCAAACGCGTTCGGATCGGAGAAGTCGTGCTGCTCCCAGCCCTGCTTGCGCAGCATCTCGGCGAGCTGCTCGGACTTCTCGATCGAGGTGGTGCCGACCAGCACCGGCTGGCCGCGCGCCTTGCAGTCCTCGATCAAGGCGAGGATGGCGCGGAATTTCTCCACCGCCGTGCGATAGACCTCGTCGTCATCGTCGAGCCGGATCATCGGCATGTTGGTGGGAATTTCCATAACTTCCAGATCGTAGATGTCGAGGAACTCGTCGGCCTCGGTCGCCGCGGTGCCGGTCATGCCGGCGAGCTTCTCGTACATGCGGAAGTAGTTCTGGAAGGTGATCGACGCGAGCGTCTGGTTTTCCGGCTGGATCGGCTGCCCCTCCTTGGCTTCGAGCGCCTGATGCAGCCCCTCCGAATAGCGCCGCCCGGGCATCATGCGGCCGGTGAACTCGTCGATGATGACCACCTCGCCGTTGCGCACGATGTAGTCTTTGTCACGCTGGAACAGTTTGTGGGCGCGCAGCGCCTGATTGACGTGATGCACCACCGAGACGTTCTCGACGTCGTAGAGCGAATCGGATTTGAGCTGGCCTGCGTCACGCAGCCCCTGCTCCATCCTCTCCATGCCGACTTCGGTCAGCGTCACGGTGCGCTGCTTCTCGTCGACCTCGTAGTCCTCCTTGTCGAGCCTGGGGATGAAGGCGTCGATGGTGTTGTAGAAGTCCGACCGGTCGTCGAGCGGCCCGGAAATAATGAGCGGCGTGCGGGCCTCGTCGATCAGGATCGAATCGACCTCGTCGACGATGGCGTAGGCGTGGCCGCGCTGCACCATGTCCTCGAGCCGGTATTTCATGTTGTCGCGCAGATAGTCGAAGCCGAGCTCGTTGTTGGTGCCGTAGGTGACGTCGCGGTCGTATTGCTGCTTGCGTTCGGCGTCGTCGAGGCCGTGCACGATGATGCCGACGGAGAGCCCGAGGAACTTGTAGATCTGCCCCATCCACTCGGCGTCGCGCTTGGCGAGATAATCGTTGACGGTGACGACATGGACACCGCGGCCGGCGAGCGCGTTGAGATAGACCGGAAGCGTCGCGACCAGCGTCTTGCCTTCGCCGGTCTTCATCTCGGAAATCTTGCCTTCGTGGAGCACCATGCCGCCGATGAGCTGCACGTCGAAGTGACGCTGGCCGAGCGTGCGCTTTGACGCTTCGCGGACGGTGGCGAACGCCGGGACCAGAATGTGGTCGAGCGTCGCGCCTTCGGCGAGCTGCTTCTTGAAGTCATCCGTGCGTGCGCGCAGCGCCTCGTCGGACAGCTGTTCCAGCTCGTCCTCCAGCGCATTGATGGCATCGACGCGCGGCCGATAGGCGCGGATACGGCGGTCGTTGGCGGAGCCGAACAGCTTGCGGGCGACTGAGCCGATCATCGCGTCATTTTCTTTCCGGTTGCGGTTTTTGCGGTTGCAGACTGCATCGGAGGCTGCGCTGCGCGCCGTCCGGCCCTCTTTAACCAGCGATAAATGCAGTGTTATTCGGACTTCTGCAAGGCGACACGAGGACGATTGACGACTGTTTGAGACATAGGAGGGGGTGCGATTTCTGTCAATGCGAGGCGATCTTCACGCGCTCGTTAGCTTTCCCGGCAATTCTGGCATTGCCAAGGACAGCCGATTCGGCGAGTGTCCGCGCCGGCAAACGGCGCCGGTGCAGGGCGATTTGCCCCCATTACCCATAAGGAAAAGCGTTCCATGACGGCCTCCCCTCGCCCATTGATCCGCCGCGCGCTCGGCATGCTCGCGTTCGCCGCGTTGGCTTGCGCGCCGATCGGCGCCTCGCTCGGCGTTTCGCTTAGCGTTTCTTGGGCGCAGGACAACGATCCGGTGCTTGCCCGCGCCAACGGCGTTGCCGTTTACCAGAGCGATCTTGCTTTCGCCGAGGAGGAGATCGGTAGCAACATTCCCAACATGCCGCCGGCGCAGAAGCGCGATTATCTCATCAACTATCTGATCGACGTCGTCGTTTTGTCGCAGGCCGCGGATCAGCAGAAGCTCGGCGACCGTGCCGACGTCAGGCACCGGCTCAGCTTCGACCGCAACCGGCTTCTGATGGAGGCTCTGCTGCAGGATGCCGGCAAGGCGGCGCTTTCGGACGCGGCCTTGCATCAGGTCTACGACGAAGCCGTCAAGCAGGCGAAGAGCGAGCAGGAGGTGCACGCGCGCCATATTCTGGTTCCGACCGAAGACGAGGCCAAGGCGATCATCGCCCAGCTCAAAAACGGCGCCGATTTCGCCACCCTCGCCAAGGAAAAATCGAAGGATCCGGGCGCCGCCGACGGCGGCGATCTCGGCTACTTCACCAAGGAACAGATGGTGCCCGAATTCGCCGAGGCCGCTTTCAAGCTCGACAAGGGCCAGATTTCCGACCCGGTGAAGACCCAGTTCGGCTGGCATGTCATCAAGGTCGAGGATAAGCGCACCAAGCCGAAGCCGACCTTCGACCAGGTCAAAGGCCAGATCGAGAATTACGTCGCGCATCGCGCCCAGGCGCAGCTGGTTGAGAAGCTGCGCAGCGCCGCCAATATCGAGCGCCTCGACAAGCCGGCCGCACCCGACGCGTCGCTCAATCCCGCCGCGCCGCAGAAGAAGTAGTCGGTCCGACGCCGACATTGTATTTTATCGTCTCCTTGAGACGGCCGCCACAGGCGGCTGTCAACATGACGGCGGCGCAGTGGGAGAATGCCATGAAACTGGTAGGCGGATGCTATTGCGGTGCCGTGCGCTACGCCGCTGAAGGCAAGCCGATGCTGAGAGCGCAATGCCATTGCCGCGAATGCCAATATATCAGCGGCGGCTCGCCCAACATGTTTCTTCTCATGCCGCCCGACGGCTTTCGTTACACCAAGGAAACGCCCAAGCAATTCGCGCGCAGCGATCTTGAAGGCGCCGTGACGCGGGAGTTTTGCGCCGAATGCGGCACGCACATAGCGACGCGCCGACCGGGGTTGCACGCGGTGATCTTGAAAGTCGGCACACTCGACGATCCAAGCTTTTTCGGCAACCCGCAGATGGCGATCTATGCCATCGACAAGCAGGCTTTCCATCACATCCCCGAAGGCTTGCCGACCTTCGAGCGCCTGCCCCCACGATAAGAGCGCCGATAGTTGGCTGGGCTTGTCAGATATAACATCGCCGACAGATTAATGACTGCCTTGGAATTCCGGGCGCCCGCCGCAGAGCGATAAAAAGATGCCCACTGCCATCTCCCCCCTCGCACCTGCGTCTTTCCCGGAAATGCCGCCGATCGCCGGCGTGCGCCTGGCGACGGCGGCAGCCGGCATTCGCTATCCAGGGCGCACCGACGTGCTCCTTGCCTTGTTCGATCCCGGCACCAGCGTTGCCGGGGTCTTCACGCGTTCGAAATGCCCCTCGGCCGCGGTCGATTGGTGCCGCGACCGCATCAAAAACGGGCGCGCCAGCGCGCTCGTGGTCAATTCGGGCAACGCCAATGCGTTTACCGGCAAATCGGGCCGCGCGGCCACCACGCTCACGGCGCGGATCGCCGCCGAGGCGGCGGGCTGCAAAATCGACGAGGTGTTTCTTGCCTCCACCGGCGTGATCGGCGAACCGCTCGACGCGACGAAATTCGCCGACGTGATGGACCGCCTCGTGGCCGAGGCGGCACCGGCAGCCTGGCAGCCGGCGGCGCGCGCGATCATGACCACCGACACCTTTCCGAAAGGCGCCGCCGCAATCGTGCGGCTTGGCTCGCGCCCGGTGACCATCTGCGGCATCGCCAAAGGCGCCGGCATGATCGCTCCGGACATGGCGACCATGCTGTCGTTCGTGTTCACCGACGCGCCGATCGCGCCGGCAGTCCTCAACGCCCTGCTGCGGGACGGCGTCGCCGACACCTTCAACGCTGTGACCGTCGATGGCGATACCTCGACCTCGGACACGCTTTTGGCGTTCGCGACCGGCGCGGCCGCGGCACACGGGGTGGCGAGAATCGCCCGGCGATCCGATACGCGACTGCCGGCGTTCCGCAAGGGATTCGATGCCGTGCTCGCCAACCTCGCCGAGCAGGTGGCCCGCGACGGCGAAGGCGCGCGCAAGCTGGTCGAGGTCTTCGTCGAAGGGGCGGCGTCGAAGAAGTCGGCGCGGCGCATCGCGCTGTCGATCGCCAACTCCCCGCTGGTGAAGACGGCGATCGCCGGCGAGGACGCCAATTGGGGCCGCGTGGTGATGGCCGTCGGCAAGGCCGGCGAGCCCGCCGATCGCGACCGGCTGTCGATCTGGTTCAACGGCATCCGGGTCGCCCATAAGGGCGAACGCGACCCCTCCTACGACGAAGCCGCCGTCGCGGCTGCGATGAAGAAGCCCGAGATCATGCTCAAGGTGGCGCTCGGGCTCGGCAAGGGCCGCGACCGCGTGCTGACCTGCGATCTGACCAAGGAATACGTCGCCATCAACGGCGATTACCGATCCTGACGGCTTATTAACCATTGCCGCGAAAGCAACAGGTGTTGCGATCGCGTTGAAGCGTCCTTTACCCTGCATTGCTAGGATCGAGGCGGATCGTGAGCGTCAAACTCGTCCTTGTTGCCGCCTGCGCTCTCATCGATGCCGACGGACGCGTGCTGCTCGCACGGCGTCCGCCGGGCAAGCCGATGGCGGGGCTGTGGGAGTTCCCCGGGGGCAAGGTCGAGCCGGGCGAACGGCCCGAGGTATGCTTGATTCGCGAACTGAAGGAGGAATTGGGCATCGTCGTCAGGGAGGAGTGCCTCGCACCACTGACATTTGCGAGCCACCCGTATCCCGACTTTCACCTGCTCATGCCGCTCTATGTGTGCCGGCGCTGGGAAGGGATCGTCGCCGGACGGGAGGCACAAAGCCTGAAGTGGGTGCGGCCGCGCGATCTGCGCAATTATCCGATGCCGCCCGCCGACGAGCCGCTCATTCCGCACCTGACGGCGCTGCTCTGATGCGAACAGGAGGCCCGAAAGCCATGTTCAAATCTTCGACACAGGTGATCGGCGGGGCGCTGCGGCGCTTCGTCCGCGATGAGCGCGGTGCCACCGCCATCGAGTACGCGCTGCTTGCTTCCGGCGTGTCCATCGTCATCGCCGGGACGGTTGCCACCCTCGGCTCCAACGTCAAAAACATGTACAGCGGCGTCGCCACGGCGCTGAAATAAGCGCGAGCGACCGCCCCCCTTCCTCACCGCCCCGGCTTTTCGCCGGCCGATATCTCGCGGCTGCCGAGCGCATCGGCGAGCCGCGCCGTCGCCGAACCGGGCGGCAGCGGCTGCTGCTGGCTCGGATGCGGCGCCCAGCCCGACAGCCAGACGATCTCGAAGGTCGCGCGCAGGCGGCCGTCGTCGTCGCTGAAGCGCTTGCCGTAAACCTCCGCCATCCGCATCAAAGTCGCGCGCCGGAGCGGCGCGCGACGGCGGGCGGCGAGCGCGTTGGCGGCACCCATGCGGCGCAGATCGTGCATCAGCGCGAAGACGGAATCGTAGCGCACGGTGATGCGGTCGGCGTCGGTGACGGGAAGCGCAAATCCGGCGCGCTGCAGCAGCGCGCCGAGATCGCGCAGATCGGCGAACGGCGCGACGCGCGGCGAAGCGCCGCCCTCGACCTCGATTTCGGCGGCGGCGAAGGCTTGGCGCAATTCGGTCAGCGTATCGCCGCCAAGAAGCGCGCCGAGAAACAAGCCGTCGGGCTTCAGCACGCGCCGGATCTGTACCAGCGCACCGGGCAGGTCGTTGACGACCTGCAACGCCAGCGCCGAGACCACGAGATCGAATGACGCGTCGCGAAACGGCAGCGCCTCCTCGTCGGCGGCGATCGCCGGCGCCGGTCGCGCGCCGCTTGCCGCCAGCGCCTCGGCAGCGACGATCGTGCCGACCGAGGCGACCTCCGCAAGCGCGCGGCGCACCGCCTCGCCCGGCGAACCTAGATCGAGCGCCAAGTCGAACCGCCGCAATACCGCAGCGAGGCGATCGGCCATGTCGGCGGCGACACGATCAAGCAAGAAGGTGGCCGGCCCGATGGCAGCCGCGCGCCGTTGCCGCGCGCGGACGAGCGCGCGGTCGAAGATCAGCGGGCTCGAGTGTGGCGGGCCTTGGCTCATGGCGGATTGTCTCACGTCCGCCGTGGCGCGCGAAGCAGGGCAATGCTCCGCACGCGCCGTTCGGATGGTGCCGCCGCAATCGCTTCCGGCCATGACGGGCTGCGCCGGGCGCGGCAACAGCCCGAAGTCCGATGACAAGTCCGGCGCCGGACGGTAGCGTTGCGGCATGGGGCCTTCGACGAGCGCATTTGCCGGCATCGCTCCGGTGCAACGGCTCAAAGGCGCGGCGCGGACCGCGGCGGCGTGTCTCGGCGCGGCGCTCGACCTGGCTTTGCCGCGGCTCTGCGCGGTTTGCCGGGCGCCGGTGGAAGGGCAAGGGCTGTGTGCTTCGTGCTGGTCGAAACTTGCGTTCATCAGTCGCCCCTACTGCGAACGGCTCGGCATTCCCTTCGTCTACGATCCAGGCCCGGGGACGCTTTCTCTCGAGGCGATCGCCGATCCGCCGGCCTATAACCGCGCCCGCGCCGCGGTCCGGTTCGACGAAATATCGCGGGCGCTGGTGCACGCGCTCAAATATGGCGACCGGCTCGATCTGGCGCCGATGATGGGAGGCTGGCTCGGCCTCGCCGGCCGCGAAATTCTGCGCGACGCCGACGCGCTGGTCCCGGTCCCGCTGCACTGGCGGCGCAATTGGGCCCGCCGTTTCAACCAATCGGCCCTGCTCGCGGCCGCGGTTTCGGCGGCCGCCGGCGTGCCGGTCGCGACCGGCGCGCTCAAGCGCGTGAAAGCGACAGCGCAGCAGGTCGGGCTCACCCGGTCGGAACGCGCCGCCAACATTCAAGGCGCGTTCCGCGTCCCGCCGGCAGGCAAGGCGGCGGTCGTCGGCCGCCGGCTTGTCCTGGTCGACGACGTGTTAACCTCGGGCGCGACCGTCGAAGGTTGCGCACGGGCGCTGCTCCGGGCCGGCGCCGCCAATGTCGACGTTCTGGTCTTTGCCAGAGTTGCCGATCCGGTGCGAACGTCCATATAAGGATGGATAAGGATAGTGCTGGATTAACGGGCCCTTATGACTTTCATCGACATCTACACCCAGCGATATTGTCCCTATTGTCAGTGGGCCAAGGAATTGCTTTCCCGCAAAGGCGCGAACTTCCGCGAGATCGACGTCACCGGGAACCGGCAGATGCGCGAGGAAATGCTCGCGCGCTCGCACGGCCGCACCACGGTGCCGCAGATTTTCGTCGGCTCGACTCATGTCGGCGGCTGCGATGAGCTGTATGCGCTCGACGATGCGGGCAAGCTCGATCCGCTGCTGGCGCGGGACCAGGGCAAATCGGCATGAGCGCGGCGGCACCTGCGGTCTTCAAGGTCGGCCTCGTGCAGATGCGTTCGGGGGTCGATCCGCAGCACAATCTTGCGGCGGCAGTCACGGCGATCGAGCAGGCAGCGCGCGCGGGTGCGGCTTACGTGCTGACGCCGGAAATGACCAACATCATGGAGGTCAAGCGCGAGCGCCTGCTGGCCACCATCACCGACGAAGAGCGCGACCCGACGCTTGCCGGCCTTCGTGAAGCGGCGCGGCGGCTGTCGATCTATGTCCATATCGGCTCGCTCGCCATCAAGGCTTCTCCCGACAAGGCGGCGAACCGCTCGTTCCTGATCGACCGCCGCGGCGAGGTGATCGCGCGTTACGACAAGATCCACATGTTCGACGTCGATCTCACCGACGGCGAAAGCTATCGCGAGTCGCGCAACTATCGGCCCGGCGAACTTGCGGTCGTCGCCGACCTGCCGTGGGGCCGGCTTGGCCTCACCGTCTGCTACGACTTGCGCTTCCCGGCGCTGTATCGGGCGCTGGCGGAAGCCGGAGTCTCGTTCCTGTCGATCCCGTCGGCCTTCACCCGGCAGACCGGCGAGGCGCATTGGCACGTGCTCGTTCGCGCCCGCGCCATCGAGAACGGCGCCTTCGTCTTTGCCGCCGCGCAGGGCGGCAGGCACGAGAACGGCCGCGAAACCTTCGGCCACTCGCTCGTGGTCGATCCGTGGGGCCGCATCCTCGCCGAAGGCGGCACCGAGCCGGGCGTCATCCTCGCCGACATCGATCCGGCGGAAGTCGTCGCCGCGCGCTCGCGAATTCCCTCGCTGCACAACGGCCGACGCTTCGAGCTGGTCGAGCCGATGGCCGAGCCGACCCATCTGCACGCGGTGCGGGCGTCGTTATGATCCGTTACGCACTCAATTGCGAAGCGGGCCACGCGTTCGAGAGCTGGTTCGCCAACTCGTCGGCTTACGACAAGCAGAAAAAGCGCGGCCAGGTGGCCTGCCCGATCTGCGGCTCGACCAAGGTGGACAAGGCGATCATGGCGCCGCGGCTGTCCCGGGCTGAAACCGCCGACGCCGCCATACCGCCGCCCGCTGCCGTGCCCGCTGCGGCGCAGCCGTCTCCGCCCGGGCCCGCCAAGGCGCCCGTCGCCATCATGTCGCCGCCGGAGCGCGAGCTGAGACGCAAGCTCAAGGAGCTGCGCGACCACGTCACCAAGAACGCCGACTATGTCGGTCCGCGCTTTCCCGAGCAGGCGCGCAAGATCCATTACGGCGAGGTCGAGCACCGCTCGATCTACGGCGAGGCTTCGCTCGACGAGGCCAAGGCTCTGCACGAGGAGGGCATCGAATTTCATCCGCTGCCGGTGTTGCCGGACGAGTTCAATTGACGGGCCGCGGCGATCCGACTCAATAAGCCCACAGCAACAACGCCACGCCGCAGACCACGAGCACCATGCCGGCCGCCTCGCGCGCGCTGGTGTGCTGACCGAAGGCAACGCGGGCAATAAGCTGGGCGAACAGGACCTCGATCAGCGCCAGCGTGCGGACACTTGCGGCGGTAGCGAGCGCAAAGGCGAGGAACCAGAACTGGGAGGCGGCGGCTCCGGCAAATCCGGCGGACAGCGACGGCTTCCAGGCGCGCACGATGTTGACGAGCACGACCGGGCTGCGCAGGCCGAGATAGAGCGACAGCAGCACCGCCTGCATGGCGATGCCGACCGCGAGCGTGAACGTCGCCGCCATCACGAAATTCGCAAGTCCGAGGCTCAGGATCGCGCCGCGATAACCGACCGACGACAGCGCGAACATTGCGGCCGAGCCTAATCCCATCAGCGTCGGCCGGATGCCGCCGAACCGCCAGCCTTGTTTCCCCTGGTCGCGCAGCGCCGCGAGCGGATTGGCCGACATGATGACGACGCCCGCGGTGGCGACCACGATCGCCGTCATCATCGGCCAGGTGAGCACGTCGCCGAGAAACACGAGTCCGAAGATCGCGACCTGGATCGGCTCGGTCTTGAGGTAGGCGATGGTGACGACGAAGGAGCGCTCGCCCATGGCGGCGAGCATCAGCGCCGTCGCGGCGACCTGGGCGCCGGCGCCGAGAATGACCCAGGGCCAAAACATCGCGCCCGGCCGCGGCGGCGCCGATCCCGTCGCCAGCATTACCCCGGCGAGAAACACCAGCACGAAGGGAAACCCGAACAAAAAACGCACGTGCGTGGCGCCGACGGTGCCCAGGCTCTTGGTCAGCTCGCGCTGCATCGCATTGCGCAGAGTCTGGGCCAACGCGGCAATGACGGTAAAGACGGCCCACAGCCAAGGCGCGACCATCATGCCGCCTTTTCCGCCACCACCATGTAATTGACGTCCATGTCGGTCGAGAGCTGCCAGCGGTCGGCAAACAGATTATAGACCAGCCCGGTTTCACCGCTGAGACGCAAACCGCTCTGCTCGATTGCGATTTCCAGTTCGTTCGGCGTTACGAACTTGTCCCAGTGATGGGTGCCGCGCGGCAGCCAGCGCAGAATGTATTCGGCGCCGACGATGGCGAGCGCAAAGCTCTTGGCCGTGCGGTTGAGCGTGGCAACGAACAAAAGCCCGCCCGGTCGCACCATCGCGGCCGCCAGCGACACAAACAGCCCGATGTCGGTGACGTGCTCGACCACCTCCATGGCCAGCACGATGTCGAAGGTTGCGCCGGCCTCGGCAAGCGCCTCGGCGGTGGTGGCGCGGTAATCGATGACCAGACCGGCCGCCGCCGCGTGGCCGCGCGCGACCGCGATGTTCTCCGCCGACGGATCGGCACCAATCACGGCAGCGCCGAGGCGCGCCAGCGGTTCGCTGAGGATCCCGCCGCCGCAGCCGATATCGAGAATGCGCAGGCCGGCAAGGCTCCGAAGCCCTCTCGGATCGCGGTCGAAATGGGCGGCGGCGCGGTCGCGGACATAGCCGAGACGGACCGGATTGAATTTGTGCAGCGCCGCCATCGGCCCGCGCGGATTCCACCATTGCGCGGCAACCCGCGAGAAACGCGCGATCTCTTCCCGGTCGATCGTGTCCGCCGCCGGCTCTCGGTCCATTCGCCCCTTAGCTCCTGTCGCGTGCGTTGGTTAACGTGATGGGCCGCCGCGCCACACTAAGACCTTGGCCGGCACCGGCCAATCACATTCGCGGGGCGTTGGCCCACTTGGCGCCGCGACACTGTGCGCCGGTTGCACTCGCCTCGAGCTTGAACGAGGATGCGGCAACATCGGCTTCGCGGACGGCGACGATCGGGGAAGAGGCCGACCATCAGGAGGAACGCACATGCACAAGCACATGCACAAACTGTTGCTCGGCCTCGGCGCCGTCGCGCTCGCGTTTGCCGGCGTCAATCCCGCCGGCGCGCAGGGCACCATCAAAATCGGCGTCATCAATCCCTATTCCGGCCAGTTCGCCGACACCGCCGCGCAGATGGACAACGGCTTCAAGCTTTACATGAAGCAGCACGGCGACACGGTCGCCGGCAAGAAGATCGAGCTGATCCGCAAGGATGACGGCGGCATTGCGCCCGACGTCGCCAAGCGGCTCGCGCAGGAGCTCATCGTGCGCGATCACGCCGACATTCTTACCGGCTTCGATCTCACGCCCAACACGCTCGCCGCCGGCGACGTCTCCGCCGAGGCGAAAAAGTTCATGGTGGTGATGAATGCGGCCACCGCGATCATCACGTTGAAGTCTCCCTACATTGCCCGCACGTCAACGACCACGCCGCAGCTGAACTACACGCTCGGCACCTGGGCCGCCAAACACGGCATCAAGCGGATCTACACGATGGTCTCCGATTATGGTCCCGGCATCGACGCCGAAACGTGGTTCCACAACGGCTTTAAGGAGGCCGGCGGCGAAATTGTCGGCTCGGTGCGCTTTCCGGTCGCCAACCCCGATTTCTCGGCGTTCGTCCAGCGCGCCAAGGACACGAATCCCGACGGTATCTACATTTGGATTCCCGGCGGCGCGCAGCCGGGAGCCGTCGGCAAGGCGCTCGCCGAGCGCGGGATCGACGCGTCGAAGATCAAGATCCTCGGCCAGGATGCCCTTGCCGGCGAGAGCGCCGTCAAAGCGATGGGCGAGGCGGCTCTCGGCATCATCACCTGCGGCGAGTACGATTATAATCTGAACAATCCGCTCAACCACGAATTCGTCAAAGCCTTCAACGCCGAGTACCATCGCAACCCCGATTTCTTCTCGATCGGCGGTTACGACGGCATGCATCTGATCTACGAGACGCTGAAGAAGACGGGCGGCAAGACCGATGGCGACTCGCTGATCGCGGCGGCCAAGGGCATGAGCTGGATCAGCCCGCGCGGGCCGATGAGCATCGATCCGGAAACGCGCGACGTGGTGCAGACCGTCTACATTCGCAAGGTCGAGAAGGTCGGCGGCGAGTTGCGCAACGTCGAATTTGACAAGGTCGAGAACGTCAAGGACCCGGTCAAGGAGCGCATGAGCAAGAAGTGACGCGGCGCGCGGCGCCTGCCGACCGCCGGCAGGCCGCCGCACCGCCGCCCACGGCTCGAAGACAAAACGCCGCGGTGGACCACCTCCGCGGCGCTTTTCTTCCCCGGTCCGGTTGGGCATTCTCGACCGCAACGAACAAATATGGAGGACCCCCATGAAACGCCTTCTACTCGCCGGCGGCGTCGCCTTTGCCGCAAGCCTCTTGGCGACCGCGGGCCACGCTCAAGGTACGATCAAGATCGGCCTGATCATGCCGTATTCCGGCCAGTTCGCCGACGCGGCCACGCAGATGGACGACGGCATCAAGCTCTATCTCAAGCAGCACGGCGACAAGCTCGGCGGCATGAAAGTCGAGATCATCCGCAAGGATGTCGGCGGCATCAATCCGCCGGTCGCCAAGCGCCTCGCGCAGGAACTGGTGACGCGCGACAACGTCGATATCCTGGCCGGCTTCGTGCTGACCCCGAACGCTCTCGCCGCAGCCGATGTGTCCGCCGAGGCCAAGAAGTTCATGGTGGTCATGAATGCCGCCACCGCGATCATCACCACCAAATCGCCCTACATGGCGCGCACGTCGCTCACCGTGCCGCAGCTGACGCAGACGCTCGGCACCTGGGCGGAGAAGCACGGGCTCAAACAGGCTTACACCATGGTCACCGACTATGGGCCCGGCATCGACGCCGAGAAGGGTTTCCAGAATGGCTTCAAGGCCGCCGGCGGCACCATTGTCGGCTCGGTGCGCATGGCGGTGCAAAACCCGGACTTCACGGCCTATGTCCAGCGCGCCAAGGACCTCAACCCGCCCGGGATTTTCGTCATGATTCCCGGCGGCGCCCAGCCCGGCGCGTTCGGCAAGGCCTTGGCCCAGGTCGGCGTCGATCCGAAGAAGACCGAGGTCATGGGACAGTTGGAGATCGCCGACGAACATGCGCTCGCCAGCATGGGCGACGTGGCGATCGGCATCATCACCTGCGGCCACTACGACACCAATCACCACTCCAAACTCAACGAGGAGTTCGTCAAGGAGTACGACGCCGATTTCAAGCGCAATCCTGACTTCTTCTCGGTCGGCGGCTATGACGGCATGCACCTGATCGACATCGCGCTGAAGAAGGCCGGCGGCAAGACCGACGGCCAGTCGCTCATCGACGGCGCCAAGGGTGCCAGCTGGGAAAGCCCGCGCGGTCCGATCTCGATCGACCCGGAGACCCGCGACATCATCCAGACCGTCTATATCCGCAAGGTCGAAAAGGTCGGCGGCCGGCTGGTCAACGTCGAAATCGCGGCGATCCCCAACGTCAAGGATCCCGTCAAAGAGGCGATGATGAAGAAATAATGCGGCGATTGCATCGCCGCGGAAAAACGTCCGCCGAGAGGAGCGCCAATGCGACACGGCGCCGCGAACAAGGCTATTCGCGGCGCTTTTCTTTACCGGTGGCGTGGAGCATGCTGGACGCTAAAGAAACAAATGGGAGGATAAAATGAAGCGTCTTTTGCTCGCTGCTGCCGTTCTCGTCGTGCCCGGCCTGTTCGCGGTCGCCGGCCAAGCGCAGGACACGGTCAAGATCGGCCTCATCATGGCGTATTCGGGCCAGTTCGCAGACCCCACTACGCAAATCGACGACGGCATCAAGCTTTATCTGAAGCAGCACGGCGGCATGATCGGCGGCAAAAAGGTCGAGTTGATCCGCAAGGATGTCGGCGGCATCAATCCGCCGGTCGCCAAAAGGCTCGCGCAGGAACTCGTTACCCGCGACAACGTCGACATCCTGGCCGGCTTCGCCCTGACGCCGAACGCGCTTGCCGCCGCCGACGTTTCTGCCGAAGCCAAGAAGTTCATGGTGGTGATGAACGCGGCCACCGCCATCATTACCACCAAGTCGCCCTACATGGCGCGCGTCTCCTTCACCATTCCACAGCTCAACCAGACGCTCGGCACCTGGGCCGAGCAGCATGGACTAAAGAACGCCTACATCATGGTCACCGATTACGGCCCAGGCATCGATGCCGAGGCCGCCTTCCAGAAAGGCTTCAAGGCGGCCGGCGGCAGCATTGTCGGCGCGGTGCGCATGGCGGTGCAGAGCCCGGATTTCTCCGCCTATATCCAGCGCGCCAAGGACCTCGGTCCGCAGGGCATCTTCATCATGATCCCGGGCGGCGCCCAGCCCGGCGCGTTCGGCAAGGCGTTGGCCGAACGCGGCATCGACCCGAGAAAGATCGAGGTGCTGGGTCAGGCCGAAATCACCGACGAGCATGCACTCGCCAGCATGGGCGACGTGGCGATCGGCATCATCACCGCCGGCCACTACGACTACAATCTGCACTCGCAGCGCAACGCGGAGTTCGTCAAGGCCTATACCGCCGACTTCAAGCGCAATCCCGACTTCTTCTCGGTCGGCGGCTATGACGGCATGCACCTGATCGACCTCGCGCTGCAAAAGACCGGCGGCAAGACCGACGCCGAATCGCTCATCAACGCCGCCAAGGGCGCGAACTGGGACAGCCCGCGCGGCAAGATGAGCATCGATCCGGAAACGCGCGACGTGGTACAGACGGTCTACATCCGCAAGGTCGAGAAGGTGGACGGCCGGCTGGTCAATGTCGAAATCGATGCCATTCCCGACGTCAAGGATCCGTTCAAGGCGGCGATGAAGCAGTGAAGACGCGGCGGGTTGGGACCAAACCCGCAGGCCGCTCCCGCGACGGCGCGGTGGGCCGGAATTGACTTGGCCCGCCGCTGCATCGTCCGTTACGTTGTCCGCGGTTCATCGGGACCACTCGGCCATGCTGCCTCCCGTATTCGGCGTCCTGTTCGACGGCCTCGCCTACGGCATGCTTCTGTTCATGCTGTCGGTCGGACAGTCGGTGACGCTCGGCATGATGAACTTCATCAATCTGGCGCACTGCAGCTTCGCCATGCTCGGCGGCTACGTCACCGTCGCCCTGATGAGCCGGTACGGCGTGCCGTTTTTCGCCACGCTGCCGTGTGCCTTCGTCGCCGCGGCAGTGGTCAGCGTCGGCTTCGAGAGAACCCTGTTTCGCCGCCTTTACCGGGCGAGCGAACTTGACCAAGTGCTGCTGACCATCGGCGTCGTCTTCATTTCGATTGGGGTCGCCGCCTACTTTTTCGGCACAGATCAGCAACCGCTTCAGTTGCCGGCGTACTTGCGTGACTCGCTTACCTTCCTCGGCATCCGGTTCGCCGTCTACCGCCTGATTCTGCTTGCCGTGGCCTTTGCGATCACGCTCGTTCTGGTATTG
>Ga0335085_10002266_pt1 | contig 36596 bp, 32 predicted proteins | sample Lox_Sample_45_FD_206712 | JGI IMG/M metagenome (GOLD analysis project Ga0335085, IMG submission 206712) | Soil microbial communities from Loxahatchee National Wildlife Refuge, Florida, United States - Lox_Sample_4.5 | ecosystem: Environmental > Terrestrial > Soil > Wetlands | place: USA...
TAGGCATTTGCTTTCTGGCCGTCGCCATCGTCGGTTGCCTGTTCACGCTGGCTGCTGCGGCGTGCGTGCTCAGCTTTCCCGATGAGGATACGGAAAGTGCCACCACCCAACCGCCGGTGACCGTGCTCAAGCCCTTGCATGATGCAGAGCCGGGCCTGCCGTCACGTCTCGCCGCATTCCATCGGCAGGACTACCGCGGACCGATCCAGGTCTTATGCGGCACGCATCGTCACGATTCTTCCGCCGCTGCCGTGGTGCGAACAGTGAAGGCCGGTTCCCCCGACAACGGCATTGAACTTGTGGTCGAGCCCCGAAGTCATGGCGTCAATCGCAAGGTCTCGAATCTGATCAACATGATGCCCAAGGCCCGGCACGAAACCCTTGTCCTCTCCGACAGCGACATCGTCGTTGGGCCGCGCTATTTGCGGACACTCACGGCGCTCCTGGGGTCGCCGGGGGTCGGCGCCGTAACCTGCCTCTATTACGGCATTGGCGGCGAAGAGCTGTGGACGCGGCTGTCCGCCCTCGCCATCAACGTGCAATTCCTGCCGCAGGCGATCGCTGCAGTCAGTCTCGGGCTCGCTAAACCGTGTTGTGGCGCCACCATCGCAATGCGCCGGTCGATGCTCGATCGGATCGGCGGCTTCGGCGCGCTCTCCGACGTGCTGGCCGACGATCATGCTATCGGCCTTGCGGTCCGCTCTGCCGGCTACGATGTCATTACGGCACCGCATCTGGTCGGGCATCGTTGTTTTGAGGGAAGCCTGCTTCAGCTCGTTCGGCATCAGATCAGGGTCGCCCGTACGATCAAGAGCATCTATCCGCTGGCCTATGCCGGCACCATCGTGACGCATCCCTGGCCGCTTTCGCTGCTCGCCTTGCTGTCGGGAAGCTCGGCCGCGTTCATGGTGGTAATCGCCGTGCTGCTTTCCCGTATCCTGCTCTGCGGCTGCGTCGAATGGCGGTTTAATTTGCCGCGACAGAATTATTGGCTGGTTCCAGTGCATGATCTCATCGCGTTCGTTATCTATGTGACGAGCTTCTTCGGAGCGACGGTCTATTGGCGCGGCGCCGACTACCGCGTGACATCGGATGGTACGCTGGTCGAAGGACAAGACCTGCGCGGATCATGATGCGACGTCTGCGCCGGCCGGCTTCGCCGTTCGGCAGAGTTGACGGCAAAACCGACAATTGGAGCCGGCGCACTGAATCGCCTGATCATCACGGCGGACGATTTCGGGCTGAGTGAGCCCGTCAACGCCGCCATTGAGGAAGCGCACAGCCGCGGCATACTCAGCGCTGCGAGCCTGATGGTCGGCGGCCCGGCCGCGGCCGACGCAATCAAGCGAGCGCGAAGCCTGCCCGGCTTGCGCGTCGGGCTGCACGTCGTTTTGGTCGATGGCAAGCCGACGATCGATCCCGCACATATCCCGGATCTTGTCGGCGACGGCGGATGGTTGCGCAACGACCTTGCCGCGTACGGGGCGCAGATTGCCTTTCGTCCTTCGCTCCGGCGCCAAATCGGAATGGAAATCGCCGCGCAGTTCGATGCCTACCGCGCCACGGGGCTGCCGCTCGATCACGTCAACACCCACCGGCACTTCCACCTGCACCCCGTCGTTGCCGCCGCAATTGTCAGCATCGGAAAGCGTTACGGCATGAAAGCGCTGCGCGTCCCGATCGAACCCTGGCGCGTCGTCGCTGGCATCGATCCAAAGACGCAACGTCAGGCCGGCCGCATCGTCGCGCCGTGGGCCGCCTGGCTGCGCGGGCGCGTCCAACGCGCCGGACTGATAACCGCAGACGCTGTGTTCGGACTGGCGTGGTCAGGTGCGATGACACAACAAAGACTCGCTGCTCTTCTTGGCCGGCTGCCTGGCGGCCTCGTCGAGATCTATCTGCACCCGGCGACAACGAACACATTCTTTGGTGCGGCGCCGGGTTATCGGTATGTCGAAGAATTCGCTGCGCTCTGTGCCGACGAGTCCATCGCTGCGGCGCATGCATCGGGCTATCCGCTCGGCGGTTACGCAGATTTTGTTAGCTGAACCGCCGCGACGTCGCGCCTTGCAATGACGAGCTAGCGCTTGCGCTTTTTGTCCAGATATCCGGCCGCGCCGAACCATTGCACGGCGTCGGCAAGCGCCTCGCGATAAGGACGTGCGCGAATGCCAAGATCGCGCTCGGCCTTGGCGGCTGTGAAAAACATATGGTGCTCCGCCATGCGGATGCCGTCGCGTGTCGTGAACGGATCCCGTCCGGTGAGCCACGCAGTCGCCTCGGCTGCGTAAGCGACCGGAATCACCACGGCACGCGGCAGCCGCAGACGCGGCGGGCGACGTCCGACCATGCCGGCGATGTCAGCCAGCATGTCGGCCAGCAGCACATTCTCACCGCCGAGAATGTATCGCTCTCCAATAATGCCGCGCCTTAGTGCGGCGAGGTGGCCTTCGGCAACGTCATCGACGTGGACGAGATTGAGGCCCGTATCAAGAAATCCGGGCACACGCCCGCGTGCCGCCTCGACGATGATGCGTCCGGTCGGCGTCGGCTTGACGTCGCGGGGGCCGATTGGCGTCGAGGGATTGACGATCACCGCGGGCAACGCATCGTTGGCGACCATCGTCTCGACCAGCCGTTCGGCTGCAATCTTGCTGCGCTTGTACGGGCCGATGCCTTGCTCAACCGAGAGCGCAACCATCTCGTCCGCCGGACTGCCGTCGGCGCGCAAGCCGAGTGTCGCAACGCTGCTGGTATAGACGATCCGTTCGACACCGGCGCGTTTCGCCTGCTCCATGACGATGCGTGTGCCGTCCACGTTGGCGGCAAAAATCTCGTTCGGATCGCGTGCCCAGAGCCGGTAGTCCGCCGCGACATGAAATACGTAGCGGACACCGGCCATGGCATGGCGTATGGATTCCGCATCGCGGATGTCTCCCGCGACGAACTCCAGATCGAGCCCATCGAGGTGGAAACGCGGACTGCCGGATCGGGCCAGTGCGCGCACCGAGAAACCTTCGGCGACGAGCCTCCGCGCCACTGCGGACCCGACCAGTCCCGTCGCCCCGGTGATTAGTGTTTTTGCGCCGCTGTCCATGGTCTTCCGTGCGAATAAGGCCGTGAATCAAGCACTTTTACAAGCAAACAGCCATGCGGTTCCGCGGGGAAATCGATTTGAGGCATTCGCATTAGCAATGGCAATGGCAATGTTTTGTGATAGACTTTTTCTAGCTCGGTGATTTGCCGGAATGAAGCCGAGTACGTCTGCGAGGACGCAACGCGGGGGGCGTCTAGGCTAGGCTGGGTCTACAGACGCGAGGGGTCAGGGCTTCTAATGGCGTCCCGATTGGATTATGCGGGTGGAACTTTCGTAGAAGGACTTGTAGGCGACGCGGAACAGACCTTTCAGGTCGCCGATATTTCGGTTGAAAGTCCACGGCGTCTCGTCATTGCATTCGTTGGCTTGGCCTTCGAGGCACGTATCGCAGCCGGTCCCGGGGTGCTGGTGGTTTGCCGTACCGCCGGCAGCGAACTTGAGACCGTGGCCGACGCCGCCGTCCGGCAGGGTTATCGCGGCATGATCAGTTTCGGCGTTGCCGGCGGGCTTGCTTCCCACCTGCGGGCGGGCGATTGGGTCGTTGCCTCGACCGTTCGCGAATCGGAGACGGTGCGCGCCACCGATGCAAACTGGTCGCGCAAGCTTCTCGGCAAGATCTCCGGCGCCATCCACGCACCGATCCTTGGCGTCGATGTGCCGATCGCCGACCCGGTCGAAAAGCGCGAGCTGTACAAGACGACCGGCGCCGTCGCGGTTGATATGGAATCCCACATGGTGGCGCGCGTTGCCGCGACGCATGATCTTGCTTTTGCCGCCGCGCGTGTCGTCATCGATCCGGCACACCGGACGGTTCCACCAGCCGCACTCATCAACATGCGGCCTGATGGACGCGCTAACATTTGGGCGGTGGTGCGCGACCTCATGATGCGGCCGTCGCAACTCTCGCCGATGGCGCGCATCGCAGCAGATGCTTACACGGCCCGCACGGCGATGAACCGTGTGCGGCGCCGGCTCGGTCCGCACTTCGGGCTCGTCGATCACGCCTGATGACGTCTAAGCCTGCGAAATGAACTTGGTGTTCAGATAGGCCTGCAGTCCCTCAAGGCCGCCTTCGCTGCCATAGCCCGATTCCTTGACGCCGCCGAACGGCGTTTCCGGCGTCGAGACATTGATCGAGTTCACGCCGACCATGCCCGACTGCAGGGCGTCGCCGATCATGTTGGCGGTCTGCGCCGACCCGGTAAAGGCGTAAGCGGCAAGGCCGTACGGCAGCGAGTTGGCGCGCTCGACCACTTCGTCAAAGGTCTTGAACGTCACCACCGGCGCCAGCGGACCGAACGGCTCTTGCGTCATAATCTTGCAATCGTCCGGCACGTCGGTGATCACCGTCGGCTCGTAAAAGTAGCCTTGATTGCCGCGGCGTTGACCGCCGGTGGCGATCTTGCCGCCGCGGGCTTTGGCGTCGTTGACGAATGAGTCCATGGCGTCGATGCGCCGGGCATTGGCTAAAGGCCCCATGCCGACGCCTTTTTCCAGGCCGTCGCCGAGCTTGAGCGACTTGGCGTATTCGGTGAAGCGCGCAAGGAAGCGGCTATAGACCGGCTCCTGTACATAGAAGCGCGTCGGCGAGATGCACACTTGGCCGGCATTGCGGTACTTGTACGCCGCGATGGTATCAGCGGACTTTTCCGGATCGGCATCCGCAAACACCACGACCGGCGAGTGGCCGCCGAGCTCCATGGTGGCGCGTTTCATTCCCTTGGCGGCGAGCCCGGCCAGATGCTTGCCGACCGGGATCGAGCCCGTGAAAGAAATCTTGCGCACATCATCCTTGGCGATGAGGTGCTCGGAGATGTTTGCTGGCACGCCAAAGACGAGATTGAGGACGCCGGGCGGCAAACCTGCATCAGCAAAGCAGCGCACCATCTCAACGCAGGCGCCCGGCGTCTCCTCGGACGCTTTGAGAATGAGTGAACAGCCGGCGGCAAGTGCGCCGCCGATCTTGCGGGCTGGCGTCAACGCGGGAAAATTCCACGGCGTGAACGCAGCAACAATGCCGACCGGTTCCTGCACCACGATCTGCCGGATGCCCTTGAATGCGCCGGGCACGACACGGCCGTAGGCGCGGCGGCCTTCTTCTGCGTACCACTCGATGATGTCGGCTGAGGTGCGCACCTCGGCCCGCGCTTCCGGATACGCCTTGCCCTCCTCTTGCACGAGGATCTTGGCGATCGCATCGTGGCGCTCGCGCATCAGATCGGCGGCCTTGCGCATGACTTTGGCGCGCTCGTAGGCGGACACCGCGCGCCAGATCGCGAAGCCCTTTTTGGCGGCTTCAAGCGCACGGTCGAGGTCGGCGGCGCTCGCATGCGGCAGGCGCGCCAGCGGCTTTTCCGTCGCTGGATTGATCACGTCCTCGCCGGCACGGCCGTCGCTATTGAGCCACTGGCCGTCGATAAAGAGTTCGAGATTGGCGTACATGGGGACCTCTTGGTGCAACTGTCGCGCATTCGTCGTTTATGGCGACCTTGTTTAAAGCGATCGTGACCGCGAATGGATTAGCAGATTTCGCAATCGCATTCACCCCTGCCTGCGCAGAGATGCGAAATCCAAAAGCAAAAGCCCCGGCCGTGGCCGGGGCTCGGGAATGGATGGAATTTTAGTCTGCCGCCAGCGGATTACAGTTGCCCATATTTCCTGAGCACCGCCCGGCAATCGCTGCTGACGCGCCAGCTGTGTGCGGCGAGCGTTGCGCCGCAACGAAGCAGACTATCCCAAGTCATGCCGGCGGAGCGGCTACAAAGCTTCGCTGCCGCAGGTTTGCACGGCGCCAATTCGGCAAGATCGATCGCGTTGGCGGTTGTGGTCCAAACACCGGCGAGCACGCATGCGGCTATCATCATCTTCATGCTGAAACAGGTCCCCTCATTTGATGGAAGACGCCTGCGTAACCCAAACTTGAAACAAAAGCTACATATTTTGTGCGCCGCACAAATGCCCCAATTGGAATAACCTTACTGACCAATCTCAGCACAAATCGGGATCGCTCAGTAGCGCGCCGCAATCGGAAGTTCCTCGGCTGGGAACAGCGATATGACGGTGTGGCCCTTGTCGGTGACCACGACCTCCTCTTCGATGCGCGCGGCCGAATAACCGTCGCTCGCCGGGCAATAGGTCTCAAGCGCAAACACCATGCCTTCCTTGATCACGGTCGGATGATCCATCGAAACCACGCGACTGATGATCGGGCGCTCGTGCAGGTTCAAGCCCAGGCCGTGGCCGAATTGCAGTCCGAACGCTGACAGCTCGTCAGGGAAGCCGAACTCCTGCGCCTTCGGCCATACGCTGCATACTTCGTCGGTTGTCACGCCGGGCTTGATCAGGTCGATTGCCAGATCGAGCCACTCACGGCATTTCTTGTAGGCATCGCGCTGCGACGGCGTAGCGCGGCCGACGTTGAAGGTGCGGTAGTAGCAGGTGCGGTAGCCCATGAAGCTTTGCAGAATATCGAAGAACACCTGATCGCCGGGGCGCACCATGCGATCAGTGAAATTATGCGGATGTGGATTGCCGCGTTCGCCGGAGATGGCATTGATCGCTTCTACATCGTCGGAGCCATGGCGATATAGGAACTCGTTGACCAGCGCGACGATGTCGTTTTCGCGCACGCCGGGTTTTAGTTTCTCATCAATCAGCTGATAAGCGCCGTCGACCATCGCTGCTGCACGGTTCAGCAGCGCGATCTCATCGGCGGATTTCGTTTCGCGCGCTTCGAGCATAATCTGCTGGCCGTCCTTCACTTTCAGCCCGGCCTTTTCCAGCTCGAACATCATCGGCGGTTCGATGATATCGACGCCGATCGGCATCTTGGCGAGGCCGGCGGATTTCAGGATCGAGGCCATCTCCTCGGCATGATGCTTCATCAGACCGAAAGCGGGATCGACAGTACCGCGCAGGCCGACGAGGCCGGCCTTGCAGTTCTCCGGCTTGAGCCACGGAGAATAGAGCCGATGATGGACGGCGGCCGAGCCGAAGTCCCAGAGAATCGGATCGCCGCCGCGTGGCAGCAGCGCCCAGCGCGAGAGCTTGTCGCGCGCCCACTCGCCGATCTTGGTCGACGTGACGTAGCGGATATTGTTGTCGTCAAACAACAGCAGCGCGCCGAGGTCGGAGGCTTCGAGCGCCGCTTGCGCCCGGCCGAGCCGGTAGCGGTGCATGCGCCGGTAATCGACGCGTTCCTCAAAATCGACCCCCATGGTGCCGAGCACCGGCAGATGCCGCCCCCAATTGTAGCGCGGGTTGACGTCCTCGGCGCGGATCGTTGTTGGATCGCGGGTAATTTCATCCATGGCGTGCTCCCTGGCTTATCCATCGGCGCGCTGCGCTCGGTGTCCCCCGTGCAGACTATAGCTCTCTATCCCGCGCTTCACAGCCTCACGGCATCGGGATTTCGCCGACGTCCTTCGGCACCTTGTAGCCGCGGCGCACCGCAGGCCGGTTGGCGATCGCGACATACCAGCGCTTCACGTTCGGATAGGCGTTGAGGTCGATCGTCTGCCATTCGAAGCGCGAGATCCACGGCCAGATCGCGATGTCGGCGATCGAATAGGCGTCGGCGACGAACTCGTGGTCCTTGAGCCTCTTGTCGAGTACGCCGTAAAGCCGTTGCCCTTCCTTGAGGTAGCGCTCTTCCGCGTAGGGCGCCTTGCCCTTGTTGTACTTTACGAAGTGATGAACCTGGCCGAGCATCGGTCCCGGGCCGCCCATCTGCCACATCAGCCATTCGATAACACGGTAGCGCGCTTCGCCGGATTTCGGCATCAGCCGGCCGGTCTTGTCGGCGAGATAAATCAGTATGGCGCCGGACTCCATCAGGGTCATGCCGGTATCGCGATCGGCGATTGCCGGTATGCGATTGTTTGGGCTGATTTTCAAAAAGTCCGGCGCGAACTGCTCGTCCTTGCCGATGTCGATCGCATGCGCCGTATAGGGCAATTCCAGTTCTTCAAGCGCGATGGATGCCTTGCGGCCGTTCGGTGTGGTCCAGGTGTAGAGATCGATCACAGTGTCATTCCTGAGTTTATCGGAGTCAAAAAGCGGAAATGGCCAAGCGGGGCTCAGGCAGCAGAGATTTTCCGCATGGTAGCGAGATGCGAGGCGATACCGTCGCGAATTTTTGGACCGTGCGCCCGCATTTCAAGAAATTCCGCTGCTGAAATGAGGTCGTAAAGCCCTGACCGAAAGCTTGGCCAAGCTTGTGCCGCACTCCACCAATCCTGCACTCGGGGCCGGCCGCCGGTCCACAGGTCAAGCAGTCCGAGATAATCAAGACGCGCTGCGAATGGCATCAGGTTGATGTCGGCAAGGGTCGGATCGGCGCCCTGGATCCATGGGCCGCCGCTTTCTGCGAGCGCGTCTTCGAGGGCCCTGAAGGCATGCTCGTAGGAGGCGACTGCATGGACCACGAACCGAGACTGCACGCCTTGCTCGTAAGTCGACTTTAAGCGGTCGGTGCGCTGCGGGTCGCCGACATTGCGAAAGCGCGCCTGACGGGTTTCCTCGGGCATGACCTTCATCCGCTCGCGGAACATGGCTGAAAAGCTGATCACTGCGACGCCATCAAACAGGTCCTCGTCGACCATTTTACTCCACAGCCGCATGCGGCTTTGCCGCAACGGATCGGGGGGAATTAGCTTTGGGGCATGCGGGAAAGTCTGGTCGATGTATTCGCAGATGAGCGTCGATTCGATGACTGGTTTGCCGTCGTACACCAGCGTCGGCACTACTCCCTTGGGATTGAGCGCAAGATATTTTGGGTCGTACTGCTCGGCCTTGAACAGGTCGATACTGACAGCTTCCCAATCCAGTCCCTTAGCGCGCAGCGTGATGCGGACCTTTTGGCAGCAGACCGAATTGCCAAAATCATAGAGAACGAGCGTGCTCACGCCGCCTTCTTCCCCCACAGCCGCGCCGAGGCGATATCGGCGCCGTCGCGGATGGCCTTGAGCTTGAGCCAAACCACCGGTTCGACCACCCACTCCCGTCGCGTGAAGGTGCCAAAGCCGCAATCGGTCGAAGCGACAACGCGCTCGCGGTCGCCGATCGCCACCACCGCCTCCTCGATCCGCCGAGCCACCACTTCCGGGTGCTCGACAAAATTGGAGGTCGACTCAACCACGCCCGGAATGAGGATCATGTCCTTGGGAAACGGGACCCGCTGCAGGGCGGTGTATTCGTGCGCGTGACGCGGATTGGAGAATTCGATCGACAGTGCTCCGACATGAGCCTGGTACAGCGCCGGAAGGATCTTATCGAGCGCGATGTCGTGAATGTGCGGACCTTCCCAATTGCCGTAGCAAATATGCAGCCGCACGCGGTCTCGCGGAATGCCGGCGATCCCCTTGTTGATCATGGCGACGTGGAATTCGACCGCCTTGACGAAGTCCGAATCCGATCCGTCGCGATAGAACATGGTGCGATCCATGGCGAGATCGGGCGCGTCGATCTGCAGGACCAATCCGGCCTTGTGGATTGCCATGTACTCGTTGCTCATCTCGCGCGCGAGCGCTTCGAGGTAGGCCTCGTTGGTGTCGTAGAACGCGTTGAGCATGGTCGAAGCAATGATCCCGGGCGAGGGCGCAGTCATGAAATTTTCCGCGAAGGGCTCGCCTTCTGCGGAAATACGCTTGAAGCGGGCGATTTCGCCCTCGATTGCCGACGTGTCGTGATAGTGCAGCTCGCTTTGCGCTTGCGGCGCGTTCTGCTGACGGCTCACGTTTGGAAAGCGGCGGTTGATATATTGTGCCAGTTCCGGGAACTCCTCGAACTCGCGGCCGCGCCGCCGTTTGGATTCGCCGCCAAAACCCGACATGCGCGCGGGCACGTAGGTCTGAAAGCCGACCCGCTGCTGCTCGCCGTCATTGCCGCTGTCGATGCCGGCTTCTTTCTGCCTGGTAATGACGTGACGAACCGCCTTGTCCATTTCGGCATCAAGCTGCGCAGGGTCATAGCTTTCGCCGGCTTCGCGCCGGACCAGAAGCTCGCTCAAGGCTTCGCCGCGCGGCAGGCTGCCGACATGGGTGGTAAGGATGCGGTCGCGACTGATGATCATGCTACTTGCTCCGGCGGCGGGCTTTGTTATCGCGGCTTTTCATAGCGCAATTATGCCGCTCTGACATTGCCTTGCCGCCGATTTTTGTCGGCGGCATAATGTGTTGCGGTGGGCATGCCGTGGGCAGAACGGTGGCTCCGGAGGAAATGCCGCGATGAATGTCGCTCAGCCGAGGCTGGCTCTGCACGTCTCCCGCGAGGAGATCCCGCGCGACTACAACTTCGCCGCCGATATCTTCAAGCGCAATCTCGATGCCGGCCGTAGCGGCAAGCTCGCCTACATCGATCCACGCCAGGGATGGACCTATGGCGATCTTGCCACCCGCGTCGAGCGCTTCGGAGGCGTGTTGCGCTCACTCGGTGTCCGCCGTGAGGAGCGGATCCTGATCTGTTTGCTCGACGGGATCGATTGGCCAACCGCGTTTCTTGGCGCCATCAAGGCCGGCGTCGTGCCGGTGCCGGTCAATACGCTGCTGACGCCCGACGATTACCGCTTCATGCTCGACGACAGCCGGGCCCGGCTCTTGATCGTGTCCGAAGAATTATTTCCGAAATTCGCCGATCTGATCGGCCCGAGCGATGACCTCACCCACGTCATCGTGTCCGGCGCGAACGGTTATGGTCATCCGCGGTTCGAGGACATGCTTACGGACGCCGACGCAAAGCCGGTGACCGCGCCGACGGTACGCGACGACATCTGTTTCTGGCTCTACACATCGGGGTCGACCGGCAAACCAAAAGCCGCGGTACACACCCATGCCGATCTGAAGTTCACCGACGAACTTTATGGCAAGCCGTTCCTTGGTATCTCCGAAAACGACGTTTGTTACTCGGTGGCAAAGTTCTTCTTCGCATACGGCATGGGCAACGCACTCACCTTTCCGATGTCGGCTGGCGCGACGACAGTACTGCTGCCGGATCGGCCGACGCCGGAAGCCGTCGCGGAAATTCTCAAGCAACATCAGGTCACCGTGTTTTATGCGGTGCCAACTTTCTATGCTGGCTTCCTCGCCAGTCCGGCCGCACCGGAGCGCGCGGCGTTGAAACTTCGGCGGTGTGTCTCGGCCGGCGAAGCGCTTCCGGCCGATGTCGGCCGTCGCTGGAGCGAGCGCTACGGTGTCGACATTCTCGACGGCATCGGCTCGACCGAAATGCTGCACATCTTCGTTTCCAACCGCGCCGGTGAAGTGAAATACGGCACCACCGGCAAGCCGGTGCCCGGCTACGATGTTCGCCTCGTCGATGATGATGGCGCGATTGTCAAAACCCGCGGCGAAATGGGCGAACTGCAGGTGCGCGGGCCGACCAGTGCGGTGATGTACTGGAATAATCGCGAGCAATCGCGCACGACGTTTCTAGGCGAATGGACACGCTCGGGTGACAAATACATCGAGGACGAAGATGGCTACTACGTTTATTGCGGCCGCCGCGACGACATGCTCAAGGTCTCGGGCATGTATGTCTCGCCGTTCGAGGTCGAAGCGGCGCTGCAAAGCCATCCCGACGTACTCGAAGCGGCGGTCGTTGGCTGGCCGGATGTTGATACGCTGATCAAGCCGAAGGCCTTCGTGGTCCTGAAGGCGCCGGAAAAAGCCGGCGACGATCTGGCGCGCGCGCTGCAGGATTATTGCCGGGCCAAGCTCGCTCCGTTCAAATATCCGCGCTGGTTCGAATTCCGCGGCGAGCTGCCGAAAACCGCGACCGGGAAAATCCAGCGCTTCAAGTTGCGGGCTGAGGCGCAAGCGCCCTGATGCGGCTACTTGCGTTAAGAGTTTACGGGTATTACTAGGACGCTATTGCGTTGGCGCGCCGCGGTAGCTCAGCTGGTAGAGCACCGCATTCGTAATGCGGGGGTCGGGGGTTCGAATCCCTTCCGCGGCACCAAATTTCTGGGCTATTCATCGGTAGCAGCAGTCCACTTTCGCAGTGGCCGTCGCGGTTAAATCCTGGAAGGCTCGCCCCAATGGACCTGAACCATCTGGCGTGGCCGTTTTTTGATACCGCATATGTCGAATTTGCGAACAGCTTCGATCGTTGGTCGCGGGCCGAACTTGGCGGCTTCGAGCACGACGAGGGCGGGGACGGCGCGGCCGCGCGGCAGATCTTTGAGCGGCTGGGTGCCGCGGGCTGGTTGCAAAGCACCCTGCCGATGCAAACGGTCGTCGCAGGCGCCAAGGCACGGGCAAAGATCAGTCTCCGCCATGTCAGCCTGATGCGCGAGATCAGCGCCTTTTCGTCGGCAATCGCCGACGTGGCGCTGTCCGAACCCTGGCTCGCTATCCTGCCTGTTGCACTCTATGGCTCGCGCGAGATGCAAGACGAGCTGTTGCCGGACTATCTTGCCGGCCGGCTGCTTCCTGCTTTTGCACTCTCGGAGCCCGGCGCCGGGTCGGACGCAGCCGCGATCACGACAACCGCACGCCGCGACGGCGATGATTACATCATCAATGGCCGCAAGACCTGGACTTCAAATTGCGGGTTGGCGGACTTGTACGTTGTGTTCGCCCGCATGGAAGGGCAGCCGGGCGCCGCCGGAATTTCGGCCTTTGCGGTCGGCGGCGGTAACCGCGGCATTGTGCTTGAGGAACGGCTTTCAGTTTTGCCGCCGCACACGGTCGGAACCTGGGTGCTTGAGAATTGCAGGGTGCCTGCCCGCCGGCTGATCGGCGAATTGGGGCAAGGCTTCAAAATCGCGATGCGCGTTCTCGAACTGTTTCGGCCGACCGTGGGCGCAGCGACGCTCGGGCTGGCGCGGCGCGCCATGGAAGAGGCGACGGCGCGCAGCCTCGAGCGCACGGCGTTCAACAAGCCGATCGCCGAACATCAGCTGATCCAGGCCAAGCTTGCCGACATGGCAGTGGGCATCGACGCTGCCGCGCTGTTGGTCTACCGCGCCGCCTGGCAACACGACACCACCGAGCAAGGTATTTCGCGTGAGGCCGCAATCGCAAAGCTGTTCTCGACCGAGACGGCCTTCGAGATCATCGATCAGGCGTTGCAGATATTCGGCGGGCTTGGTGTGATCCGAGGCTCAACCGTCGAGCGCCTGTTTCGTCACTCCCGAGCGTTTCGAATTTTCGATGGAACGAGCGAGATCCAACAGCTCATCATCGCCAAGAATTTGCTGCAAAACCGATAGGTGTCTCGCTTTCGCGCTCAAGTTCCACGCAACGCGATCGGCATGTCGGTGTAGATTTTGTACTTCTGCGTCCTCGGCTTGTTCTTGTCTTCGTCGCGAAGATATTCCACTGAGCTTCGCGCCAAAAAAGCCATCGGCAGGATCATGACGCGAATGAAGCGGGTCTCCCGGTTCGCGGCCTGGGCAAATACCGGCTCCGGTCCGCTCTCGTACCAGGCGCCTCCCGGTCCGTAAGAAGTCGAGTGGCCGGCGGTGTCGATACGGATGCCGCCTTCGAGCAGGCAGCGGATGCCGGGTCCTTGATGCCGGTGCAGATAGGCGCAGCCGTCGGGCGGGAAGGCGACGCTGTCGCCGCGCAAAAGGAGGGGGCCCTTCGGCAGCGCGTCGAGGCGCGCCGAAAGTTTCTCACGCGAGACGATGGTTGCGCCGGCCCGCACTCGATCGGAGGAATCCTCCGCCGCAAGCTCCCAGCGCCACACCGTCGCTCCTTCCGGACCGCCCCTGAGCCGGGTGGCGCTGTCACCGCCGAAACCCTCGTCGCTGTGCGTCATACGGTCGGCGATCGCGACAGAGCCGTGGACCACATAAATCATGTGCGGGGCCGCCGGCAACGACAGCTCAGCGCCATCATTCGCCAATATATCCTCGTAGAGCCGAAGCACCGGGGACATCGCGTTCTCCTCCTGCGTTACGCGCGGACGAGGCATGAGTTTCCGCGCGGATGGGCTTGGGCGCAATGGGTTTACAGCTGTGCGCAGCCCTTGCTAAATCGCGCGGGTGGTGGCGCAGCTTCAATTTCAGAACAATAACGCGCCGGGCCGGAGGAAAGCGGATGCAACGAACTACGCCACCGTTTCGCGCCGACCACGTCGGCAGCCTGCTGCGGCCGCCGGCGATCAAGGAGGCGCGCGCGAACCGCGCGCGTAATGAGATTACCGCAGAGGCGCTTCGCGCGGTCGAAGACCGCGAGATCGAAAAAGCAATCAGGAAACAGGAAGATATCGGGCTCAAGCTCGCGACCGACGGCGAGTTCCGTCGTTCCTGGTACCAGTTCGACTTCCTCAAGGAATTGCAGGGCGTCGAGCTTTATCAGGTCGCCGAAGGCATTACGTTTCATGGGGTGAAAACCAAGGCCGAGAGTGTGCGCACCATCGGCCGGGTCGATTTTACGACGCATTCGCACCTCGACGATTTTCGCTTTGTCAAAGCGCATACGCGCGTTACGCCGAAAATGACCATTCCGGCGCCGAACATGCTGCATTTCCGGCCGGGCCGGAGCTCGATCAGCAAACAGGTTTATCCCGAGCTTGAACCGTTTTTTGAAGATGTCGCCAACGCGTCGCGCAAGGCGGTGGGCGCTTTTTACGATGCCGGCTGCCGCTATCTGCAATTCGACGATACCACATGGTCGATGATGTGCGACGAGCGCGAACTTGCGCATTCGCGCGAGCGTGGCGATCAGCCGGAAACACTTCCCACCGCCTATGCGCGCATGATCAACCGTGCGCTTGAGGGCAAGCCCGCCGACATGACTGTCACCATGCATTCCTGCCGCGGCAATTTCCGCTCCACCTTCATCGCTTCGGGCGGCTACGACCCATTCGCCGAACGCCTGTTCAATGAGGTCAATGTCGACGGCTATTTCCTCGAATACGACGACGCGCGCTCTGGCGGCTTCGAGCCGCTGCGGTTTTTCCCCAAGGGCAAGAAGCAATTGGTGCTCGGCCTGATTACGTCCAAAAGCGGCGCGCTGGAAAAGAAGGACGACATCAAGCGCCGGATCGAAGAGGCCACCAAATATGTGGCGCTCGATCAGCTCTGCCTGTCGCCGCAATGCGGTTTCGCCTCGACGGAGGAAGGCAATGTGCTCACCGAAGACGAGCAATGGGCAAAGCTGCGTCTTGTGGTCGAAATTGCCGACGAAGTGTGGGGCTGAAGCATGCAACGAACCAAACCGCCGTTTCGCGCCGACCACGTCGGCAGTCTGCTACGCACGGCGGCGCTCAAAGAGTCGCGCGAGCAGCGGGCTCGCGGTGAAATCACTCCGGAAGCGCTGACGCAGGTCGAAGACCGCGAGATTGAAGGCATCATCCGCAGGCAGGAAGCGGTCGGCCTTCATGGCGTGACCGACGGCGAGTTTCGCCGCATTTCCTGGAACTACGATTTTCTCGAACAGCTCGACAACGTCGAGTCTTACGTCGGCGAACGCAAGATCAAGTTCACCAGCGGCGGCCCGCAGCCGCGGCCGATTCTGTTACGCGTGACTGGCAAGCTGGGCGGCTACAAGCCGCATCCTATGATCGAGCATTTCAAATTCCTGAAGGCGCACACCAGTCAGACCGCCAAGGTGACAATCCCGTCGCCGTCCTCACTGCATTTCCGCTACGGCCGCGACGTCGTGCCGGAATCGATTTATCCATCGATGGATGACTTCTATCGCGATCTTGGCGAGAGCTATCGCAAGGTGGTGAGCGCATTCGCCGACGCCGGTTGCCGCTATCTGCAACTGGACGAGGTCAATCTCGCTTATTTGTGCGACCCGTCGCTTCGCACACACATCACCGCGCGTGGCGAGGATCCGGAAACCTTGCCCAAGGTCTATGCCGGTATGATCAATGCCGCGATCGCCGATATCCCGGCCGACATGACGATTACCATGCATCTGTGCCGCGGCAACTTTCGCTCAAGCTTTGCCGCCAGCGGCGGCTACGATCCGGTGGCCGAAGTGCTGTTCAACGCTATTAATGTGCATGGCTACTTCATGGAGTACGACAGCGACCGCGCCGGCGGCTTCGAGCCGCTGCGATTCGTGCCCAAGGACAAAACGGTAGTGCTGGGGCTTGTCACCAGCAAAACTGGAAAGCTCGAAAGCCGCGACGAGATCAAGCGGCGGATAGAGCAGGCGGCGAAGTTCGTGCCGCTCGATCAGCTTTGTCTGTCGCCGCAATGTGGCTTCGCTTCGACCGAGGAAGGCAATGTGCTGTCCGAGGACGAGCAATGGGCGAAGCTGCGCATGATTGTCGAAATCGCCGAGGACGTGTGGGGAAAATGACGCAACGAACCAAACCGCCATTTCGTGCCGATCATGTCGGCAGCCTGCTGCGGCCGGCCGCCTTAAAAGAGGCGCGCGAGCGCCGCGCCAAGGGCGAGATCACGGCCGACGCGCTCAAGGTCGTAGAAGACCGCGCGATCGAAGATATCATCAAAAAACAGGAAGCGGTTGGGCTGCAAGCGATCAGCGACGGCGAGTTCCGCCGCTCGTGGTGGCATCTCGATTTCTTGTGGGGTCTCGATGGCGTCGAGCGTCACGTGATGGATGCCGGTATCGCGTTTGCCGCCGTCACCACCCGCAACGAAGGCGTGCGCGTCACCGGCAAGATCGGCTTCACCGGCCATCCGATGCTGGAGCACTTCAAATTTCTCAAAGCGCATACCGGCCGGACGCCGAAAATGACCATTCCGGCGCCGTCGGCGCTCTATGGTCGCCCGGCGCTGACGCCGATCGACAAGGCGATCTATCCGAACCTCGATACATTCTTCGCCGATCTCGGTCAGGCCTACAGGAAAGCGGTGCGTGCCTTTGCAGACGCCGGATGCCGCTATATCCAGCTCGACGAAGTGTTCATCGCCATGCTGTGCGATCCAAAATATTGCCAGCAGATGCGGGATCGCGGCGACGATCCGGACTATCTGGCTGGCGTCTATGCCGATCTCATCAACGAAGCAATGTCGGATATTCCGGCCGACATGACGGTGACGATGCATCTGTGTCGCGGCAACTACAAATCGACCTTCATGGGCACTGGCGGTTACGATGCGATGCAGGAAGTTCTGTTCGATCGCATCAAGGTGCACGGCTATTTCATGGAATACGACAGCGCCCGTGCCGGCGGCTTTGAGCCGCTGAAACGGTTACAGAAAGGCCGCCTCGCAGTGCTCGGCCTGGTGACGACAAAAACCGGCGAGCTAGAAAGCAAGGACACGATCAAGCGGCGGATCGAGGAGGCGTCGAAGTTCGCCGATCTCGATCAACTCTGTCTGTCGCCGCAATGCGGCTTCGCTTCGACCGAGGAAGGCAATACCCTTGCCGAAGAGCAACAATGGGCGAAGCTTAGAATGATCGTCGAGGTCGCCAGGGAGGTCTGGGGATAGCCGATGCCGGGCATTGTCGAGGGCAAAGTCGCCATTGTGACCGGCGCAGGGCGCGGCATCGGCCGCGCCATCGCGCGGTTGATGGCGGAGGAAGGTGCCCGCGTCGTGGTTTGCGATATTGGCGCAAGCCTTGAAGGCGCCGGCACCGATGCCGGCCCGGCGCAGGCGGTAGCCGAGGAAATAACAAGGGCCGGTGGCAAAGCGATCGCCTCGACGCTGTCGATCAGCGAGCCGGCCAATGGTGACAAGATCGTGCAGGCGGCGCTCGATGCTTTCGGTCGCGTCGATATTCTCGTCAACAATGCTGGCATTCTGCGCGACCGCATTTTTCATCGCATGAGCTGGTCCGACTGGTCGGACGTGATCAACGTCCACCTCAACGGCAGCTTTATCATGAGCCGTGCCTGCGCGACGGCCTTTCGCGAGCAGAACTCCGGCGCTTATGTCCATATGACGTCGACATCCGGCCTGATCGGCAATTTCGGCCAGGCCAACTACATGGCAGCCAAGCTCGGCATTCTCGGTCTCTCGCGCGGCATCGCGCTCGACATGGCGCGCTTCAATGTGCGTTCGAATTGCGTGTCGCCGTTCGCCTGGACCCGCATGGTGCAATCGATCCCGGCCGAGACCGAAGATGAGAAAGCGCGGGTTGCCCGCGCCGCCCGGGTGACACCGGAGAAAGTGGCGCCGCTGGTGGTCTATCTGGCTTCCGATCAGGCCGACGGCATCACCGGACAGATTCTCTCAGCGCGCAACAACGAAATATATCTGTTCAACCAGAGCCGGCCGATCCGCACCTTGCATCGCTCCGACGGCTGGACGCCGCAAAAACTCGCCGACCAGCTCAAGAGCGCGTTCGCCACCTCGTTCACGCCGCTCGAGCGATCGCCGGAAGTCTTTTCATGGGATCCGGTGTGAGATGACGGGTATGCGATGACCATTGTCTACGACAAGCTGATGGCGCTCGACATAACGCCGGCGGAGCAGATCTACGACGCCAAGGACTGCATGCTCTACGCGCTCGGCGTCGGGTTGGGTCACGATCCGATGAACGAGGACGAGCTTGCGTTCGTCTATGAGAAAAATCTGAAAGTGCTGCCGACCATGGCGACGGTGCTGGCGCACAGCGGCTCGCTGGCGCGAAGCCCGGACAGCGGCATCGACTGGGTGATGGTGGTCAACGGCGAGCAGGGCTTTACGCTGGAGCGGCCTCTTTCTGGAGAGGGCGCGCTGATCGGTCGAACAAAGATCGTCGAAGTCATTGATAAGGGCGCCGGCAAGGGCGCGCTGCTTTTGACCGAGCGTACGATCACCGACAAGACCTCAGGCGCGCTGGTCGCGACCGTGACACAGACGATTTTCTGCCGCGGCGATGGCGGCTTCGGCGGTCCACCGCGGCAATCGCCGCCGCCGCATCCGCTTCCCTCGCGCGCGCCCGATGCAGTATGCGACTTCGGTACGCGTCCGGAAATGGCGCTGATCTATCGCTTGAGCGGCGACTACAACCCGCTGCACGCAGAGCCGGCCGCGGCAAAGGCCGCCGGCTTCGACCGGCCGATTCTGCATGGGCTCGGTACGTTCGGCGTGTCAGGCCACGCTTTGCTCAAGACCATGTGCGGGTACGACCCCGCGCGGCTTAAGTCGTTCTCCTGTCGGTTTTCCGCGCCGGTGTTTCCTGGAGAGACCATCCGCACCGAGATGTGGCGCGACGGTCCCGTTGTGAGTTTTCGCGCCCGCGTTGTCGGACGTGACGTCGTCGCAATCAACAACGGCCGCGCCGAGGTGACATCGTGAATGAAGCTGCCGACCTCGCACCGATCCGCGAGGCGGTGCGGGCGCTGTGCGCAAATTTCCCCGGCGAATACTGGCGCCGCCTCGACCGCGAGCGCGCCTACCCGGAGGAATTCGTGGCCGCCCTGACCAAGGCCGGCTTTCTCGCGGCGCTGATCCCGGAAGAATACGGCGGCAGCGGGCTCACGATGACCGCGGCCACGGCGATCATGGAAGAGATTCAGGCGGCTGGCTGCAACGGCGCCGGCTGCCACGCGCAGATGTACACGATGGGGACGGTGCTGCGGCACGGCAGCGTCGAACAAAAAAAGCGCTATCTGCCCGGCATCGCGCACGGAGAACTCCGCCTGCAAGCGTTCGGCGTCACCGAGCCAACCTCCGGCACCGATACGCTCAGCCTCCGCACGACAGCGACGCGCGATGGCGACAGCTACGTTATCAATGGCCAGAAAATCTGGACCTCGCGGGCCGAATATTCCGATCTCATGCTGCTGCTCGCGCGTACCACGCCGCGGGAGCAGGCGAAGTCGCGCACCGCCGGCCTCTCGGTCTTTTTGCTCGACATGGGCGCGGTGAAGGGGAAGGGCCTGACCATCCGGCCGATTCGCACCATGATGAATCACGCCACCACTGAGGTGTTCTTTGAGAACGTGCGGATACCCGCCGACAATCTCGTCGGTGTCGAAGGCGAGGGCTTCCGCTACATCCTCTCCGGCATGAATGCCGAGCGCATTCTGATCGCTGCCGAGTGCATCGGCGACGCCAAGTGGTTCATCAACAAAGCGGCGTCCTATGCGCGCGAACGCGTGGTGTTCGGTCGGCCGATCGGCCAGAACCAGGGCGTCCAGTTTCCGATCGCGCGCTCCTACATCGGCATGCGCGCCGCCGAATTGATGGTGCGGGAGGCTGCTGCCCTCTACGAGGCGGGCAAGGACTGCGGCGCTGAAGCCAATATGGCGAAGCACCTCGCCGCCGAAGCGTCGTGGGCTGCTGCCGATATGTGCCTGCAGACTCACGGCGGCTTCGGTTTCGCCGAGGAATTCGACATCGAGCGCAAGTTCCGTGAAACCAGGCTCTACACCGTGGCGCCGATCTCCACCAATCTCGTACTCTCATATATCGCCGAGCATGTGCTCGGGTTGCCGCGGTCATACTGAGATGTTGTACTGAGATGACGCTGCCGCTCTCCGGTCTTCTGGTTGTATCGCTTGAACAGGCGGTTGCCGCACCGATGTGCACCTGTCGGCTCGCCGATGCGGGTGCCCGTGTGATCAAGGTCGAGCGGCCCGAAGGAGATTTCGGCCGCTACTACGACGGCTTCGCGCACGGTGAGTGCAGCTACTTCGTTTGGCTCAACCGCGGCAAGGAATCGGTGGTGCTCGATCTCGGCAAAACCGATGACAAGGCGCTGCTCGAAGCCATGCTCAAACGCGCCGACATATTCGTGCAGAATCTCAAACCGGGCACGATCGGCAAGCTCGGGTTTCCGATCGCACGGCTGCGGCGCGATCATCCGCGCCTGATTTGTTGCTCGATCTCCGGCTTTGGCGATACCGGACCCTTTGCCAAGCGCAAGGCATACGATTTGCTGATTCAAGCGGAAGTGGGCTTGGCGTCGATCACCGGCACCACAGAGCCATCGCGCGTCGGCGTATCGGTGGTCGATGTTTCGACCGGAATGAACGCCTACGAGGCGATCCTCGAAGCGCTGCTGGCGCGGCAGCGCTCCGGCGAAGGCGCCGAGCTTTCGCTGTCCATGTTCGATTCGATCGCCGACTGGATGGCCGTCCCGCTGATGCAGCAGGAGGCGGGCAAGCCGCCGCAGCGGGTCGGTCTAACCCATTCCGCCATCGCGCCCTACGGAGCATTTCCGACGCGGGACGGCGCGCAAATCCTCATCGGCATTCAGAACGACCGCGAATGGCGCGTGCTGGCCGAAAAAGTCCTCGGCGACGCCGATCTCGCAGCCGATGCGGACTTCGCCACCAACCAGGCCCGCGTGCAGCGGCGTGCGGAAACCGACGGCAAAGTTGCGGCCAAGACCCGCACGTTCGATGCAGAGCAACTCATGCAAAAGCTCGCCGTTGCCGATATTGCGTTCGCGCGCATCAACGACGTCGCAGGTCTCGCACGTCATCCGCATCTGCGGCGCATTACGGTGGGGACACCAAGCGGCCCGGTCTCATACCCGGCGCCAGCCGAACAACACGCCGCGACATCGCGGCATTATGGTCCGGTGCCTGCACTCGGCGAACATACTGATAAAGTCCGCGCGGAGTTCCTGCGGTCGCCGATCACAGCACAGTAGCGAGCGGAGAAATACAAATGGACATCGGTTTCATTGGCCTTGGCAATATGGGCTCGCACATGGCGCGCCGCCTCGTCGAAGCCGGGCACCATGTGGTCGTTTACGACACCCGTCAGGAAGCGATCGGCAATCTCGCGGCGATTGGCGCGGTTGCAGCGCGTTCACCGGCGGAAGTCGCCGACGCCGCCGAGACGGTCATGGCGAGCCTGCCGACGCCCGATATCGTGCTCGCGGTCGCGACCGGTCCAAATGGCGTCATTGAGGGCAAGCGAATCCGTCGCTTTGTCGATCTTTCGACCACCGGCGCGGTCATGGCCGAGCGCGTTTTCAAACTTCTTGCCCAGCGCGACATCGTGCAGATCGACTGCCCCGTCAGCGGCGGTGTGCCCGGCGCCGAGCACGGCACGCTGGCGCTGATGACCTCCGGCCCGCGCGCTGAAATTGCGAAAATCGAGCCGGCGTTGGCGGCGATCGGAAAGTTGTTCTATCTCGGCGAACATCCCGGCGCGGGGCAGACCATGAAGCTCGTCAACAATGTGCTGTCGGCTACCGCCATGGCTGCGACATCGGAAGCGATGGTGACGGGAACAAAGGCCGGACTCGATCCGCGTCTGATGCTCGACGTGATCAACGCCGGAACCGGCCGCAACACCGCGACCGAGGACAAATTCGCCAAAGCCGTCTTGCCCGGGACCTTCGATCTCGGCTTCACCGCCGGATTGCTGATGAAGGACGTCAATCTCTTTCTCGCCGAGCGCGAAGCGCTCGGCGTGCCGACCGACGTGATCGCGACTGTAGCCAAAGCACTGAAGCTGACCTGCGATGAAATCGGACCGGACGCCGACATCAGCGCGATCATTCAGCCGATCGAAAAACGCGCAGGCGTCAAGGTGCGTGCACCGCACAACTGAGCACAAACAATAATCCTAGTGGACGGACGCGACGACGAAGTCTCCGGGTTTGCCGGTGTCGATCCGCACTTTGACCAACCCGTCGCCATTCCATTCCGCCGCGTCGGTGTGCAAGCCGCTTTCCAGGGTCGCGATCTGAGCGTCGTCGCACCGCACCGCATAACGCCGCTTAGGATCGAGCCCACGAACCGAGAACGAGGTTTCGCCGGCGTGCGGTCCGGGAAGCAACGTCAGATGTAGCGCATCGGCCTGCGCGTCATAATAGGCCCGCGCTACTCCCGCTACTTTATGATCGATCCCGGTGAAATGCGGCGCCGCCCGCGCTTCATCGGTCCAGGGCTGGTTATACAGCGACCATAAACCGCTGCCGGAATTGACTCGCGTCATCGGCAAGAGTGCGTTGCCGCTCAGGACGTCGACGCCGTGGGAATTGCCGTGTTCGTCGGGCATCCAGTCGTCGCTGCGGGGAAAATGAAAGGCGCCTTCGGTCCAGCGTGGCGCGAAATTCCGGTCGGCGTAGTCGAGCAGACGTTCCCGCGCATCGTTGTCGCCGACCTCCGCGGCCAGCGCCGCGAACATCCCGAAACCGATCTTCGCCGAGGTCGGCACCATCGCGCAGCAAACCCGCGCTCCCTCCTTGCCCGAGAGCAGATTGTCGAGATGGGTCTCGCGCTGCCGCGGATAAATGGACTCGATGAAGCCAGGCTCCCATGCGTGCATGAAAATGCCCGTCCAGCCGTCCGCCCATGCCGCTTGCGAAGCGTGGATCTGATCCTGCCGCACCCAGCGCATGCGCATATGCGAACCGGTGTCCAGATCGGTATAGCCCTTGCGCTGCCAGGCGGCCTTGAACTTCGGCATGACGTCGGCCGAAAAGCCGGTCCCCAACACCTGATCGCAGTGGATGAGGCCGAGCACGGCGTGCTGATTGCACATCGGGTAGACCCGGTTCGGCTCGCATTGCACGCCTTCGTACCCGGACTCGACGTATTCATTGTACACGATCCGGGCGAGTTCGGGCAGGTTGTAGACAAAGGTCTCGTTGCCGTTTCCCCAGGTTGTCGCCTTGAATTCGAAAGTGAAAGCGCCGGGCTCGAGGTACTTGCCGGTCCGGTACAGCGCCTCGTGGAGCGCCGCCATCTGTAGCAGATGGCCCTTGAACATGATGTTGTGTTTCTTCAGCGGATCGATCCAGCCGGGGTTCAGTTCTTCCTGGTCCGGATCGACCACCTTGCCGCCGCGGCTGGCGTTGATCCATTTCTGCCAGATGTCGGGCACCATCATCTTGGCAATGAGGGCGGCAATCGTGTCACGGCAGAAGTCCCGATAGGCGGGCGTGAACCGATGCTGGACGATGCCGAGCGTGTACGCCATGAAGGCAAGCTCATATTGATGGGCGCCTTCGCCGATATCCCACCAGTCCGAGCCCATTCCCGACCAGTCGCCGGGCAACTGGTTCGCCAATCGCGCCATGTGACGCAGATGGCCGATGTCTTTCTCGCTCAGCGTGGGCGCTTGGTTCATCTTAAGTCTCCGCGATCTGGCAAGCTGCGGCGCGATGCACCGCTAGCCGCTTGGAGACGATAGCCGAGCGCTGGCGCCGCCCGCTAAGGCGGGCCGCAGTTTCCCTTTTAAAAAGCGCAGGATCAGCTTGGCAGCCGCCGCACTGCGCTGGGCGCGTGACCATAGAAGCGCCTGTAGGCGATGCTGAAGCTCGACGGTTCGCGGAAACCGAGCCGGTAGCCGATCTCTGAAATCGTGAAATTCTGGTGGCGCAGCATTTCGTCGGCGTATTTCATGATGACGGCCTGGCGATATTCGAACATCGTCATGCCGTGGATATGTTTGAACAGCGACCGGAGCTTGGTCCGGTTCATCGCTGCCAGCCGGCCGAGCCGCTCGGTGGTGACGTTGCGACGCGGATGCTCTTCGAGGAATCGTCGCACGCGTTCGATTCCTTCAAACGCCCGGCTGCTGATCTCTCTATCGTCGTTGTCGCGTCCGAAATCCGTGCGGCGCAAATGGTTCATGACCAGCCAAAGCAACTCCGCGGTCTTGGCGCGACGATAGAGCCGTTCGAAGGTCGCAGATGGGCCCGGCGGATTGTTGATGATCTCTTGGGCTGTCCGCTTGACGGCGGCCGGCACGGAGGCCTTCGATGAGAATGGGGCGCGCTCGCACCGGATCTTCCGCACGATCGACGGCAATTCCCGATCGATCGCATCACAAACCGCCGGCAGCGCGTCGAGGTGAATGAGCAGCGCGACCGAGCGCAAACCTTTCTGGCAGGTCGACATCTGCAGTCGCGATCCACGTGGAAGGCAGATGATATCGAGACCTTGGCCGCTAAACGGCGCATTACCGAGATGGAAGACTGGGTCTTCGTCACCAAGGGGGATTCCGACCGCCAGCAGGTCCTCTGTCGCCTCCGCCTCGATCTCAACCGAGCTGCTGCGCGTGTCGGTGCCGAAAATGCCCATCGCGCTGTCGGACCAGGACCGGTAGACCGACGGGCCGTCGCAAGCTTTCGGATCAGTGCGCCAGTTGCGGAGTCCCAAGCCGACGCTCTCAAGATCCTGAACGTAGTCGATGCTCGGACCCGGGACGTATCCGCTCCCGTTAGCAGGCGAGCACGCAGATGGATTGGTCATGCCCGATGCACTCCGACTTGAGGTCCCGGTCGGTGGCGTCGCCTGAAGGTTAAGATGCGCGCGCGTCAGACGCAATCGCAGTGAGCGTCGAGACCGCTCAATGGTGCACCAAACAGCATTGTTTTCCGAAATGCTGCATTCTGTGACGTGGGTCACTTCGCCTGCGCGGCGGGTGCAGTAGGGTATTGTTAAGCAAATGGCTTGGCTCGCCGCGCGGTTCCGCGATCCCCCCCGACTCCCCCTCGTGGGCTGGCGGCGGCCACCAAGGGGTGAAAACTCGGTCCCCAAACACCCCTACGGCCCCTGACAGGGTCGACTGGAACCCGCCCGGATCGAAAGATCCGGGCGGGCTTTTATTGTCGTAATTTCTGCCGCATGCTGAGTTAAAAGCGTGCAGCACCGAGGGGGTCATGGAGTCTGCGCCAAAAGTCAGCCGTCCGGGGCCAAGCCTGCTATCGGGCTTGCCGAAACGTCTCGCGACCGATCTGTTTGTCGGCGCCAAGCCAGTGCGGCTTGCTGCCGACGAGGTTCTTTTTCTTTCCGGCGACCCTGGCGACGGCTGTTATCGTATCGAGGAAGGCTTATTGAAGGTCGCGATGGTTTCGCGCACCGGCAGCGAACGCATTTTGGCGTTCCTCGGGACCGGCGCCATTGTCGGTGAGCTTTCGATGATCGATGGCCGGCCGCGCTCGGCGTCGGTGGTGGCGGTGCGCGCGGCGATGCTGAGTTTTCTCAGCCGCAGCGCCTTTGAGTCTTTTGCCCAAAAGAATCCCGAAGTCTACAAATCGCTGGTCACGATTCTTTCCACACGGTTGCGTGAAACTGACGTGGTGATTGCTGCGGGAAGTTTCCTGCCGCTGAAGGGTCGCGTCGCCTCGACCTTGCTCGAACTCGCCGAAAATTTCGGCCAGGATGTCGGCTCAGGCCGCATCGTCATTCGCCAGAAGATTGGGCAGAGCGATATCGCCGCCATGGCTGGCATCGCGCGCGAGAACGTCAGCCGCATTCTCAATGACTGGAAGCGCCGCAAACTGGTCAGCCGGTTATCCGGATATTATTGCCTTGAGAACAAGGCGCAATTGGAACAAGAAGCCGAGCTGTGACGACATCGGTACGCGTTCCGACCCGGCCCGCAATGAAGACGCCGGCACTAGCCGATTTCCGCCGCATCGTCGTGAAAGTCGGTTCTTCGCTCCTGGTCGATTCGCAGGCCGGCGGCCTGAAGGAATCCTGGCTCGCATCGCTGGTCGCGGATCTTGCCGAATTTCATCGCGACCGGCGCGATGTTCTGGTGGTCTCCTCCGGCGCCATCGCACTTGGCCGCGCAGTCCTCAAGCTTCCCGGCGGCCCGCTCAAACTCGAGGACAGCCAGGCGGCTGCTGCGGTGGGGCAGATCACATTGGCTCGTACCTGGACCGAAGCGCTGTCGCGCCACGGGATTGTCGCCGGTCAGGTGCTGGTGACGCTTGGCGATACCGAGGAGCGGCGGCGCTATCTCAACGCGCGGTCCACCATCGATACGCTGCTAACATGGCGCGCACTGCCGGTCATCAACGAGAACGATACGGTAGCGACCAACGAAATTCGCTACGGCGACAACGACCGGCTCGCGGCGCGCGTCGCCACCATGGTGAGCGCCGATCTCCTGATTCTGCTGTCGGACGTCGATGGCCTCTATGACGCCCCGCCCGATACCGCTGTGTCGGCGAGGCACATCCCGAGCGTCGCGCGGATCACACCGGAGATCGAGGCGATGGCTGGCGTGGCGCCATCAGAACTGTCTCGTGGCGGCATGCAGACCAAAATCGAAGCGGGGCGGATTGCCACCAACGCCGGCACGCACATGGTCATCGCGTCGGGTCGGGTCGATCATCCGTTGCGGGCCATCAAAGAAGGTGCACGCTGCACGTGGTTTCTGACGGCAGCGAATCCGGTGACGGCGCGGAAAAAATGGATTGCCGGTGCGCTTGAGCCCAAGGGGGTGCTGGTGATCGACGCCGGGGCGGTGGCGGCGCTCCGGCGGGGCAAGAGCCTGCTGCCGGCTGGCGTGGTTGCGGTCGAGGGGAGTTTCACGCGCGGTGATGCTGTGATTATCCGCGGTTCTACAGGTTCGGAAATCGGCCGCGGTCTGTGCGCCTACGACATCGAGGATGCGCAAAAGATCCGAGGCCGGCCGTCTGCGGATATCGCGGCGCTTCTCGGCTTCGATGGCCGCGCGGAGATGATTCACCGTGACGATTTGGTTGTCAGCCCCGAATGACGCGGAGTCCAGAAAGAAGGGAACCCCGGTCGCATAAGCGACCGGGGTTCAACGCCGGGTGATTGAGGGTGAGGGGCTGGGGGGCTTCGCCCGGCGCTACTGTGGCAACGTTGGTGTAATCAGACGGTTCCGCGGCGGGTGGAGAATTTTTCTCGAACTCTTCGGGAGCGCCGTTTCGGCTGTGGTCGCTTCGCGTGGGAGGGTCGCCGGGCTGTTTGTGTCTGTGGCGCCCGCACCGAAGTCGGCCGGGAGACATCCACTGGAACATTGATGCGGTTCCCGTCCGGCAGCAGCAGATAGCGCGCAATCACGCGCAGTTTCCCTTCGCCGCCGCCGTATCCCTCTACCACATAAGTGGCGCCAACCGGCAAGCGCCGCGGCACATTGGCGGAGGAACGTGCTGTCGACTGACCCATGAGGCCCTCCTTTGGAGCTGGGAACGAAACGCGATCTATTCGGGGCAGGTTCCCCCGAATCTGTGACCGGCCAACGAATGGTTGTGGACCGCTGTGGACAACCCGGGCGGCGAAGCCTCCTCGCCCGGCCTTGCCGAACATGGTAGGAACGGTCCGAATGTTAGACGGATCAAGGCCATGAATGCTCCGCTGAAGGCGGTGCAGAGTGCCGGAAAGCTTGACGCAGCCATGCGTGAGATTGGCCGCGAGGCGCGCCTTGCCGCCCATGTGCTGGCGTTGGCGCCAACGGCGCGGAAGAATCGCGCGCTTGCCGCCATGGCCAAGGCCGTCCGCGGCGCGCGGTCGGCGATCCTTGCCGCCAATGCTGAGGACGTGGCGGAAGCGAAATCCAAGGGTGCGACGGCCGCTTTTCTCGACCGGCTGACGCTCGACACGAAGCGGGTCGAAGCCATCGCGGCCGGGCTCGACGTTATCAGGAAGCTTAAGGATCCGGTCGGGGCGGTTACCGCGTCTTGGCGTCGTCCGAACGGAATGCGCATCGAGCGCGTGAGGGTGCCGCTCGGCGTCGTCGGCGTCATCTACGAGAGCCGGCCTAACGTCACCGCCGATGCGGCCGCGCTTTGTCTGAAGGCCGGCAATGCCGTCATTTTGCGCGGCGGCTCGGAAAGCTTTCGGTCGGTGCGGGCAATCCATGCGGCTCTGGTTGAAGGCCTCGCCGCAGCCGAACTGCCAACGGCCACAATTTCGCTGGTGCCGACGCGAGACCGTGCCGCTGTCGGCATGATGCTTGCGGGTTTGGATGGCATGATCGACGTCGTCGTCCCGCGCGGCGGCAAGGATCTGGTTGGGCGGGTGCAGACGGAAGCGCGGGTGCCGGTGTTCGCGCATCTCGAAGGCGTCTGTCACGTCTATGTCGACGGTGCAGCCAAGCTCGCGATGGCCAAATCAATCGTGCTCAATGCCAAGATGCGGCGCACCGGGGTGTGCGGCGCCGCGGAAACCTTGCTCGTTGACCGGGCAGGCGCAACGAAGTTGCTCAGGCCGCTCGTCACCATGCTCATCGAGGCCGGCTGTGAGGTTCGCGGTGACGCGGCGGTGCAGGCGGTCGATTTCCGGGTGAAGCCGGCGAGCGAAGCCGACTGGAGCACCGAATACCTTGACGCCATTCTAACCGCCGGCGTGGTCGATGGCGTTGACGCGGCGATCGCTCATATCGAGCGCTACGGTTCACATCACACCGACGCGATCGTCACCGAAAGTCGCTCCGCCGCCGAGAAGTTTTTGCGCGAGGTGGATTCGGCGATTGTGCTGCACAACGCGTCGACGCAGTTTGCCGACGGCGGCGAATTCGGCTTTGGCGGCGAGATCGGCATCGCCACAGGCAGATTGCATGCGCGCGGCCCCGTTGGGGTCGAGCAGCTAACAAGCTTCAAATACCGCATCCGTGGCAGCGGACAGACGCGACCATAATTTTCGTCTCCTCCGGCGCGACTTGTCGCGAATGGCGGTCGGCGAATGAAACACGGGGAGGGGGTTGTTTCTGGCGGCCATGAACCGTGAGTTTCCGCTTCCGCGCGCGGCTGCCTCTGTCCCCTCACCCGCAAACGGGCGATGGTCGGAAATGGCCAGAACCCGCGTAATCCTGCCGCCGAACGCTCCCGGTATGCGCATCGGGCTTTTCGGCGGCACATTTGATCCGGCGCACGCGGCGCATCGCGCGGCTTGCCTGCTTGCGATGAAGCGGATCGGTCTCGATCGCGTGTGGTGGCTGGTGACTCCCGGCAATCCCTTGAAAGACACCAGTGGTCTCGCACCGCTCGCCAAACGAGTAGCGGCCGCTCGAGCGCTCGCGCACGATCCGCGTATCGACGTCACCGATCTCGAATACCAATTGGGCACCCACTACACTTATGAGACGGTGGCTTATCTGGTCCGGCGATGTCCGCGTGTGCGCTTTGTCTGGATCATGGGCGCCGACAATCTCCGCAGCTTCCATCGTTGGCAGCGATGGCGCGGCATTGCGGCGCTGGTGCCGATTGCTGTCGTCGACCGTCTGGGACCGAGCCTCTACGCCAGGGCAGGCGTCGCCAGTCAGGCGCTGGCGTGGGCTCGCATCCCGGAGCCGGCGGCAAGGACGCTGCCGGAACGAACGCCGCCGGCGTGGATTTATCTGCATGGTCTCAAATCGCCGTTGTCCTCGACGGCCCTACGGGCGGCACGGGCCTTGCACGACCGGTGAGTGAATGGCTGCCTGCAAGCGAAACTGTTGCAATTGCGTGACTTAAGAGAGTTGAAACTGTTAACCCGGCGTGCCTATCTTAGGTCGTGGCCTCGGAATCGATGGCCGGGGCCGAAAAGGAGCGAAAGGATAAGGACCCCTGTCCACAGCTGTAACTCTTCGGGCCGAACGTCGCGCGCCCGAGCCGGTCTCCAGAATGCGTCCTGACGCCGAGGAGATCCTTCGTTTAGTCCTCGTCCGCCTCGACGATATGAAGGCGGAGGACACCCTCACCATAGACCTTCGGGACAAATCGTCGATCGGCGACTACATGGTCGTAGCCTCCGGCCGGTCGCAGCGCCATGTCGGCTCAGTCGCCGACCGGGTCGTCGAGGACCTGCATAAAGTTGGCATTGCCGCCCGCGTGGAAGGTGTTCCGCATTGCGATTGGGTGGTTATCGATGCCGGCGATGTGATCGTCCACGTCTTTCGCCCCGAGGTTCGCGCTTTCTACAACATCGAAAAGATGTGGTTGGCGAGCAGGCCGGCGCAGCGCGCGAGCTAACCCGCTCGCGTCAGTGAGGGCGATTTGGTGTTGGCTCGAAAACGGGCCATGGTGCTGTGCGCCTTCGCTTTTCGCGTGTCACATTATGCGCTTGCTTGTCGCCGCTGTCGGCCGCCTGAAACAAGGACCCGAGCGCGAGCTCGCAACCTCCTATTGCAAGCGTGCGACGGCGACCGGCCGCCCGCTCGGCTGGCGGACCATCGAGATCATCGAAATCCGCGAAAGCCGCGCCCAAGATGCCGAGCGGCGATGCACCGAGGAATCGATCGCACTCGCCAACGTCATTCCGGAGGGCGCAATCGTGGTCACTCTCGACCAGCGCGGCGAAAGTCTCGATAGCCCGGCGCTTGCGGCGCTGCTGCGAGAGTGGCGGGCGGAGGACCGAGCGGCCGTGTGCTTCATCGTCGGTGGGGCCGACGGCGTCGCGCCAAGTCTCGTTGAGCGCGCGAGGGTTCGCCTCGCCTTTGGCGCCGCCACCTGGCCGCATCAGCTGGTGCGCATCATGTTGCTTGAGCAGCTTTACCGCGCCGGCACGATCCTCGCCGGCCACCCCTATCACCGGGCATAGGATTAACGATCCTGCGGACCTGAATTCTTCTTAATCTCGCCTCACCGATTTGTGACGAGTTGATCTGGCCTTGCGTCTTATTCCGGTCGTTTCGCACCTGCTTTGTCTGATGTTTGTGATTATCTTGCGTTCCAGAACGTGGCGCCTACTCTTGGACAACATGATTCTCCGCCGATCGCATCGGATGGATCCGCGCTTTGCGCTCGGATGGGCCTTGGCTTTGGCGTTGCCGCTTAGCTCTCATTCTGGTGCGCTTGCCCAAACGGCGCCAAGCGAAACGATACCGCCCGCCGGCGCAGTCCAAGCGCCTATCCCTCAGGCTCCGGTGCCATTTCTTCCAGCTGCACCAGCTGCCGCGCCGCCAGCGACGGATGCGGACGCTCTCAAACAGCACGATCAGGAGCTCGATGCCGCGCGCGCGCAAGAGCGCGAGTCGGCGGAGAGCCAGGCCAAATTGCGGCGTGAAATCGACGCGCTTGGTGACGATCGGCGCGCACTCAACCAGCAACTCATCGACACTGCCGCACGCGTGCGCGCGGTCGAGGCCAGCATCGAAGCGACCCGAACGCGCCTGAAGCCGCTCGACGAGCAGCAAGTTTTTATTCGTAAATCGCTCGACGAGCGTCGCGCTGTGATCGTCGAAATCCTCGCAGTGCTGCAACGGGTAGGGCATCAGCCGCCGCCAGCACTTCTGGTGCAGCCGGAAGATGCGCTGCAAGCGGTGCGTACCGCGATCACGCTTGGCGCCATGGTGCCGGACATGCGGTTACAGGCCGACGCACTTTCTGGCGATCTCGCCGACCTCGTGCGGATACGCAAGACCATCGTCAGCGAGAATGAGCACCTGTCGCGCGATCTCGATTTGCTTGGGCGCGAGCAGCTGCGGTTGAACGTCCTGATCGACGAGCGGCAAAACAAGCAAACGGCGACCGAGCAGAAGCTCGATGCCGAGCGGACGCGGGCCGCCGACCTGGCCCATCAGGTCGACACCCTTAAGGAACTCATCGCCAAGCTCGAATCGGGCCTCAATTCGGCAGCCCGCACGGCGCACGCCGAGGCGCGTTCGATCGAGGAAGACGCAACACGTCCTGATCTTTCCGCGCTCAAGGACCCCGGCCGCCTTTCGCCGGCGGTCGCCTTCGCGGCGATGCGCGGACACCTGCGGCTGCCTGTTAACGGCGTGAAAATCCGGGAATTTGGCGCTTCCGACGCCCTCGGTGGAACGCAAAAGGGCATAACGATCGGCACCCATGCCGGCGCGCAGATCACCGCTCCCTGCGACGGCTGGGTAGTTTACGCCGGCACGTTTCGGAGCTATGGGCAACTCTTGATCCTGAATGCCGGTGGCGGGTATCATGTGCTACTAGCGGGGATGGAGCGGATTTCCGTCGATCTCGGCCAGTTTGTGCTGACCGGTGAACCCGTAGCGGTGATGGGCGGCGGATCGCAGGTATCCGCGGCCGCGGCGACCAAGTCCAAGCAGCCTGTGCTTTATGTGGAGTTCCGCAAAGACGGTGCTCCCATTGATCCAAGCCCATGGTGGGCAACAAACGAAGGTGAAAAGGTTCGCGGATGATGCGCAAAACTTCTCTCATTTTCCTTGGCGCGGTCGCAGGTGCCGGTCTAACGCTCTTGGCGACACAGCCACACATCGCGTTCGTTGGGGCGAGCGCCAAGGCCGCCTCGTCGGACACCTACCGGCAGCTCAACCTGTTCGGCGACGTGTTCGAGCGCGTCCGCGCCGACTACGTCGAGAAACCCGACGACAGCAAACTCGTCGAATCGGCGATCAACGGCATGCTCGCCGGGCTCGATCCGCATTCGAGTTACATGGATCCGAAAAGCTTCCGCGACATGCAGGTGCAGACCCGCGGCGAATTCGGCGGCCTCGGCATCGAGGTCACCATGGAAGACGGGCTGGTGAAAGTGGTCGCCCCGATCGATGACACTCCGGCGGCCAAGGCCGGCGTCATGGCCAATGACATCATCACCAAGCTCGACGATGAGCAGGTGCAAGGCCTGACGCTCAATCAGGCGGTCGAAAAAATGCGCGGCCCGGTGAACACCAAGATCAAGCTCACTATCATGCGCAAAGGGCAGGATAAGCCAATCGACGTATCAATCGTGCGCGATGTGATCCGCGTCAAATCAGTGCGCTCGCACAACGAAGGTGACGACGTCGGTTACATCCGAATCACCCAGTTCAACGAGCAGACGACCGATGGTCTGAAGAAGGCGATCAGCGATCTCAATTCGCAGCTCGGCTCCGACAAGATCAAAGGCTACATCGTCGATCTGCGCAACAATCCGGGCGGCCTGCTCGATCAGGCGATCTCGGTATCGGATGCGTTCCTCGACAAGGGTGAAATCGTCTCTACCCGCGGCCGTAACGCCGAGGAAACCCAGCGCTTCAATGCCCGGCCGGGTGATCTGACCAAGGGCAAACCGGTGATCGTGCTGATCAACGGCGGCTCAGCTTCGGCGTCAGAAATCGTCGCCGGCGCACTGCAGGACCACAAGCGCGCGACGCTCGTCGGCACGCGCTCGTTCGGCAAGGGTTCGGTGCAGACCATCATTCCGCTCGGCGCGGGCAATGGCGCGCTGCGGCTGACCACCGCGCGTTACTTCACGCCCTCCGGCCGCTCGATCCAGGCTAAAGGCATCACTCCCGACATCGAGGTGCTGCAGGACGTGCCGGAAGACTTGAAAGCGCGGACCGACACCAAAGGCGAAGCATCGCTTCGCGGTCACCTCAAGGCCGAGGGGCATGAAGAGTCGGGCTCGCAATCCTACGTGCCACCGGATGAGAAGGACGACAAGGCGCTCAAGGAGGGGCTTGACCTCCTGCGCGGCGCGATCAGCGACGCGGCCTTCCCGCCGAACCCGAAAGCCGCCGTTCCCAACTAAAGGTACGGCTTTTGATCCAACAAAGCGGGGCGGCCACAGGCCGCCCCGTTTTTTTGTTTGCTGGTTCCAAGGCGGGCCCGGATGCGATGCCGGCCGCCCGGCCCCTACGGGGCGTTTTGGCTGCCGTGATAGACTGCGGCAATGATTCGCCGGGATACGATTAGCCGGACCAAGCCATGACGGCCGATGATCTGAGCGCGCCGCTCGGCCAGCAGCCGACAGAGCGCCGGCGCAAGTTGCCCATCTCGCTCTCTCAGGTCATTGCGGCTGCGCTGTTGCTTTTCCTCGGTGTGTTCACGGTGTGGGCGATCGTCGGCGATAGTCCGTTCGGTGGCGAGCCGGTAGTCGCCGTGCCGATCGACCTGCACGCGATGACTGCGGCGAAGAAATCCGCGGCCACGCCGATGCCTGATGCTGCCCCTGGCGCTCAATCTCCTGTCCCGCACAACGATGCGGCCAACAGTCCATCGCTAGCATCGCCGACGCCGGGCCAGAAAAATGCGGCAGGCACCAAGACGGTCACCATCATCGACGGCAAGACGGGGGCCCGGCAGGAGATCGTCATTCCCGATGGTGGGAATGCGGGCAATTCGGCAAGCGCTCCCCAGCTTAATCAGAATTTGGTCGAAATGACGCCGCGCGGACCTATTCCAAAAATCGCGGCGGACGGCACGCGTCCATCGGAAGCGTTTGCCCGGCCGGTGAAACTGCTCCCGGGCAAGCCGGACGCGCCGCGCGTCGCGCTGATTATCAGCGGGCTCGGCGTGAGTGCGAGCGGCACCACAGAGGCGGTCACCAAGATGCCGGCGGCGGTGACGCTCGCATTCATGCCTTACGGTCCCGATGTCGCGCGCCTGGTTACGCAGGCGCGAGGGGAGGGCCACGAGATTCTGTTGCAAGTACCGTTGGAACCGTTCGGCTATCCGGAGAACGATTCCGGTCCGCAGACGCTGCTCACCTCGCTGACACCGGAACAAAACCTTGAACGGCTGCACTGGCTGATGAGCCGGATGCAGGGCTATGTCGGGATTATCGGCGCCATGGGCGCGCGGTTCACGGCCTCGGAGCAGTCATTCGCTCCGGTCATGCGCGAAATCGCCAAGCGCGGGCTGATCTTTGTCGACGATGGCGCCAATGCAAGGAGCGTTGCCGGCCGCATCGCTGGCGGCAGCAGTTTGGCGTTTGCCAAAGCTGACATCGTTCTCGATGCGGTGCCGACGCCTGGCGAAATCGATCACGCCCTCGGCCGTCTGGAAATGGCGGCGCGCGAGCACGCGTTTGCGGTCGGAATAGCGTCCGCGCTGCCGGTATCGATCGAGCACATCGCGAAATGGGCGAGGGAGGCCGAAAGCCGCGGCTTGCTGCTGGTGCCGATCACAGCCGTCGCCGCCAAGGCCAAGCAGAGTTAGCAGACAGTGCGAATAGCGAAGCGGCGAAATTGCGAATAGATTGCAGCCGGTCGGCTTCGGCTATTCGCCACTCATCACGCGTATCCCCCATTTCGCTCATGACTTCATTCGAAGCTCTCCCCTATCGGCCCTGCGCCGGCTTGATGGTGCTCAATCGAGCCGGGCTCGCCTTTATCGGCCGCCGCATCGGCGGCCCCGAGCACGTCGACAACACCCATGTCTGGCAGCTGCCGCAGGGGGGCATCGATCCGGGTGAGGACCCGTGGCCGGCGGCACTGCGTGAACTGCGCGAGGAAACCAACATCAGCTCGGTCGAACGGCTCGGCGAAATCGCGGAATGGCTCAACTACGACATTCCGCCCGAGATCGCCGGTTTTGCCTGGAGCGGCAAATACCGCGGCCAGACCCAGAAATGGTTCGCGCTGCGGTTTACCGGTGCGGACAGCGAGATCGACGTTGCACATCCCGCTGGCGGCCACGCGCCGGAATTCGTGGAATGGCGCTGGGAGAAGCTCCCGAACCTCCCGGCTCTTGTCGTGCCGTTCAAGCGCGATGTCTACGAGCGGGTGGTCACGGAATTTTTGAAGTTTACGTGAGTACTTTGTTTGCAGTAAGGCGGCGAGCTTGGCGCTGAGTAAGATCGCGGCAAATGCTGCGTTACTGCGCCAACGCCGCCTGTAACGCCTTCATCTGTTCGAGATGACGGCCGAGCTTGTCGCGCTCGCCTTGGTCGGTGGTGGCGGCGATATCCTCCTCGGCATTTTTTATTTCGGTGGCGAGCAAAGCGAGATCGAAGCTCTCACGCGCGCCGGCGCGGTCGGCGAGTACGGTCAATCCGGCGGGACCGACTTCCGCAAAACCGCCGGTGATCACCACCGGCTCGCGCGCGCCGCCGCGGAAGATCGTCACGATCCCGGGCCGCAATGTCGTGACCATTGGCGCGTGGCCGGCGAAAATGCCCATGTCGCCTTCGGACCCGGGCAAATCCACCTGATCGACGTCGCCGGAGAACAGCACATTCTCCGGCGAGACGAACTCGAAATGAAGCGCAGCCATGCGTTACGCCTCGGCCGCGAGCTTCTTGCCCTTGTCGACCGCCTCCTCGATCGTCCCAACCATGTAGAACGCGGCTT
>Ga0335085_10002267_pt1 | contig 36592 bp, 34 predicted proteins | sample Lox_Sample_45_FD_206712 | JGI IMG/M metagenome (GOLD analysis project Ga0335085, IMG submission 206712) | Soil microbial communities from Loxahatchee National Wildlife Refuge, Florida, United States - Lox_Sample_4.5 | ecosystem: Environmental > Terrestrial > Soil > Wetlands | place: USA...
TAATTCCCAGCAAAAAGACGCCACGGACACCTGCAACCCACAGCGACCCTCTTGGTCGTGGACGCACGAACTGTGGATGCGAAGAAGTTCGCCCACGATCTCAGGCGTGAGCCTGCGGGGCTTGCGGAACTTGATCAGCTTACCCACGGGTTGCGCTCCACAGGATCGTGAACGCCAATGGCGAGTACGCCGCGAGCGGGAAGATGCGCATAGCGGTCGCGGACGGTGGCATAAGAAAGACGACGGCAAGCTCGGCGGCGTAGGAAAACGCGAGCGCAGTGAACATCCAGACCGTGTTTTTGGCGGCTCGCCACAGGTAGGGGCCGTGACGGAACTTCCAATCCTCCACGGAGGGCTTCCCACGCCAGAAGCGGCTGCCAACCAAGATATAAGCGATAACGCTCCAGAAGGCGACCACCCACGGTGAAGCCCAGAAGACGACCTGCGCCCCTATGGGATCGCGAACCAACCAGAAGGTCGCCACAGGCAAACTGAACGAGAGGAAAACCAGAACGAACAAGATCAGTACGCGTTGCAGGAGAGCCATCAAAAACCACTTCATCGGGTTTCCTTTGCGGATCGCTCTACGATCCGATGTACTGATGTCTTGCTAATCCCAAGTTGTTTGGAGATCGCCGCGAGGCTCTTCCCGGCTAGGTGCAGTTTGAGGACTTTGTCGGTGTCACATGCCAGTCGCGGACGACCTCCGATGCGCCCCTGTGCGCGAGCGCGTTCGAGTCCGGCACCTTCTCTTCGGCGGTGTAGTGCTTGCGCTCTCTTCTCATACGTTCGCTCCGCTATCTTAACGGACGAACGCTCTCTCCATTTCCAGCTGAGGCGGGACAGCGTCTGTTTAAAAACCTGTGGGGGGGAACAGCGCTACTCTGTTGCAAGATAACGGACAGTGGTATACCGTTTCCCCAATGAAGCTTAGAAAGAACAACCTCAATCTCTGGAGTTGTGGTTATGAGAGAGCGCAAAACCGTCGCTCCTAAGCTTGACACGCAGCTTTTCCGCGATTTCTTCAATGCGAATCCTATCGGCATCGCAATTGAGAATCTCGAAGGTCAGCCGCTCTTCGTGAATCCAGCCTTTTGCTCGTTCCTCGGCTTTACCGAGGAGGAATTACGAAACAAACACTGTGTGGACTTTTCTCCTCGTGAAGATGCGGAGAAGGACTGGGCGCTTTTTCAGAAATTGCGAGCAGGTTTCATAGATCATTACCAGCTACAGAAACGCTATTTCAGAAAAGACGGCTCTTTAGTCTGGGGCACCTTGAGCATCTCGTTGCTGAGGAGTCATCCCTCTCCGCTGGTAATCGCGATGGTGGAGGACATTACCGAGCAGAGAAGGACGCAGGACGATTTTCAGGTTGTGACGAAACGAGCACCAGCAGCGATTGCTCGTTGCAGCCGCGATCTTCGCTATCTTTGGGCGAACGAGGGATATGCGAACTGGATCAAGCGTCCATTGGACAACGTTGTTGGACGCCCGATTTTGGACGTACTGGGAAGAGAAGCGTTTGAGTCATTGCATCGGCATTTCCGTCGGGTACTCAGTGGGGAAAACGTCAGCTACGAGGAAGAAGTTAATTTCGACGGTATCGGGCGAAGGTGGATTTCGGCGGCTTACACGCCCACATTCGATGCCAGTGGAAGTGCTAATGGCTGGGTGTCGCTCGTGTCAGACATCACTGAGGGGAGGCGCACACAGGAGTTGCTTTCGAGACTCGCCGGGATAGTCGAGTCATCCGAAGATGCCATCATCTCCAAGAATCTTGACGGAATCATCACGTCTTGGAATGCTGGCGCAGAGCGTATTTACGGATTCACGGAAGCAGAAGTAATCGGACAGCCGATCACTATTCTCGTCCCGCCCGACCTACTGCAAGAAGAGACTCAAATTCTTAAAAGAGTGAGCGAAGGTGGACGAGTTCAGCACTATGAGACGATTCGCGTCACCAAAGCAGGTACGAAGGTTGATGTGTCTCTCAGCATTTCCCCACTTAGGAATTCGACTGGAAGAATAGTGGGTTTCTCCAAGATCGCCCGCGACATCTCGATGCGTAAGCGAGCAGACCAAGCCCTTGCCGAGATGACGCGAAAATTGATTGAGGCTCAAGAGCAAGAACGCGCCCGGATCGGTAGAGAACTTCACGACGACATCAACCAACGACTGGCGATGTTGGCGCTGGAACTCGAACAGCCGCACGATCCTTCTGAGTTCCAGAATCGCGTGAGAGCATTCCGAGAAGAGTTGCGTCGGATTTCAGATGACGTACAAGCCTTGTCCCATGATTTGCACTCCACAAAATTGGAATATCTAGGTGTTGTGGCGGGTATGAAAAGCTGGTGCAAGGAATTTGCCGAGCGGCAGAAAATGGACGTCGATTTCAGAAGTGATGTACGGAATGTGCTGTCCCTTGACATTGGGCGTCCGCTCTTTCGAGTTCTACAGGAAGCCCTATACAACGCTTTTAAGTACGCCGGGGTGAAACACATCGAGGTGCTACTGCGAGAAGATTCCGGTGAGGTTCACTTGATCGTTCGTGATTCAGGCAAAGGGTTTGACGTTGAAGCTGCATTGCAAGGTAAGGGTCTTGGTCTCACTAGCATGCGCGAGCGTGTTCGATTGGTGAACGGAACCATTGCGATTGAGTCCCAGCCTGTGAGTGGAACGACGATTCACGTTAGCGTGCCACTTGAGTCGAAGCAAGTTTCCGCAAAAACGGCATAGAGTGGAACTCTGAATTGCTCTGGCAAATGTTCAGGCTGGCAACAAAATCATCGACCTGCCTTAACGCTTGAGGCTTAATCCCATTTGGACAGCGATAGTGTGTAGACACCATCCCTATAAGCCTTCCAGCGTCGATCAAGGGAGTGGACTGAACTGAACGCACCCTCGCCCTCAGCAGCACGTTTCTCGATTCAGTTGTGAGGAGGGGATCGGTAGCAACATCTTGGACAACTATGCGCATTGTACCTTTCAATGCCGCTCCGCACACGGATGCGTGTTTGTCGGTCACGTTATCGAAATACTCCAAGAACTCTCTCTGAAAACCATGCTGGGCAACAATTCTTAACACGCCATTCGTGGAATCGAAGAGTTGAATATTACCGAAATCAGCACCGGAGGCGTGGATAAGCGATTTTAGGGACTCAGAAATCCATGCGCACTCAGCGAATCGCCGACAGAAATCGTCGCTCTTGTGCTCGCTTTCCGATGCTCCTGTGTGCAAAGGCACATTGTCGTCGCCCGCCAAGCAGGCGCTGAGAAATCGCTCGCCTTTGAGAACGCAGTCTACGGCAATTGATAAATCTCTCGCTGCATCCGACTTGACGACGTAGCCGCCTCCACCCGTATTCAAGGCTGCTTCTGCGATGTCCGCTGAGCGGCATTCGCTGACAAAGAGAATTTTGGAAATAGGCGAAACCTCTCGGATTTGGCGGGCAGCTTCGATCCCATTCAGCTTCGGAAGACCGATGTCCAGCAGGATCAAGTCCGGTTGCAGTTCTTTTGCCTTCTGAACCGCCTCAAAACCTTCCGATGCTTCGGCGATAACTAGCAACTCTGGTTGTTCTTGAAATCGTGAGACGACTACGCGGCGAAATGGTTCGTAATCGTCTACCACAAGAACACGGAATAAATCCTGCGCCATACGCGGCCCTGTTACCGACGAATCCGTCAGATTTTGCAAGGAACCGTCGCGCAGAAACGCAGGCGGAAGCTTGCGAGAGGTGACAGTTTAATCTAGCAGAGTCTCACAGGCTCCGCAACTCTTCCGGCAGCGAATTCAAGCGCAAGTACTTTTTGTGAACCGCGCCCTAGTGTCGTGTCCCGGAAATTCGTGAACAAAGTCGGGCGATTTTCTGCAGGATCGAATCCGCCGTTGCCGTCCACATAAAGGGACGACTGGAATGATTGTAGCGCTGCACGAAGGCGTCGATTTTCTCCACCAGATCGTGGACGCTGGTGAACGAACCCCGGCGAATGGCGCGCTGGGTGATGATGCCAAACCAACGTTCCACCTGATTAAGCCAAGAGGAATAGGTGGGCGTGTAGTGCAGCTGGTAGCGAGGCCGCTGGGCCAGCCAATTGCGAACCTTAGGATGTTTGTGGGTGGCGTAGTTATCGACGATGAGATGGACCTGGTAGGCTGGCGGAACGTTTTGATCGAGATGCCGCAGGAAGGAGAGAAATTCCTGATGGCGGTGGCGGGGCTTGCATGCGGTGAGCACCTTGCCGTTGGCGATGTCCAAGGCGGCAAACAGGGTGGTGGTGCCATGGCGAACATAATCATGGGTCACGCCTTCGACATAACCCAACCCCATGGGCAACATGGGCTGGGTGCGGTTGAGGGCCTGAATCTGGCTCTTTTCGTCGACGCAGAGCACCAAGGCGTGATCGGGTGGATGCAGATACAAGCCGACAATGTCGCGCACCTTCTTAGTTATGCTAGTTATTTATGGGACACTACACTAGGAGGCGTCGACATCTGCTTCGCGATGATTTCTTCCAAGCCTTGTCTTTGCTCTTTGCGCAGATTCTGAAGTTTCTGCGTCTGACTTGCAGAGAGCATCGGTTTCATCCTTTCGTCCGATGCGCGCACAAGTCTCTTGTACTGGTTGACTTTGTCCACGCGCGAAGCCACCGGATCCGAACAAATTTCTATCATTTTCCCGGTCTCCTGTTCCAGGATCGCCTTGACATCAGCCTGCTGACTCTGGCTGAGAGCCAGCATCTCCGAGAGACGTTGCAGCTTATTACTGAAATACTGGCCGCACGCCTGCGACCAATCGAGCCCCTGAGCTGGGAGTACTTCGCGGCCTAGAATCGGCACCTCGGTTTCTCCCAAGACCGCGCTGTTGAGCGTAAGCGTGTTGCTTCCCACCAGGACCCGCAGGTCGCTGCCCACCCAACGCCTCACAGCGTCGGAGTGATTGGCCGGCGTACACAACACCAGGTAAGTTGTATTGCCTACCTTCACTGAGACGTCGCACTGCGTGACATTGTTCTCCTGTTGTCTCGGACCCGGGTGGGGTGCGATGGCGGTGATCGAGCCCGATTGATATTCAGACGAGGGAGTCTGGCCGGCAGCGAAAAGAACCGCTGCGCACATGAGAATCACGCCTAACCATCCACGCATACGCGCCTGCCACAGCAGCACCCTCTTCCGGAAAGGGTTCCAGTCGGGGTAGGACTGCCTTCGATAACGGGCAAGTCTATGAGTTGAACCGCCAAGGTAAACAGTGTCAATTGTGACAGGGCGTCACTCGCATCGGCCGGATACGTAACGTCCAGTGACGGGTTGAAATGCACGGCCATTTCCGCTGTGGGGGCCGATCGCACCAAGAACTGAATTGCCTTAGTACAGCCGAAAGCTGACTTCCACACTGATCTGCACTGCCACGGGCTTGCCGTCTTTCATGCCGGGCTCAAACCTCCACTGCTTCAAGGCTTCGATAGCCTTTTCGTCTAGCCCCAACCCCAGCGTGCGTGCCACTCTTATCTCCCGAGGCCTACCATCTGGCCCCACCACCATCCAAAGAACGCAGGTTCCCTGATACTTTGCTTTGCGGGCTTCCTCGGAGTAATCCGGGTCCGGGGCAAACAACGGGCGAGGGGCCGAAACTCCTCCGCCTATACGGAATATGCCCCCGCCATACCCACCACCGCGTCCGGGGCCTACCCCGGGTCCTTCGCCAGATCCAACCCCGCCGCCATTCCCCGAGCCGATGCCTCCTCCTGAACCAGTGCCGTTCGAAGGTGGACCGGAAGGCAGCGGCGACATGGGATCCCCTAACGTGGGCAGATTGTTCATCGCCAGACGAATTTCTGGCGGCATCACTACGGTGGGGTCCGCGGTCAGCTTGGGATTGTCGTTGCGGATCACCACCATCGGCGGCACGATCTGTTGCATTGCGAACTTGGGCAGCTTGCCCTTGGGTGCCTGCAATTTGTCGCGATCACCGCCCCCACCGCCCCCGCCAACCTCCGTCTTGGAGGGCGGAAGAGGAAGAATATCGCCAGGCGCTATCAGGGTGACGGTGGCTTGCGGCTTTGCCATCTGTTGTACCGCCTGACGACTCAGTATGCTTCCACCGATCATCGCCGCGACGACTAGAAAGTGAACCCCAGTCGAGCCCAGCACGCCGTTCTTCTTGTAGTCGTAGAGGCCCCAAATGTTTTTAACTGGAAGCGGCTTGGAAGTCAGGACCAGCGGCGGCAACTTCTTCGCAAAGAATAGTTCGTCAAGATTTTGAAACAAAGATCTCCACAGCGGCTGCTCCAGCGTGGAGTCGGAGAGCAGAAGATTCAGATCAGGGTCGCTCTCACAGTGAGCTCCTGTTTCTCGCGTCGCCATACATAACTCGCGGCCCCGGCATCCCTGAGGAGCAGAAATAAACGTGTACTCATTACACAACACCCCTATATGCCGGCGATAGCTTTATTCTGCAGAACGCGCACTACGACGCGCCGATTCTCCGCCTGTCCTTCGGCCGTCTTGTCATTGCCGACTTGAGTGCTCTCCCCCATTGCGCCGGGTGCCAGCATTCGGGTGAGGGGAACGTGGCCCTGCTGAAGCAGGATACTGGTCACTGCATTAGCGCGGTCCTCACTGAGTTTCTGGTTCACTTCCACACTGCCAACGGACGAGGCGTAGCCTTTCACCTCGATCATGTAGCCGTTAATAGTCTTGGCTTTCTCTGCCAAAGCCAGCAGTTGGGGAGAGTACTTGGGATCAACTTTAATTTTGCCGTTGCCGAAATAAACGGTTACCTCATCAAAAATGTAGTAGTCGTCCAGCTGGCCGAAGCGCGCGATGGCAGCGTCAATGGCCGCCTTGTTTGCCCCAATCGCCTGCTGGTGCTGTTGCAGCTCAGCGTTGTGTTTTTCTAACTCCGCCTGCTGTTGCTTCGTCTGCTCCTTGTTTTCGTGCAAGCCAGCCTGTATCGATTTAGCCCGTTCCAGATCGTTACCTTTGAACGAGACGGACTTCGCTACCAGTTGGTTGTCATTGTTGTAAGTTCCTTCCACCTTGACGGCAAGCCCCGGAATGAGTGCAGCCATCGACATTTCCTTCCTTCGGACCTTCAACGCACCCTGCACCTGTCCGACCGCCGTGTCATCAGTCAGCACGACGACAAGGTTCGGCGACTCCGAAGTCTGTACGACCATGGTTGCGCCGTTCCGCGCCTTGATAAGGCCTTCGACCTTTACGGACTGGGCAACAACCGTCGTACTTAGCAACGCCAACCCGATGAGCGAAATGGCTGCAACGTACGCGATTCTGGGTAGATTGAACTGGATCATAATCTCTTGCCTCCTCTTGATTTTTCAGAGTGATCTCCAGAAATTCTTTCTTTCAGCGGTTCTTGAGGAATTTGGAATCCGTGATCATCGTGTGTGAGGTCTTACTTCGCCTAATTTCCTTGTCTTCTCCTCTTGACCGCGCCCGGAACTCAACTTGTCAGCCTATTATCGCCACCAGTTGGCGCTCTACAAACTGACAGTTCTGACAGTGAACACACTTAGACGTGGCGTCAGAGGCGACCAAATCCTTCGAAGAGCTTAAGCGGCGTCGGAAAGTCGCGACAACAGGCGGAGAGGTGAGTCTTTACGATGTGTTGCCCAACTTCCCGGAAGTGTTCCATTTCCGCCTTTTGACAACGGATCACTGTCACCTTTGCTAGTTCCCGGAATCGCGGGTCACCCAATAAGGTTAGTGCAAGCAGATCGAAAGCCTGATTCGTGATGAGCTCGGACGAAAAACTGTTCGGAATCATCATAGCAAAAGTCTGCGTAGCGGTCTGATCATTTGACCGGACGAAAAGAACTGGAGGAACCAATATGAATCTCGCAAGGGCAATTATGTTAGGAGCCATTTTCCTTGTTGGATTGCCAGCCTGGACTCAGGAATTTCCAAGGGTGGAGGCAGGGGCGACCTATGACTACTTGCGCTTCTCCCCCAGCGGGCCTTACACAAAGGGGCACAGTCTGAATGGCGGTGGAGGGTCACTGACTTATAACTGGAATGAATATCTCGGTCTCAAGATGGACCTGCAGGGTTACACGAGCAACACAACCGGTTTCAACATCCCTGCGAATTCGACTTTCCCTAGCGGCCTGAACGGCAACGTGCAGGGCAACATGTTCACCTACCTTTTTGGCCCGCAGATGAAGGTCCGGGCCCACAAGGTCCAGCCGTTCGGACATCTTCTGTTCGGCGGAGCGCACACCAATGTTTACGGTAACGCCTTCAAAACCCTCTGCCAGCCGATCGCTGGAGGCTGCTCGCTTACCAAGGCGCCCACGGCCGAAGCTTTCGCGATGGATTTCGGCGGCGGCGTTGACATCCCCATCAACAAGACAGTATCTTTTCGGCCGGTCGAAATTGACTACCTGCTGACCCGATACAGCAACCCACTCACTAAAACGAACAACCAGAACAATTTTCGTTATTCGGTTGGTGTTGTCTTCACCCTTGCCAACGGTACTTATTAACTGAACAACGTTGCAAGGTTTCTTGGCCGTGGAACTTCCCGTGAAGTTCCCTCGGCCATTCACGGGCTCGAGCCAAGCCCCGCGCCCTCAAGGACGCGGTATCCCTTCTTGTAGTGGGCCTGGAGCGGTTGCTCGCCCGCTATTGAGGTTACCCGCACGTTCACCTTTCGCCACTTGTTGGTGCCAGCAGTGCTGGGCCTATAGCCCAGTACGTACTCATTCCGCATTTCCCTGCTGAGCTCGGCGGCAGCCCCGGGAAGCCTGGCTCTATTGTCCACGGTGAGCGTACGGCCACCGGTCGGATCGGTGATTTCGCTCAGCCACATCCTTCCGAGTCGTTCTTCGATGGTCTTGAAGAAGAATGTATCGAACAGGCCGACGGCAAAAATCTGGACATCCGATTCCCGGACCAGGCTTTTGATTTCCTTCAGGGTATAGCGGCTTGCGTTATCGCCTCCATCGGAAATAATGAAAATTGCCCGGCGTTGGTAGCGTGCCGACCTCAGCTTGGATTCGGCCAGGTAAATGGCATCAAGCATTGCCGTGGAGCCACCGGGTTCGACGCCAATCAGCCCTCGCTCTATGTCACCCACGGATTGCGTGGGGCCGGCTAACATCTGAGGACGTCTTGAAAAGGTGATCGCAAAATATTCGTCAGCGGGGTTGGCATTGTTGAAGAATTCAACGATCGCGGCTCGCTCAGTATCGATCTTATCGCTCATGCTCTGGCTAGTGTCGACCAGCAATGCGATTGAAATCGGGGCTTCTTCTGCCGAGAAATATCTGATTTCCTGGGCCCTGTTTTCCTCATAAATGGCAAAGTTCTGCTTCTGCAAGGTGAGGACCGAGCGATTCAGGGCGTCAGTGACTGCCACCGGCAGCAGAACCAGATCCACGTCCACGTGTAAAGGCTTGGCATGGGCGTACAGCGTGGGCAGGCCATTTGCCGACCCGAGGCTCCCAATGGAGGCGTGATCATTTGCATCGCTTCGCGAAGGAATGCGTTCCTCGTCCAGAGATTGACCCGGCGATGAATTCACCAGGGACGTCAACACGCACAGGGCAAAGAATTGGAGCCTTATGGTCTTGTTCAGTATGAAATTCATGGTGTCGAGGAGGGAGTGGCCCGCAAAATGCTGTCAATATCGTCCACAGAGGGACACTCTGTCAATCGAATTCTATCGGCGGTTCGGTTTCTGGGCAGTCTCCGCCCCAGCTTTAGCAGTTCCCTAGCCCGCATTATTCATGAAGGTCAGTGTGGGCTAAGTTTTGTGGGGGAAGGTGGGTAGTGATGTAGAAGCTGGGGTGGAGGAGCGAAGGTATGGGATGGCTCCGCTAGCGGAGAGCTCGATCCCGGGATACAAGAGACAGGGGCGCCGTGACTTCCGGCCGTGGGTGTATTTTCGATGCGTTCGTAATTCCGAAGAGGGGTTATTCCGGTTGTCGCTCCGAGTGCCAGAGCGACTCGACGGAAGGCGGGTAGAAACGGGAAGGAATCCGGTAGATGGACGACGACGCGTCGTACAAAAACCAACACCCTGGCCCCCAGCTTCAGCAGTCGTTCGCGCAGCATGCCAACTTGAGCGCGGGCACAAGCGGTACCGGCAGCCCGCAAGCGCAATTCCTGCATTAGGACGTAGGCGGCGGCGGTGAGCAGGACACGGAACTGGTTGGCCCAGAAGCTGGTGCAACTGGTGCGGTCGATCTCGAGGTCGTGAAGTTCCTTGATGCGATTCTCGATGTCGCCACGCTGACAGTAGACCCGTTCGTAAATCCACTGCGGACTTTGTTTCATGTTGGTGATGACAAACCGGGGGTTATCTTTGGGGTCTTTGTCGGCAGCGCGAACGACCTCGGCTTTGATGATGACACGGCGCTGACCTGGCCACTTCCGGGCCGCGTAGCGGACTTCTCCATAAATATGTTCGGTCTTCCCGCTGCGCCGCGAGAGCTGGCGCGCTCGCCGTATTCCGGTTTCGGCGACGCGCTTCAACACTGCATTCTTGGCCATGGCCACGACATATTCGAGTCTGGGCTGGGCGTCCAGAAACGCCAGCACGGCAGGATGCGCGAAACCGCCATCCAGGCGTACACGAATCCGTACTCCAGGAAGATGGTGACGAATCATCCCCACCAAACGCCGCAGCAGGGCGACTGCGCCTACCGCTGCGGTCACGTTGCCGGGCCGTAACACCGCGGCGCAGAGATACTGTTCGGCTTCGTCGTTGAAGCTGACAAAACCCATCACCGGGAGGTAGCACCAGGTGTCGTAGTGCCCATTGAAGAACGACAACTGCTGTGCGCCGTGCGTGGGATCGTCCGTCGGATCCAGATCGATGGTGACGCGATGAGCGCGATGGTGCAGCCGCTTGGCGTGGCGCCGGATTACGTTGCCGGCCAGGAACTCGCCCAACCGATACAGCTCCTTGACCCCAACCCCGTTCTCGAAACGCGACAACGTCGGCTGCGAAGCCAGATCGCGACCCTCAATCGGATTGCGCTCCAGGAGCAGTTTGTGAATCGGATCCCGGGACAGGCGGGCCGAGTCGTTGGCGTCCGGATAGCCGCAGGCGATCGAGAACACGCGCTGCGCCACCAACTCGCGCAACGAATGATCCACCTTGCCAGCTTGCCGATCGTCTCGCAGGCAGGAGCTTAGTCCCGCCACCAATCCATAGTGCCGATCGGCGGCCTTCAGCAGTAGGGCTCCGCCGTCGGAAACTCCCCTCTCGTTGATCGAACTGGGCCACTACAGGCTTGCGAAAAATTCCTGGGAACAACAAACGCTGTGTTGTGCTATCGTCAGACATTCAGAAGCCTCTTTTGTTACCGCAAACATTGTCTCGACAACATGTTTGTAACAGAGGAGGCTTTTGTTGTCTTCAAATATGTGAATAATGCGGGCTAGAATGTTGGCAAACCGCTTGCCATGGCCCGACGCTCCCTGCTCCCACTCCGTGGGTTTGTCGTTCGCCTGGTCAATCCCGGCGGAGAACCCGGACTTTACGCAACCAAGAGGATTCACCATGGTCTTGAGGTAGAGGCGGTTGCGTTCGGACTGGGTCATGGGCTGAAATTCGTTCGACTTCTTCGTGCCGGCCATGTTGAGGTAGTCAAGGAGGTAGCCAATGAAGCCGGAGGCCGGCTTCTCGGGGTTGTCGTCCGCCTGCTCCTGCGCCACGAGCAGCGGAGTCCACAAAATCAGGAAGACAGCAGAAACCCCGGAAAGTTTCCGATGAACTTCTTTGCGCGCGGCCACCCCTGGGAGTTAGGGTGCGCGTGTCTTGTCTTGCTCTTCATGATGCTATCAGCCGGAATCTCCTTCGACCGTTAACAGCGGAAAGGGTCTCCAACCAATAGATCTGGATACCGACTCCGGCCCTCTTCTCAGTTGCTATGCTTTGTGATTTTGCTGTTAAGTACCGTAACCAAGGTCTTACCTTCAGCCGATGCCGTGACATCGGTCCCGCGCACGATATCGGTTGCGGTCAGCGTCTTGCCGTACAGGCGGTAATTCGCGTCATTGTCGGGTTCCACGGTTGCGCCTCCCAGGGATACGCCAGCGAACATTCCCTTGGCCTTCCCGTAGGTCAGAATGTCAGCGTCGGACGCACTGGCGGCGGTGGCGCCGGGGCCCGCCGCTGCGGTCGCATCCGTGCCCATCTTGGTTTTTCCGTTCAGAACCTGAGTCACGACTTTCGGATTCATGAGCAGGAGCACAAAATCACTGGACGAGCCACCTACCTGGAAACCAATGCTAGCACCGCCGACCGAATACATCGCAGGCGAGGACCACTTGCCGTCGAAGTTTTGGCCAGTGCGGCAGAGCAAGGGACCACGGCCGCCGCTGCCGCCGACACCGAAGCCGAACTTCTTTACACCAGGCAGAATGAGCACGCAATCAGCCTTTGACAACAAGGCCGGCGAGATGTTCTTGGCGTTGAGCAGACCCTGTAACACGAGGTTGGCCTGCCGAAGGGTGTCTTCGTCTTTCTGCTTGTCAGCAGCAAACACAGGGAGAATCAACAGCAGCATCACGATGGATGTGAGGAAGCAAGGCAAAGCCTTCCTAATAATCCGCTCGCTCGTTTGTTCAGACGCAGTTTGTAGCATGGCTTCTTTCTCCTTTCATTTCTCAGGTGTTGCTTGCTGCCCGCCTGGTCGAATCTTGACCGTGCGCCTGCAGCCGTCTTACCGACTATTGAGTAGAGGTTGGCGGGTTGGGAACTGTCAAAACATGTAGGGGGGGCCACGGCGACCTTCAACGTGATTCCGGATTCCGCCGGGTTGTATCTGGTCAGGTTGGCAGCGGGCTGTAAAGAGGCTCGGGCATCATGGTCGCCTTCCAGCGCTCGCATAAGGTCCCGTTTTTAGCTCACCGAAGAATCGCACTTAGCGAAAGTGCGATGACGATGGCTGCAACGACGGTGACCAGACCCGGAAGCATGAAACTGTGGTTGAGGAGGTACTTTCCAATTTTGGTTGAGCCGGTTTGATCGAAGGAAACGGCGGCTAATACGGTTCCGTAGGTGGGCAGAACGAAAACGCTGTTGGCGGCAGGGTAGAAGGCAACCAGCAGCGAAGGGCTAAGCCCAAGCGCTAGCCCCACTGGCATCAGGATAGCAACTGTGGCCGCGACGCTGAAAAGCATCGCTGAAAGAACAAACAATCCCACGGCGAAGGCCCACGGATAGTGACGGACCAGGTCAGAGATACCACTAATGATGAAGGTACGATTGCCTTCGAAAAAGGAAGAACCTAGCCAGGAAACCCCAATAATGGAGATGATCGCCACGACCCCACTGCGCATAATAGTTCCGGTGAGCGTAGTTTCTGGCGAGGCTTTGAAAACAACCATCGTCAGCCCTGCGATTGCAATCATGACGATCATGATGGCCATCCCCATGCTTACCTGGTCGGTCAGTACGGCGCCGCCTTCAACGGTCTCGTACACCGGGCGCAACCGTGGAAACATGCCGATCAGGACCACGAGGCTGATGCCGGCCAGGAAAAGCAGTGTCGAGCCGCGGGCATTGAACAGCTCTTTTCCATGAACTGCCGGCGCTGGTGCAGGAGGTTTCAGAGCGCCGCTGGCGAGACGCTTTTGATATTCCGGATCCTCGCTCAATTCCTTTCCACGCCAGGCTACAGACAGCGCGCCGATGAGAACGGCCAGAAATGTGGAAGGAATCGTGATCGCGAGTAAATGCGGTAGCGAGACATTTTGTCCTGCGAGAAGGCCAACCATTGCTACCGTGGCCGCTGAAATAGGCGAGGCCACGGCTCCCTGAAAACCTGCAATTACACTGATAGACAGAGGACGCTCTGGACGGATGCCTGCCTTCCGCGACACTTCGGCAATGACCGGCAGGAGCGCATAAATAACGTGCGTGGTACCCGAGGACACGATCAAAATGTACGTGACCACAGGCGCAAGAAAGGTTACGTACTGTGGGTGTCTCCGCAGGATCTTCTCCGCGATCGAGATCATATAGTCGAGCCCTCCTGCTGCTTGCAGGGTAGCGAGAGCAGTGATGACCGCGATGATCATCCCGATAGCGATTTGAGGAGGGCTGCCTGGTGGCAAGCCGAAGAGGAATACAAATGCAGCCAGCCCGATGCCGGCGACGGTGCCAAGCGCGATTCCTCCCAGGCGCGCGCCAATAAGGATGCAGGCCAGAAGGATGCACAGCTCAATCCAGATCATCAATTCAAATCCAAACGCTGAAGTCTCAACGCGATTCCGCAATCCCAGCGTGGCATCGAAGACAGCCGTCAGTAGCTTTGAAACAGACTCTGCAGTTCTGCCGTGTTGTGCGGCTTGAGCAGTGCCAGCATCAGCAGAATCCTCGACTTCTGGGGGTTGAGCTCGTCGGAGGCCACGAAGTTCAGTTCATCATCGTTCACTTCCACATTGCGTCCGACAGTTCCCGTAGCCACACGGCTGCTTCTGACGACCACCACGCCTTTCCGGGCAGCTCTTGCTGCAGCGTCAAGCGAAGCCTTGTTCATGTTGCCGTTGCCAACTCCGGCAATGACGATACCTTTCGCGCCGTTTGCTACTGATGCGTCGATCAGGTCTGCTGACATGTCGGCGCAGGCGAAGACAATGTCCACGCGCGGCAGCTTGGTAACGTTGGCGATGTCAAACTCGCTTCCTGTGGTGTGCTTCCAAACTGGGGTGTTGTAGAAATCGTTCTTGCCATAACTGGAGATACCTACCAGTCCGCGCAGAGGTGACATGAATGTCTGGATGGCCGTTGTGCTCGTCTTGGTGAGAGAGTGTGCTCCGTGGATCCAGTCGTTCATTACCACCAACACACCCCGTCCTCTGGCATTGGGGTCGGCCGCGACACCGACAGCATCGAACAGGTTCAGTGGGCCGTCCGCACTGACTGCGGTCGAGGGCCGCATCGAGCCCACCATCACTACGGGTTTGTCGCTCTTCACCACCAGGTTGAGAAAGAAGGCGGTTTCTTCCATGGTGTCGGTGCCGTGGGTGACGACAATACCGTCAACATCCTTCTGGGCCAGCAGTGTATTGATACGCTTGGCAAGCGTGAGCATGATTTCCAGAGTGATGTCTTGCGATCCGACGTTGGAGATCTGCTCGCCCTTGATGTTTGCCAGGTCCTTGATGCCCGGAACAGCAGTGAGCATGGCGTCGATGGTCACGGCCCCAGAAGTGTAGGCGGCTTGAGTTCCAGAGGCCGCTGCACCAGCAATAGTCCCACCAGTGGCGAGGATTGTGATGTTGGGAAGCTTCTTCTCCTGAGCAGCGGAGCTCTGGTAGCCTCCTAACGCGAGAAGTAAGGTAAGTACGAATATCATTCTGTGTTTTGGTCTCATGCGTAGCCCCCGGTTTGCTAAGGTGAATCGAACACATCTCTCGATCAGAAAGCCTTGAGTCCTTCGGCCCGAAACTGCGCGCAAGCGACTTCAACCGCGTCGATAGTCGGAGGCAGCACGTCATCGAGTGTGTAGTTGAGTTTGAGCTCCTTCCATTTGAATTTGCCCATTTGATGAAAGGGCAGGACCTCGACTCGTTCCACGTTGCCCAGGCTGGCGGCGAATTTCGCAATCTGGGCAATGTCTTTGGCATCATCTGTTAGTCCGGGCACCAACACGAAGCGCACCCACATTGGCTTCCTACGGGCAGCCAGGCGGCGCGCAAAATCCAGGGTTGGACCGATCTCCATTCCGGTAAGCCGGCGGTGGCGGTCCGGGTCCCAGGTCTTGATACCCAGAAGCACTAGGTCAATCGTCTCCAACTCCTCGTCTGTGAGGCGGCTGCCAAGGTTGCCGTTGGTTTCGACAGCAGTATGAATGCCGATCAATTGTGCGGCAGTAAACAGCTTGACGGCGAACCGATCCTGCATAAGCGGTTCGCCGCCGCTCAATGTGAAACCACCCGACATAATCTTGAGTCCGTATCGATACTTGCTCAACTCTTCGGTTGCCTTTGCAATCGTGACAGGGATGCCGTTGCTCATAGCCCATGTATCCGGGTTGTGGCAGTACTTGCAACGCCAATGGCAACCTGTCGTCCACGCAACCACGCGAACACCTGGCCCATCCACGGTGGAACCAGTGGTGAAGGAATGAAGAAAGCCCATGTCTCCGTTAGCCAGCGCTGTCCGGACGTCGGATTCCGGAACATCACGGCCGAGGTTTACGCGGAGTTCGAAAGGACTCTTCGCTTCCAGAGAGGGGTTTTTCAGAGGTTTCGTTTCGATCATAGGCTTTGGCTCCCATGAAAAGTACGGTTGATCACGTCCATTTGCTGCTCCCGAGTCAGCCGCACGAAGTTCACCGCGTATCCTGAAACGCGGATCGTCAGGTTCGGATACTTCTCCGGATGGCCGATCGCATCCATGAGGGTGTCACGATTGAGCACATTCACGTTCATGTGATAGCCGGTTGCGCTGAAAAAGGCGTCAAGCATGCTTCGCAAATTTGTGACTCGGTCTTCCGCGACCCTTCCCAGACCTTCGGGGACCAACGTGGTCGTGAGAGAGATGCCGTCGGCGGCATCCCGATAGGGAATCTTGGCGACCGACGCTGCCGAGGCATGGATGCCGTGCGAGTCCCGCCCGTGCATCGGGTTGGCGCCCGGGGCGAACGGCTCTCCACGCCGCCGTCCGTCGGGGGTGTTGCCGGTGCTCTTTCCGTAGACCACATTTGAAGTGATGGTAAGGATTGATTGGGTGTGCACCGCATTTCGATAGGTCGGATATTTCCGCAGCTTGGTCATGAATGTGCTGACGAGCCACGAAGCAAGCTGGTCCACGCGATTGTCGTTGTTGCCAAACTTAGGAAACTCACCTTCGGTCTGATAGTCGGTCACGAGCCCGGTGTCATCACGGATCACTCGAACCTTTGCGTAACGGATCGCCGACAGGCTGTCGGCAACCACGGACATTCCCGCCATACCGAAAGCCATGGTTCGCAACGGAGCATAGTCATGCAGCGCCATCTCAATGCGCTCATAGGCATACTTGTCGTGCATGTAATGAATGATGTTCATGGCGTTGACATAGACGCCGGCGAGCCAGTCCATCATCTTTTCGAACCTGTCGAGAACATCCTCGAAGTCGAGGTACTCTTCTTGAACAGCTCCATTTGGTGGACCCACTTGCTCGCCAGTGATTTCGTCCCTGCCACCGTTGATCGCATAGAGGAAGCATTTGGCGAGGTTGGCTCGAGCGCCGAAGAACTGCATCTGTTTCCCGACCAGCATGGGTGACACGCAACAAGCGATGGCTCCGTCGTCTCCCCACGAGCGACGCATGATTTCGTCGCTTTCGAATTGAATGGAACTCGTGTCTATCGCCACCTTTGCTGTGAAGCTGCGGAACCCATCAGGCAGCCGAGGTGAATACCAGATGGTCAGATTTGGCTCGGGAGCGGGGCCGAGGTTGTAGAGTGTCTGAAGGTAGCGAAAACTCGTTTTGGTTACCAGGGTGCGTCCATCGTCTCCCATCCCGCCGATCGACTCCGTGACCCAGGTCGGATCACCCGCAAAAAGCTCGTCGTACTCCGGCGTGCGCAGAAAACGAACGATGCGCAGCTTGATGACGAAGTCATCGATGATTTCCTGTGCCTGCTCCTCCGTGATCGTGCCTGCGGTCAAATCGCGCTCGAAATAGATGTCAAGGAAGGTTGAAGTCCTGCCCAGGGACATCGCAGCGCCGTTCTGTTCCTTCACTGCTGCCAGATACCCGAAGTAGAGCCACTGCACCGCCTCCTTGGCGTTGCGAGCCGGGCCCGAGATATCGAACCCATAGATGGAGGCCATCTTCTGCAATTCCTTCAGCGCGCGAATCTGTTCGCTCAGCTCTTCCCGGTCACGAATGATTTCGTCGGTCGACATGGCAGAGTCGAGACTGCGCTTCTCCTCCTGCTTCTGCTCAATGAGCCGTGAGACCCCGTACAAGGCCACGCGGCGATAGTCACCGATAATGCGGCCGCGCCCATAGGCGTCGGGGAGCCCGGTCAGGATGTGAGAGCTGCGACACCGCCTCACGTCTGCGGTGTATGCATCGAAGACGGCATCGTTGTGAGTCTTGCGGTACTTGGTAAACGCCTCAACCACATGCGGATCGGGTTCGTATCCATAGGTCTTCAGGGCATTCACAACCATGCGGAGTCCGCCGCTCGGCATGATGGGCCGTTTGAGCGGAGCGTCGGTTTGAAGACCCACGATGACTTCATGCTCCCGATCGATGTAGCCCGGACCATGCGCCGTGATGGAACTCGGAATCAGGGAGACGTCGAGTACTCCCTTTTTTCGCTCTTCCACAAAGAGCTCATTCAGGCGATTCCACAGGTTCTTAGTCCGCCCTGTCGCGGGCGCAAGGAAGGACTCGTCTCCCTCATACGGCTGGTAGTTCTGCTGGATGAAGTCGCGAACATTGATTTCCTTTTGCCAGAGACCAGTCTTGAATCCCTGCGATGGGGAAATCACTTTCTCTGATGGGATCGGGTGCACGATAGCAATAGCCATTTGCGTTTTTCCCTTCTTCTGTCTGTTAAACCACCTCGCGCGTTTCTTTTTGCAGTCGCCTTTTTCCTCTGAGACCGAGGCCCAGAATCGAGTGCTACACGTATCTCAAGAACGAGCGCGGGTGTGCGGTCTTCAGAGTGCGATACCAGCGGCACATCGGGTACAACAGTACGAGCATCACAGCGGCCGCACTGCAGGTGGCGCCCAAGCCATCGACGCCGCGGAGGCCGAAATATGTCGCCGGTATCTCGCCAGGCGATGCACCAGGTAATAGAACATCGCGGTCTGCCCGAATACGTAGAACACGCCATTCTCACGGACGCCAATGCGCAGCTCGAGCGTCCTGAGCAACGCCAGGCACAGGAACAGGATGCCAAGCTCCAGCGAATAATAGGAGAACGATGGTGGGTACTTGCTGACGTGCAGCCACTGTTGCCAGGAATTGTCCGAGCGGTGCAGGAACATGTTGCCGTATCCGTCGATACCTCGGACAACGGCGAAGACGAACAGACCCAACGCACCGGAGATCCACAGCACCTTTTTTCCGGAAATCTTACTTTGGCCAGCGGCGAAGCGGATCAGGTGCCGACCGAATACCCATCCAAGGATCGTGATGGCCAGCCAGGGCAATATCGGGTACTTGAAGATTATCCTGGGGCTTGAATAGTTCGCCACCGTGAACGCGGCCAGCCAAGAAGAGTTGCCGGGCGGTGTCCAGAACCAGCCGGTCACGATCTCACCCAACGCGATCCAGCCCACGGCCATCACCAGAAGCCCCCAGGTGGGCAGGCGCCGAAGCAGTGCCATACACATCATCGAAACGCCGATGGCCATCAACACTCCGAATGTCCAGCGGCCGGAACCGACCGAGATGAGTGTCAGATCGAAAAGCGCGATGATCGCTCCACGCGTCAAGATGCTTTTGTCAATCTCCCCGGCATTGACCCCCTTCACTACGCGTCGCTCCACGCTCAAGGCCAGGGCAGCACCCATGAGGAACACGAATGAGGCAGCGCACAGGTGGGCGAGCCAACGCGGAAAGAATTCGGCCCCCGGCAGGGCCATTGTGACGGCGTCGGGATACATGGCGGAATCGTGATCCAGGTGGTGGGCGTCGAATGCCATGGAAGCGTGGTCAATGATCATCAAGACCATGACCAAGCCGCGCATCCAGTCAATCGAGGCAACGCGCTGTGATATCCGATTATCTGGAACTATGCTCGTGAGTTTGGGAGGCGGCTGGGCTCCTGTCAGAGCGGCGCCGCCGATCGCACTCATAAACACCTCCACTATCTTTTTCTAATGTGGAGCTACATTCATCACCACTGTCAAAACTGTCAGAGAAGGCCAAGGGGGCTTGCGCCGATAGACATTGCGATCACGGGCGAGTCTTGAAAAACTGCCTCCCGTAAAATTCGAAAGAAAACGATCACAAAATGGACTGTTGCTTTTGGCAGTCGTATTACTCTTCCGCGCGGGACTACGATCGTCGGACACCATGAAACAGAATTCCAGAACCAAGGGTGACAAAATGCTAAAGCTGATTGCTGCGGTTGCGTTCGTGTCGCTATGCTCCGCTCTGACCTTCAGTGCGGAAAAGAGCGTTGTCCGCCCACCGGGAGCCGAGGCTAGTGCTTCCTGGAGCCACGGAATCCTCGTCGGCGATACGCTCTACATCTCCGGGATGGGTGGCGAGGATGGTGCGGGTAAGATTCCCGGTAGCTTCGAAGCCGAAGTGAAACAGGCCCTGGACAACATTGGCGCTGTGCTCAAAGCAGCGGGAATGTCACCGGGGGATGTCGTGAGCGTGCAGGTGTACCTCACCGATGTCGCGACGTTCGAGCGGATGAACGCGGTTTACAAGGAATACTTCAAAGATCCACGTCCGACCCGGACGACGGTCGTAGTCGCCAAGCTCGTTGGGCAGGGCCACATAGAGATCACTGCTACGGCTAGAAGATAGGAAGAAGTAGAAGTTCCTGTCGAAAGCGTGATCGTTCCAGGGATAACTCCCAAGGGAACTGTCTTTGCCTTTGCTTTATTGGTCTTCGTCTGGGACCGGGGTCCAAGATTTGCTAGGGTTGAAGCGCTCCATTTTCTTGAACTCGTCGAGAGTTTTCGGCCCAAAATCCTTGTCGTAAACGACGCCATCGTGGCTGACGATAAAGGTTCTCACTCCGGTCACTCCGTACTCGGCCGGGGCCGCCACCAAGGCAAAACCCCCGATCATTAAGCCCTTCACCACGAAGTCCATTTCGCCGAGTGGCGCCGCAGGTCCCTGTCCTTTCAGAATTTTGAAGAAATAGCCGTGGTACGGCTCGGAGCCGCTGCTGTAGCCCTGTTCGATTGCGCGGGCAATCTTGTCACCCACCGGGCCTCCCCAGGTACCATCGGGGTTTTGCCAGGCCAACCCATCCTGTTTGCCGGGAGTGCTGACGATGCGCTGTGCGTACTGGTTCACGTCGTAACCCTCACGCTTTTGGAGAGCGTAATCATGCTGCGCTTCGACATAGCCGTGGCAAATTGAAATGGCGTCCAATTCATTAGCGCCGATGCGGCGGTAGAGGAGTTCCTGTCGGCCGGCTTTGGCGTCAAAGGACCATTTGTCGCCCCTCTTCACAATCGGGACGGGGAACGGCCAGTCCTCCTTGCCCACGAGAAGGAATGCGCGGTTCCTGCTCTTCGGATCCATGGAAACGCTCTTCTTTTCGAGGGCCTCAGCAGCAAAATTAGCGGCGTGCCGCTGATCTTGCGCGAATTCGCCGCTAAATACAATGTCCTCGCCACCGGGCCCAAAAATCTGACTGAGCGCAACCACGTCGAACTTTTCGGCGGCGTCGATCAGCACGTTGGCAGCCTGCTGCGGAGTGTCAAATCTCTTGGCGGCTGCAGCAGGGGCAGCGGCAGCAGCCGGAGCTTTTTTCGCCGGAGGTTGCTGCGCAACGGAAAGAACCGACGCGCTTAAACACGCCCAGGCCACTGCCCCGACAATCCAAAGAAATCTGGAGAGACTTCCATTCGCAGATGTTGACTTCATTCGGTGCTCCTACGATTTCTGTTGCGCAATTCAGGTCGCCTACCTGCGCCGCCCTCCGCCACCGCGACTGAAGCCTCCTCCGCCTCGAGATCCCATGCTGGAGGCGCCGCGGCTGCTGCCGGAGCGAGCACTCGATCCGCTGTATCCCCTGGAACCGCCTCCAAAAGCATCCCGGTTTCCGCCACCGCTACGCGAGACATCTCGGCTTCCTATGCGATCCGATCCGCCTCCGCCCGCCCGGTTGCCGCCGCCGGCGCCGGCGGCCCGATTGCTCACGCGAGACCCTGCGCCACGGCTGCTCGACAGATTGCCGCCCTGCCGCCCAACCTGTTGGCGGGCGCTGGCCTGGCGGTTGGCGAGCGAATCACCGCGCGTCGTGCCGCCGAACCTGTCCGCGGTCGCCCGGTCCCGGTATGGGGCGCCGCCGCGATGTTGCGGACTGTGTTGCCACTTGTCGCCGGCACCCCCGCGGTCGCCCCCACGAACCGGTTGAGTCGAGGCTCGGTTGCCAGCGCCGCGCGCTGGTTGATTCGATGGGCGGTTGCCTCCGCCGACGTTGTTACGGTTGCCGCCACCAACGTTCGTGTTGCGGTTGAAATTGTTGTTACGGTTGATGTTGATATCGTTGTTGCCTCCCCAGCCGCAGCCCCATCCCCAACCGCCGCTCCAGAACGCCCCCATAGCGACGCCAACGCCAAACGAGATCGCCATCCCCGCGGCGTAGTACCCCACGGGCGGATAGTAAATGGGAGGGTAGGGATAGTAGGCGGGACCGTACACCACGACGGGATCATACGAAGGTACATACACGACTTGCGGACTCGCTTGTTCGACTATGATCACGCTTTTGTTTTCGATGACTTTGGTTTCCACTTTTTGCTGCTCGGTCGACTTCAAATTGCCCTTATCCTGGGCCTTCTTGCGCATACGCTGTACAGCATCCATCACATCACTCTGCTGCGCCAGGAACGCGTTTCCCAAATCGGTGGTCCATTGAATGTCGTTTGCCAGGCGGTTCACCACGTCGGGCAGACCGGCCAACGCCTGCACGCTTGGATCCCAAGGTTGCTTTGCCACAGCATCGGCAAGGGCCTTATCCTTCAGATTCTTGTTTTTCTCCAGCCACTGCTGGAGCTGGATGATTTCGAGAGGATACGTAGATGCCGCCAGCGCCTGAGCCAACAATGGGTCTGGATAGAGGGCAATCGGCGCCACGAGAGAATCGAGTTGATCAGAAGGTATTTTCGCTGCCGCTGTCTGAGCTGAGCCTGTCGCCTGCTGCGACTGAGCCAGCAAAAGAGCCTCTCCAGGCACCAGGAACGCGGCACACAAGACCGCAATGCACTTTTGCGTGACTACCTGAAGCAGTCCTGCTCGAAAGTCTCTCTTCTTCATGACGGTCTTATCCTGTTTACTCTTCGCTTCCGCCTCGTGGGCCGTGGCACAAGCATCTACGCTCATCCTGTTCGGCTCTCACGCTCAAACACGAACGCCACCTTCACGCTGCTGTGCGCTCGGTCAATCCAAGCAGCGCTCCGGTATGCCGGGCGATCATGAGTTCCTCGTTGGTGGGAATCACCCAGGCCGAGACTTTGCTGTGCGGGGTAGAAATCCGCGGACCTTTATTATTGTTGGCTTCTGCGTCCAGGTCCACGCCCAGCCAGGCCGAGGCTTCGCAGATTCTTCGGCGGATTTCTGGTGAATTCTCCCCAATGCCGGCGGTGAATACGAGTCCTTGGACACCGCCCAGTACCGCGGCCAAAGCGCCGATTTCCTTAGCCGCGCGGTAAACGAAGTAATCCACGGCTAGGCGGGCCTCTGGCACATTTCTGACAAGCAGGTCGCGCATGTCGTTACTGATACCCGAGATCCCCAGCAAACCCGATTTCTTGTAGAGAATGGTTTCCACCTCTTTAGGAGAAAGCCCCAGACCCTGAAAAAGGTACAAAACAACGCCAGGATCAAGCGCACCTGGTCTGGTGCCCATGCAGAGTCCATCCAGCGCCGTGAAGCCCAGGCTGGTATCTACACTTTTTCCGTCTCTCAATGCGCACAGACTGGCGCCGCTTCCAAGATGCGCGATGATGACGCGTCCCCTGGCGATCTCCGGAGCTACATCAGGCAAAACGGAAGCGACGTATTCATAGGACAGGCCATGGAAACCATATCGTTGCAGGCCCGACTTACAAATCTCCCTGGGCAGAGGTATCAACTTCGCGACCGGCGAGTGTCCCTGATGGAAACTTGTGTCGAAACAGGCAACCTGCGGCACGTCCGGCATGCGCTCGAAGATCGTGTCAATGGCTAACAGGTTGTGCGGTTGGTGCAACGGGGCGAGAGGAACCAGTTCGTATAGCTCTGCCAGGACTTCCCGGGTCACGATCGTTGGCTGGGCATACCGCGCTCCACCATGAACCACACGGTGGCCGACGCCTAACACTCGTGCGCCACTGTACCGGGACCGAAGCCAGGAAGCCAGAGCATCGAGGGCCGCGCGGCCATCACACACCCAATCATCCAGATTGTTTTGCGCGAGAATTCCGCCGAGAGCGTCCTTGGCGGAGAGTCGCGGCGAAGTCCCGATGCCCTCAATCTGGCCTCGTGCGTCCAGTCGCCAGTTTTCGGTCACTGACCGCCGGTATACGCAGAACTTCAGGCTCGATGAGCCCGCGTTGAGTACGAGTGCGTAATCATCCATATGAATTCTCTATGTTTTCTTCCGTCGCGCATGCGCTACCAGCATGGCAACGGCGCAACTGGCAATGCGGGAGCGCATACTATCGGCCCGGCTCGTGAGGATGATCGGCACCCTCGCCCCCAGCACCAGTCCGGCACTGTCCGCATTGGCCAGGAAGGTTAGTTGCTTGGCCAGAATGTTGCCGGCTTCGAGATCCGGCGTAAGAAGGATGTCCGGATCACCGGCGACCTCTGAGTGGATACGTTTAGTTTCCGCCGCTTGCTTGCTGATCGCATTGTCAAAGGCCAGAGGCCCATCCAGAATGCCACCCGTGATCTGCCCACGCTCGGCCATCTTGCAAAGCGCAGCGGCATCTATGGTGGCCGGCATTTTCGAAGTCACGGTTTCGACCGCGGCGAGGATGGCAACCTTGGGCCTTTCACGACCGAGCGAGATAGCTAGATCTATTGCGTTCTGGCAAATGTCCACTTTGTCTTCGAGGGTAGGAGCGATGTTGATTGCGCCATCCGTAACAATAAGGACCTTGTGATAAGTGGGGACATCCATGACGAAGACGTGGCTGATACGGCGGGCGGTGCGCAAGCCTTTATCACGAGAGACGACCGCTGCCATTAACTCGTCGGTGTGCAGGCTGCCCTTCATCAGAACTTCTGCCCGGGCCTCGCGTAGCAGCTCGACCGCCTTGGCCGCTGCCGCGTTGCTGTGGGGAACGTCAACAATTTCGAAGTTGTTGAGATCAATGCCTGCGGATTTGGCAGTTGACTCTATTTTGGCGCGGGGGCCGACCAGGATTGGTATGATGAGTCCCTTGTTCGCAGCCTCCACTGCGGCGGACAACGCCGTCGCCTCGCAAGGGTGTGCCACTGCGGTTGGAACCGGCTTCAGACTCTTGCACCTCGCCAACAGTTGTTCGTACTTTCCACTTCCGGTGGTTGCGGTGCCGGTTGCGCGGCTCATGTTTAGACCTCCTGTCCCAAATCAGAGAGAGACGTTCGAATCGCAGGCCCTGTCTCCTTCAGCAAGAAAGCAAGGCCAATCGCGATGACGACGCCCAATAGAAGCGGCGCAAAAGCCATCTGGTAATGTTCCAGCTGCATGGGCTTGGACCCGCTGGACAGGAGCTGAAGCATCCATGCAAAGACCGGACCCAGTAAAGCGCTGAAAGTAAAATTCAGAAAATTAATTACACCGGTTGCCGTACCGCCAAACTGCGGAGGGTTAGCCTCCTTAGTTACGGTGTAAGGCAGCATTGCCGCGCCCGACGCCAGGCCAGCGGTGAGGCCGATCGCGTAGGGAGGAAGGACACCTGTAGGGCCAAAGAGTATCCAAGCCAGACAGGCGAAAAGCAGAACTGCGCCTCCGATGATCACTGGCTTTCGTCGTCCGAGCCGGTCGGAAATGAAACCAAGCAACGGGCAGCCAATGATCCACCCAAATGGGACCGTGGCTGAGCGTATGACTGCTGAGGCATAGTCGAATCCATGCGCTTCCTGGAGGTAGCGCACGCCCCACACCATGTCGAAGATTGTTGTCGGAATGAAGAGCAGCCCGGCGATTACGCCGCACAAGATTGATTGCGGATTCTTAAATACGGTGTAGAAAGCTTCGGTAGTGCTTCTTGACCCACTGCCGGGCCGCTCTGTTCTTTTTTCCTTTGGTAAGAGAACCAGGAGAAGGGCGCCCATCGCCAAGCCGGCAATGCCCATACCGATCCAGAAACGGTCCCAGGCGAACCCCGCGCCAATCATTGGCCCAACAGCAAACTGCCCCGCCGACCCGCCGGCCATTCCGAACATCTGGGTAGCACCGATCAATGTGGCAGCCCGCGACGGCGGAAAGTTCTTGGTGGCGATGTAAATGGCTCCCACAAGTGCAAATACCCCTCCAGCCCCCTGAAGTACTCTGCCCACGCTCGCCAAATCGCTGCGGCCTGTCGCGAATAGCAGCGCCCCGACACCAACCACAGCTGCGGCAATCGGGAGGACCCGCCGCGGTCCCAGGCGGTCCATGGCAGCGCCCGCGACCAGACTGAATGGCGAATATCCGTAGTAGAAGAGGCCCAACATCGATGCCACGCCCATCGAACTGAGCGCGAAAGCCTCTGATAACTGCGGCATCATGACGGACGGCGCCGAGCGCAACATGTATTGATAGAAGTAAAAAATCGCCGTCACCACCCAGGCAACGGCGGCCGCCTTGATGCCTGTGCTCGTATCCCGGTCGCTTCCAGGATGTGCGAATACTTGCGGCAGAACTTCACTCAAGACTGATCTCCTGTTTGTGTCGTGTATCGCCGCTCTTCAGCAGAGCACTACAGACACAGCCAATCCGCCTTCCGAGGTTTCCTTGTACTTCGAGTTCATTTCCTTGGCCGTCAGGGCCATGGCTGCGACCGTTGTATCCAGATCAACTCGGCGTTCCTCCGGGATTTCTTCGCTCGCAATGCAGTAAGCAGTCCACGCCTTGACTGCTCCGTAAGCGCAGCGCTCAATGCAAGGAACCTGAACGTATCCGGCGACCGGGTCGCACGTCATGCCAAGGTGCGCTTCGAGCGCAGACTCGGCTGCGTTTGATACCACCTTCGGGTTTGCGCTCAAGGCTTGTGCGATCATTGCGGCGCCCATCGAAGAACCCACACCGACTTCTGCCTGACAACCACCCTCGGCGCCGGACAGGGTAGCGTTGTGCTTGCACAGGTAACCAATCGCTGCCGCGGCAAGAAAACCATCGCGGATCTTCTGGGTTGGAGTCTTGAGGTCGCGCAGGGACTTGACGATCGCTGGTATGATTCCCGCCGAACCCGCGGTGGGAGCGGTCACGATGATATGGCCGCGGGCGTTTTCCTCGCCCATGGCATACCCGTACGATGCCACCTGGGTGATCGCCCGCCCGGCTTCTCCTTTGGTGGTGGTCTTCAAGTTGCGTTGCATCGCCGCAGCCTTGCTGTGTAGCTTGATGGGGCCGGGAAGGACACTCTCCACTGTCAATCCAGTATCAACGCCACGCACCATGACCTCGGTCACCTGGTCGATCAATTCCCAGATGTCTTTCTCACTCTTGCCAGAGATCGCCATTTCATTCGTGAGCAGCAATAGCGGCAGAGGGATCTTGTCGTCGATGAGATACTTCTTCAGATCTCGTGCGTGCTCGAAGGGATATTTGGGTTGCCCTTTGTCAGGTGCCTTGTAGCCTTTCCACTCGATGAATCCGCCCCCGACCGAGTAATACTCCAACTCATACAGGGTGGCATCGCCGGCGAGCAGCTTCGCCGTCATTGTGTTCGGATGGTGGAAGTCACCTTTGGTGGCGTCGAAGATGATGTCTTTGAGCGACAGGTCAAGGGTCTTGGGACCTATCGTAACTTTGTAAGTCTGGTCGGGATTGGCGGCCAGCCCGTCCAGAAATTGCGGAGGACAAGTGGCCGGCGCTTTTCCGAGCAGGCCGGCAAGTGAGGCTCTGTCGGTGCCATGACCTTTGCCAGTCGCGCTCAGGCTACCAAACAGATGAACCTTGAGCGCTGTGGCCCGCTGCTGTTGATCCTCCGGAAGCTTCGAAACCCGCTGGAAGAAATCGTACGTGATTCTCATTGGTCCAATGGTGTGGGAACTGGACGGCCCCGGGCCTATCTTGTAGAACTCGTCGAGCGTCGTCATGATCGGCCCCTTCGAGGTCTGGACCACCGCGAGATCAGACGAAAGAGCGGGAGGTGCGGGTGCTGCAGGAGCTGGCCCGCCGGCTGTCTCTGTAGTCTTTTCTGACGAACATCCCGTGAGTAGTGCGCCTGCTGAGGCGGCCAGAACGGCGTGTCCAAATGCCCGTCGACTGAGAGCCCGCGGAGTCTCATTCTTGTGCGATGCTGTTCCACACGATCCACATCCCGTCGGTTTGCAGGTACCACATTCGGTTCCCGAGCTGTCAATCACTTTGAGTGTGTTTTCCATCGCGCTTTCTCCTTTTCAAACAAGCTGTTCACCGGTCTTATATTGATTCACGGGCGCGGAGGAGAACGAATCGCTGGTCAGACTCCGTCTTGTTCAGACATCGCTCTGCGTCATGGCCTCGCACCTACGGCGCGCACGCGAATCTCGCCGCCCGCTCCGCTGGATGTTGGCGTTTCCAATGTACGAATCGGCTGGTGCACAGGAGAACTGGCAAAACTTGCAGTTACCGCGTGGGATGGCGCAAGTAACACTGATCTGGGCTGTAACCATGAACTCATTCGACCCGAGCTACTTTATCCACGCGGCAAACGTCCTGCTGCTCCTGGCTTACAGCGTTCGAGACATTCTGTGGCTGCGGGTGTGCGCGTTGGCCTCCTCGCTGATTGCTATCCCTTATTTCATCCTTCAGCCGAAGCCGCTGTGGGCGCCCATCGGTTGGAGTGTGCTCTTTGCGGCGATCAATATCTTCCAATCCTGGCGTCTTTTGGTCGAGCGTCGTCCGGTTAGACTCACCCCTGAGGAGGAGTATGTTCGCGGGCTCGTCTTCGAGGATGTGCCCCCTCGCAAAGCCCTGCAGGTTCTGAGCATCGGATCCTGGACCACTACGGCGATCGGTGAGCAAATGATAGAGAGGGGCAAGTGCCCTGGGGCGATTTCGTTCATTGTCCATGGGAAAGTGCTGGTGACGAGAGACGGGATAGTCCTCGGAGAATTGGTCGCGGGTAACCTGGTGGGGTCCGCGCTTCACCTGAGCGGCGCCCCGGCCGATGTGGATGCGGTGGCGGTGGAGCCAGTCCGCGCCATACGGTGGGAGATTGCGACGCTGCAACGTTATCTCGCGGCCAATCCTGACGTGCGGATCACAATGCAACGGCACCTTGCCCGTGACTTAGCCGGAAAGGTCGTCGCTTTTGCTGAGCGTGGCAAGAAGGGACAGGGGCATCGCAACTTGAGGTGATCTTCAGAGGCACAAGGGGCGTGCGACGGCCTGTCGATACATCACGTCGTATGCGATGAACAATGCTAATTCTTCGGATATTTGGATTTATCCAGCCCAGTCAACTTGACTGGATCGAGTAAGTCCTTGATTTGTTGTTCAGTCAGAATCTTCTTTTCTCGAATGATTTCGATAATTCCCTTGTTGGTCTTATAGGCTTCGCTGGCCAGCTCAGTTGCCTTGTCATAGCCCAGGACGGGATTGAGCGCGGTGACAATCCCGACCGTGGTTTCCATGTAGTGCTCCAACATGCGTTCATTTACAGTGATACCGTCGATGCACTTGGTCCTAAATGCAATGGAGGCTCGATACAGCAAACTCTGAGACTCAATTACGGCCAGGCCTTCGATCGGCTCATAGGCGTTGAGTTGAAGCTGTCCGTGGTCGGCGGCCAGGCTCACACTGAAGTCGTTACCGATCACTCGGAAGGCAACGAGGTTAACCAGTTCGGGGATCACCGGGTTCACCTTCCCCGGCATAATGGACGAGCCAGGCTGCAGGGCCGGCAGGTTGATCTCGAACAGTCCAGCCCGCGGCCCGGAGGTGAGGAGGATCAAGTCACTCGCTATCTTGGAGAGCTTCACCGCAACGCTTCTGAGGGCGGAAGAATAGACCACAAAGCCTTGCTGGTCCCATGTCGCGGCCAGCATGTCAGGCGCAGGCACAATCGGCTTGCCCGTGAGCTTGGCAAGATGGGCCGCGCACCTTTCCGCGTATCCCTTGGGTGCATTGAGTCCAGTGCCGATGGCAGTCGCACCCATGTTGACCGCGTACAGATATTTCTCAGCATCGCGCAGCAATTGGATTTCGCTGTCCAACGATGCAGCGAAGGCGTGAAATTCCTGGCCGACTGTCATAGGCACGGCATCTTGCATTTCCGTCCGGCCCATCTTCACGATTTCCAGGTAAGCGTCCCCCTTCATTCGGAACGAGACAGCGAGCTTTTGCAGTTCTTCTATCAATTTGTCATTGCGCAGGAGAAAAGCAACCTTGATTGCCGTGGGGTAGGAGTCGTTGGTCGACTGTGACATGTTTAGATCATCGTGCGGATCGACGAACCGATACTCACCCTTCTTGTGTCCAGACAGCTCGAGGGCGATGTTTGCCAGGACCTCGTTGGCATTCATGTTGGTCGATGTTCCCGCGCCGCCCTGGTACCAGTCCACTTGGAACTGATCGTTGTACTTGCCATCCCGCACAGCTTTACAGGCTTTTTCAATGGCCTGAAGAGTCTCCGGTTTCATTGCACCGACGTCCGCGTTTGCCCTTGCCGCGGCCAACTTGACGATCGCCCACGCTTCGACGAACCCAGGATAGTGATTGATCTGAATACCGGAGATCTGGAAATTTTCAAGCGCTCGCGAAGTTTGCACTCCGTAGTATGCCTCAACCGGGATTTCCTTCTCGCCCAGAAGGTCTTTTTCGATTCTGACTTTTTCCTGACCGTTTACGGGAGAACCAAGCAGCATGCAGATGAAGCCGGCGAAAATGATGACCGCTCTTTTCATAGGACCTCCATTCAGTCCCCAGGCTGACGTACTTTCACCTGCGCCAGTCATTCGGCCGCACAGTGAGGGGTGAGTCACGTAGCCGGCCAAGACCCTTCTTTGCCGTCAGAATTCAAAGACCTTCCTCCAGTCATACTTGAACGAAAACTGGATGCGATAGTCATTGACATTGAAGCCGTCGCTAAAGTTAACCCGCCTGCCAAACTGGAACTCACTCCCGATCGTGACTCTCGGAACTGGGTGGTACAGCAGGTTCGTGAGTGCGTAGTGACCCTGATGGAAGTCCGATGGTTTTTGCGCGTCGGAGTTCTCGATGTTCAGCATCGAGTAGCCGATCGAGGTGCTAAAGCTGTCATTCCAGTTGTGATCAAGGAACGCGACCACGCCTAACGCCGGCAAGGCCACCCCTTTGATCGGCGTCACAGGATTCGATAAATTATTCTTGACGCCGATGTCCACTGGGGCATCGTTCATGTAGTTCTGGATAGCATCGCCGTAGACAATTTCGAACCTCCCGGTGTCCTTCTTGCCAAACTTAAGGTTGGAAGTCAGGTTCAAACCCCAACCAAAAGCATCACCGCTGAGGTCAAGGGTGGGGGTTTTGTTCAGGTCTACCCAGCTGATCTTCCTGAAGATGCCTGCGAACTGCACATAGCCCCAGGGCCTGATAAACCGCGCGCTCCAGGAGAAATCTGGCATGTCGAACTTGGGTTTAATTCCTTGTATCTCAATCCGATCTGCATACACGCCGCCGTCGGCACTGGCACCAGGCCGTTCGATGGCAAACGTGAGTTGGGTTCGGTGATTGCGGATCGGCATCCAGCGAAACTGCAGGTTGCGGAAGAAGACCATTCCATTGGGCCCCCAGTACTCCACTGAGTTGGGGAAGACGTCAATGTCCATGAACGGGCTCCAGGTTTGGCCACCGCCGAACTGTCCTAATTCACCGTAGGCATGGCGCAAACGGAAGGTGGTCTGGCCGGCATCAACTCCTGTTCCGAACAACTCGAATTCAAACTGTGTCCTTAACTCGCCCAATCCGGTTGGCGTAGAGGTCTTCACGCCGAAGCGGGTCTGACGGACGCCGTAGTAAACCTTTCCATCCGGCGCAAACTCGCCGTTGAAAGACGGCAACTTGGTTGGGCGAATAACATCGAACCAGTCCGGGTCGTTTGTTTTGAAGTCGTATCCGGTGTCGAGCATGATGAAACCGTATAGGTCGATATTGCTTTTCTGCTCCGCCGGTTGTTCACCGCTCGGGGCGGCAGAGGTCGTGGTTGGGGACGCTCCGGGTGACTTCTGCCCCTGTTCCACCGCGTTAATTTGCCCCTTTAGTTCCTGCACCTCCTGGTCCAATTGTTGCAGCTTGGTTTTAAGCTGCTGCAGGTCCGGCGGCTGTGAGTCCTGGGGTTGCGCTTGCACCCAGATCGCGGAAAGAAGGATCAGCATCGCAACGCATGCGCCTTGCGCCAATCGGTTCTCATATTTCGGTTTCATGGAATCTCTTCCCATCACAACGCAAGGTGCCAGATGCAGAAGCGATGGAAAACTGTCACTTTTGTCAGTAAAGGCTTCGCGACCGACTCGCTAGTATGCAAGAGATGAACTTCAATCGGACGGTTGCTGTCTGGGAATGATGCTTTTCCAAGGCTTGCACATGGGCCTCCGGCGAAAGCGTGACCTCAAGCCGAAATGTGCTGCTCTGTGGTTCCAAGGGGACGCTGCGGTCGTGGAGATAACACTGTCTTCAATTCCTGCTCTGCTTAGACGCGCCGGGCTAGTAGGGCTTCTGGTGCTAGTTGCTTGTCCCTTGTTCGGGAAAAGAAAAGACGATGTGGTTGTAATGAAGAATGGCGACAAGTTCACCGGTGAAATCAAGGACCTGCAGCGCGGCGAGCTCATCTTCAGCGCGTCTTATATGAAGGATGACGTCTATCTGGACTGGAATGAAGTGGAGAGTCTGCAGAGCAAGGATCCGTTCATCGTCGCCTTGAGCAACGGGCATCGGGTGACCGGATTTATCAGTGAAGAGGTAAACCCCGGCGATGGTGGCAAGATCTTTAAGATCCTCGCTACAGGCGTAGCCATCGAAGTTAAACCATCAGAAGTAATTGCCATCGGACAAAGGGAAGGGAGCATCTGGAATCAGCTAACCGGCTCCGTAAATTACGGATTTAGTTTCGCCAGTGGCAACAGTGCAACCAGCTCCTCGCTGGGTGCAGATGTCGCCTTGCGCAATACGAAGAACTCTGTGGCGGTAGCTACCACTTCGCAATTCAACTCACAGACCAATGCAGAGAATACCAACCGTTTCACCTTCGATTCGCAGTACATCCGGATGGTGACGAACAAATGGCTTGCGGCTGGACTTTTCAGCTTACTGAAGAGTAACCAGCAGAACCTCAACCTGCGTTCCACTTACGGTGGTGCATTTGGCCGCAGACTTGTTCAGACCGATAGAACAGCACTGGTAGCACTGGGAGGGGCCGTCTATTCTCATGAGAACTACGTCCCCCAGCCCGGCACAGAACCGATTCGTAACAATGTCGAGTCTCTGTTCGGTCTCACATTCTCCACCTTTCGCTTCAAGACTCTGAACGTGAATTCGCAGGCACTGTTGTTCCCGAGCGTGTCCGACCCGGGACGCCTGCGCTTAAGTTCGCAGTCAAACCTGCGAATCGAATTGATACGAAACTTCTATTGGAATTTTCAGCTCTACGAAAACTATGACACTCGTCCTCCCATCGATGCTCCGAAGAACGATCTCGGAATCACGACTTCCGTGGGATGGACATTCTGATCACTAATTTGTGGTCGTTGCAATGGATTCGCTGCCGTTGTATGGAACGTTTCCCACAGGTCACCCAGATGGGTGGTCACGAACCGCGGTTAGCTGGCTATCATGAGGCAGGAGTTGACCTGGTCTTAAAGATTGAAGTTGTGGAGGCGCGTATGGCTAGGCTCAATAGAATGACGCTCACTGTTCTCTTCATGAGCCTGATCACACTCTGTGGTTGTCAGGACCTGGTTCCACACGACATGCAGAGCTTGTTCATTCCCAGGTTTCTCCGGTCAGAGATACTCGGGTTTGTGGCGGGTTTGGGAACGACCTTTGCCGCTGTGCCGGACTTGGTCGCGATGTTCAGGCGCAGGTCAAGTGCGGGCATGAACCCGAGGATGGCAGCAATCATGGGCGTCTTTCAGATTCTCTGGGTCTACTATGGCCTGTTGATTGGTTCGCGACCCGTGATCGCGTGGAACGTGATCGCTGTGTTTATCAATTTTCTAAGTGTCGGCGCATACCGTCATTTCGTGCGCGGAGAGAAGGCCAATTAGGGTTGAAGGGCGTTATCTCTTTGGCCGGCCGCCGCGAACTGACGGTATGCAAAGATAGGCGACTCCAGTTGTCCCCTTCCTGCTTCAGTCTCTTCCTGCATGATGAATCGAGTCAGGGGCAGCAGCGACAGAAGAGAATGGTCCTGCTACCAGCTTCAGCTTAAAACTTGAACACGACCCCGCCGAGGTAGCGGAAGTTGTTCTGGTTGTTGGTACTGGTCAGAGGATTGGTGTAGCGAGTCAGCATATAGTCAATTTCGATGGGTCGAATGGAAATCCTGTCGGAAATCGAAATATCAAGTCCGCCCCCAAACGCCATGGTGAACGGATGCTGGGTGTCGGTCCCGGAAACGGTCCCGCCCCCGGCATCGATCGACTTGACAAGGTTGGCGTACCCGTTGGTGTTCGATCCGCCGAACAGCAATTCCACAGAAGGACTGATGAAAGGGGTGATCTTCGGAATGGGGATCCTGACCACCGGTCCAAACAAATAGGTGAACATGTTGCCTTGGGAGGTGAACGTACCCGCAGGTATGGTCGCACCATTCGCCAAGGTCACTGGAGAGGCAAAAGTCGTGGTAAAGGACGTGCTCCCGTAGCCCATCAGCTCACCCTTGATACCCAATAACCTGGCGAAATAGAACGTAGCTCCGCCACCGCCCCCACTGAAGGTGCGGTTGTTAATTCCCGGCAAGGTCGGATTGAACCGCAGGTCGGAATACTCGCCATAGACTTCAAACACCTGAGCGCATAAGACCGTTCCGAAAAACAGAACGAGTCCCAACAAGATGGTACTTGCGACTCTTATTTCCCTGTACTCTTTTAGAAGGGCCCTGCGGAATCTAGCGTCGGCTGACATGAATTTCTAGCTATCAATGCATTTGCGGAGTCTCACGCGACAAGACTGGTTTGATGAAGTCTTTCTGCCAACTGGCAATAAGAACAGTGCTCGGCGTAGGTCTCGCCAATTACAGGAGCAACCGCGAGTCCGGCAACTCGCGTCGAAGCTCCAAAACCGAGTTGACGCCATCCAGCTTTGAATTAACTTTACGTGGAGAACCCCTGGCCCAACGCCATCAAAGAAATACTTGTCTATGCGCACGTTTCGATGTGTGCACAGGTCATGTGTAGCTTTAGGAACTGGCGAGGCAAAACTAACTCAACCCATTGATCCCCAATCTTCTCTGGACAAAGATATGTAATTCGCTGGCGAGTTTGGGAGCGACCTTTGCCGCTGTTCCGGACTTGGTCGTGAGGTTTAGGCGCTGATCAAGTGTGGGTATGTGGGCTGTTCTCTTGGTCTTGAGATGGCTTTCCGATCAACAACATCCACACAGCGGGATCGGGAAATGCTTCGGGTTCTTGGGCGGTTTCTTCCCCATTCGATTTGACCAGGCTCACGGAAATGAACCGTCTGGGGTAATCATTGCCTCCGCTCCCGCCGTCGCCGATGAAACGATATAAATACAATTTGAAATGGTGGTTACCGAAGATTGTCCATCGGTGTCGGCTTGCGCGAAGATTGTGACCGCCAATCTCTTCTGGGGGACCAAGCAGCTTCCTAGCCAGGCGAATTATTTCCATGATTCTCCACTGCTGAGTGAAACGGTTTTCTCCTCAGTTCTATTTGCCGGCTTGTTTGTCTGCGATGAGTTGTTTCAGTTGCTTTTTCTGTTGCTTCCGCATTTCCTGAAGCTTCTCCCTCTGACTCTGAGAGAGGATCGGTTTTATCTTTTCGTCAGACACCCGTACCACTTTTTCAAGGGTGTCCAACTTCTCCTTGCGTGAAATGACGGGATTGTTCCAAAGGGGGGATAGTTCTCCGGACTCCTGCTCCAGGATCGGCCTGATTTTGGCCTGTTGCTCGTCACTGAGGGTCAATGTCTCTGAAAGATTCTGTAGCTTCATGCTGAAATATTGACTGGGCGCTTTGGTCAAGTCCAGGCCGCCCTGACCGGGAATTGCTTCCCGCCGTAGAATCGGCATTTCGGTTTTCCCTGAGAGCATACTGTTAAAGGTCAGCGTGTCGTCTGCGACCAGGAACAACATGTCGATGCCAGTGGAATACTCCACAGAGCTTGAGCCGTTGGAGGGCGTGAACAATACCACATACACCGTATTGCCAATCTTCACTGAGACGTCATACCGCGCGACATCACGGCCAGATTCTCCCGGCGCATTCTGATGTGTGGTGACAGCAACGATCGTACCGCGTTGATAATCATGTGCCTGCGTCTGAGCCGGAGCTGAAACACTCGCCACGCAGATCACAAACGCAAGAAGAAGCCTGCTAAGCATGTTTACCTCCCGGTCCGCCCGAAGAAAGCCGCGGTGGCGTACGTCGGCCTTTACCATTCCTCGCCCACAAATCAGCCTACGGGTGAAGCGCGTTGGAAAATACTGTCAACAGTGACAGGGAACAAATGCCCGGGCGAGAGAGTCGCGTGGATTGTGATTGCTCGGAACTGCAATCCGAGCGTTAGCTACTTTCCGGTGCAAAATGGTGCTTCTTGAGGACGTTGATTGGTGCTCAAGAGGCTATGTGTTAGCTCGGCACGATCAAG
>Ga0335085_10002268_pt1 | contig 36583 bp, 48 predicted proteins | sample Lox_Sample_45_FD_206712 | JGI IMG/M metagenome (GOLD analysis project Ga0335085, IMG submission 206712) | Soil microbial communities from Loxahatchee National Wildlife Refuge, Florida, United States - Lox_Sample_4.5 | ecosystem: Environmental > Terrestrial > Soil > Wetlands | place: USA...
CCTGGGTTCCCAGCGGGAGGGAATTACAAACCATCCGGCGCAGCGTCGGCGCATCCTTATTATAGTGTGCTCTCATTCGCTCGATCCTTCCATAGTCTGAGGATAGTCTGGAGATAGTTGCCGGGGTAGCTCGCCGCGATCTCGCCGCTCACGCAGCATCTCTGCTACATCTAGTAGTGCGGTTACATGTATAGATGTAGGCTGCCCGCGTATCAACCTAGACTTATCCATGAGGATGGCACTGCCAGTAACTAACTGTAGATAGCTGGCATTTGCTAGCTTGTCAGGCGTAATTGATGCAAGAGACTGCTCCCTGATAGCATCAATGATATCCGCTTCATTGGCCTGGAATGAGCGCAGCTCTTCAAGTGAACAGTGTCGGGCGTACCGTGCCAACACATCACGTACAGTGGATTCATCACAGCCGACTTTGTTAGCGATTGTGGTGTTGCCCATCTGGGGGAATCGGTCGTGTAACAGGCGGATGTGCTCTGCTGCTCCTGTATGCTTGCCGAACGTGCTTTCAGGCATAAATACAGGGGATGCACTTGGATCGGATGTAGCTGCGCCACTCATCGCGCAGAGAATAGCACACCAAGTCAAGCACACGCAATGGGGAGTAATGTAAGTAGGGTTACTAAGGTAATGCAGGGTAATCACCCTCCACTTTGGTGACAATTACGCGGATTTCCTGCATAGTGTTGATAATAGGGCGAATATAGTTTCAGATTATGATTGTATTCATTCCTCATCATCATCATAATAAGTGGCATGAGAAACGCACGCACGCACTAAAGAATTACAGAGTCAATGTATCACTCGGCCCGGTAGGTGATGTGCTCATCCGAGACTTCGTGACTGGAAAGAGCGCAATATTATGAACCACCAATGCAAACGTTGCGGGCATAAGTGGACTAACAGGGATAAGCAGAACCCTAAGGTGCCACTGTCATGCCCCAAATGCAAGTCTTACCAGTGGCAGACGGAGGCATCGAAGTGATCCACATTAAATCAGCCCTATGTCTAACCTGTGGTATAGTGGCATTGATCCTGGTTATGTCACTGTATCAAGTTGTTAATGGAGCTATACAGCAGATTATGGGTGTGGCTCACTAGTCGCCCGCTAGGGCATTAACCCGCCAGTGGAGGCACGTATGGCAAGCACAAACAGCAAGTATCGGGTGAATGTAATCCGTAACAGTGACCCTGCATATCACCCATACACGGTGGTGGTGACAGGCCCAAAGGATGCTCTGGTCGATTACTCAGGCCGTGACCTGCCAACGCTATTGCGCCGTTCCGCGAATTGGATTGCAGTCAACGAAAAAGGCACTTGGAACCAATAACCCGCCAGTGGAGACTGGCACCTGTGAGGATGAGATGAGCAAGTTAAAGTACATTCTGCACACGCATCGCGGATACTTCGCATTGGCCGCTGACGGCGGCATACTGTACGACTCTGACCGCAACTACTACAGCGACGGCATCGGCTGGAAGATTCTAGGCATTGCCACTCGCCACAATTCCAGCTACATCATTCCACTTGAAGAGGCAGCTAATGGCGCGAACATCGGGCAGGGCTGGATACATGATCTTGACCACGGCACACATCGGATGTGGGGTTCGCCAAGCTATCGCAGAGCAGTGAAGGTTGTTATCGCGTCGCCTGACTACCGGATACCTGAGGCATAGACGCGCAGGGGCGGCGCGTATCCGCCCTGTACCGCTGGGGAGGCGGGAGATATGGACTTTGGATTCACGAACGACCGCGCCGACTTAGAGCGCGTGATTCAATTCCGCGATGCCGCCGTTGCTGACGGATGGGTTATGACTCCGACATACGATTTCGAGTCAGTTGACCGTGCCTCGCATTTGCACAAAGACGGGTTTGTTATCTCCATCCTTTCACGCGATAACTCCGAAGCGGAGCGCAATTACAAGTACGAAGCGCAAGTGTCCATTTGGGGGCCGGATGGGATGGCGATCAAACCGCCGCAGACTTACGATTGGCCGACCATTCAAGCGGGGTTGCGAACCTGCAACAAATGCGGAGCGACTGACGTTAACACGGAGCGTTACTCTTTCGCTGGTCGCTGCTGCGCGGCTTGCCTGCCGGAAATGAGACGCCAACACGAACGCCCAGGATGGACTAGTTAAGATGTGAGCCTCTATCCCGCACCCCTCAGCCCCGCAAGCGGCTGGGGGATGGGAGGTAGTGACCATGAGCATCAGCATTGGCAGCACATACCGCGTCGAATCACAGCGGGCAGTGGTGGATCGGGCGGTGAGGCGCACGCTGCAACTCGGGGTACGTGTGGCCGGGATCGTAGCCGCTGCGTTCGCGTGGGAGATTTTGACGCTGGAGGCCGTTCTGAGGCTCGCTAGGCGATGAGGAGGCCAGATGGGTGCCCCAGCCCCGAACCGCGCTGTAATCGAATCCTGGACGCCGCAATCGGCATTCTGTGGGCTGTCGCTATTGCCGGTTACGCCTGGGCGTTCGGCTGGGGCCTGTGGCTATGGTTGGATAGTTGGAGGAGGGGATGCTGAAGCCGAAACTGCGTTGGCTTAGAGGATGGCCGCAACTGACCTGTCCTGAGTGTGGCAAATGGATGGGTTGGCTGGGTGGGTGCTACTGGATATGTGGCAAGGATGCAGGGAAACACGGCATCTTCGCAGGAGTTTGGGGAGTAATCGGAGGGCCTTGGAGATGCCGATGGAGGCAACAAGGATGATCCTGCTGAGGTCGTTTAGAGGGGATAATGAACAAAGTGGAGGAAGTGGAAGAGGTCAATGAGACTCTGTATGAGATGGTAAACCGAGTAGCACTTGAGGTACAGAACGAATCCCCTAACTGTGCCTGTGCGAAAGGACAGAGATGTGAAGTTCATCGGTCGAGGGAGGATTACAGACCTGAAGAGGGAGGGAACACGCTATGACAAAAACAAACTATGTGTACCTAGGTGAAATGCGCCTAATGGATTACCCACTCGTAATCATATCTGAGTCGCGTGAGACAGTAGAGCAAAAGTTGGTGAAGGAGTGGGCAAATCATGCCAAACAAAATGGCTCAGATGCCCCGTTCACTCCTGAAACCGTAACCTTTAACAAACTGGAGGACTGGCTTGAAGTCAGCATCCGCCAGATTGAGATGGACCAGGTGGAGTGGCCATGAGGGTACTTGTAGCCTGTGAGTTCAGCGGTATTGTACGGGAGGCATTCAGAACCAGAGGGCATGATGCTTGGTCGTGTGACCTGCTGCCGAGCGAATGCCCATCCCGGTTCCACATCCAAGCCGACCACGATTTAGACCTGCTGGATATTGTCGAAGATGGCTGGGACATGATGCTCGCATTCCCGCCATGCACTCACTTGGCAGTCAGTGGTGCGCGGTGGTTTGCCGATAAGCAGAATGAACAGGAAGCCGCTCTCAGATTCGTCAGGGCACTACTGTATGCCCCGGTGAAGCGGGTTGCTCTAGAAAATCCCATTGGGGTAATCAGCACCAAGATACGAAAGCCAGACCAGATCATTCAGCCTTGGATGTTCGGACATGGTGAAGTGAAAGCAACGTGTCTGTGGCTCAGGGGACTGCCGCTGCTAAGGCCCACGAATGTTGTGGAGGGACGCAAGCCGCGAGTGCATCACGAGTCACCCGGCCCGGGCAGGTGGAAGAATCGAAGCAGGACATTGCCAGGTATCGCGGCAGCTATGGCAGAGCAGTGGGGGTGAGCTGAAGTTCACACGTCAAGGGAGGATTGGAACCCTGAAGAGGGGGGAAATTCCTATTGACATAGGCACAAGGCATCTGTATAGTGACCTGTGTTAGCCCTATAGGGGCAGAAAGGAACACAATATGACCGAGAGTGCTGTAACTGAGCGTCAGCGTACCCCGCTTACACCCGAACAGCTTCAGGCAGGCACCAAGCGCCGGGAGGCCACTCTGCTGCGCAAGTATGGAGCCATTGCTGTGGCTGAGAAGCTCGAAGCTGAAGCCAATGCCCTAGCACCCGTAACGAAGCAGAGCAAGCGGGTTGATCCTCTGACTGTGTTGGACAAGGCACAGCAGACTGCTCTCAAGGACTACTTCCGCACCACTCAGGGCTTTGCCCGGCTGTGCCAGGTAGTCAGTGCCAAGAAGTTGCAGGAGATTGCGGAGGAACTGAGCGCCTAACCACCGTAGAGTTGCCAGTTCGCTACTGGCTGATGTGCAGAACAGGAACGGTGTCCTAGTCGATGGTTCCTTCTTAGGGTCATGCCTAAGTGACACGGGATAACTGTACAGAGAATGTAAATATGGTGCCCGCCAGTAATGGCGATTATTACCGCCCGACCAATTTGGAAAGTGACTAGCCCCAGCTCCCCCGGTTGGGGCTTTTCCACGTTTGCACAACTTTCACACAGCCCCCGATTTCGACGCCCCCAAAATTTCAGAAACTCTCTCACCACTGAATTCCCCCTCCCTATATAGGGGGAAATGGAAATCACTGGTGAGTGGGGTAATCTAACTGATGAATATAGTAGTTATGTTCATCACCAGTGATTTTCACCCCCTAAATCACGGGTGAACGAAGGAAAAGCGAAGATTACTGAACGCTTTTGGAGGGCCGTCCGGCACCCTTACGATCCCCGCCCTCTACCCACTCCTGGTGCTCCAGCATCCCACTATTCTCATTGATAGCGGCAATCATTGAGGATATAGGTCTGTGGCGACGTAAGGTAAAGTCCAAGCGTACCCTATCCCCCGACAGCTTGCTTACCATAATGTAGCTGTCACCGCTGGCAAAGAGAACTGAGCTACCCCTTAGCAGGTCTGGGCCATCGGCGGTGAAGCCATTATCATCATGTCTTGGCTTGCTTGTGTGATGACTAATGATTGTGGCCTTGAGCTTAAAGCGGTTGCGTATCACCGCAAGGTTACGCATCAGAATAGACATATCTTGAGCGTGGTTCTCATTTTGCCTGTGGAACATGCTAAGGGGATCAAGGATGAGAATGTCGGGAGCTACCTTCTCAATTATGTTCGATAGCACATGCCTATCAGCTTCCTCATTGTCAAGACGGACAAGTGTGTTCATCCCAAATGTAGCAGCCTCTATGTCCAAGTTTTTGTCTATAAGATCTCTGTGCTTTTCATCTAGGGAATTGAACATAGGCATAAGCCGGTCACGGTCGTCTACCAAACCAAGCTCTTGCTCGACTATCAGAACTTTCATGGGGCGCACAACAGGAAAGCGGAAGGATGTTGTACCAGCGTGTTTGGTACATGCACCAAAGATTGGGACTCCGCAGGACATCTGTAGAGCCATTGTGAGGAGTAGGAAACTCTTATACGATTTAGGTGGGCCACCCACAAACACCAAACCACCGAAGGGGACTAAGCCTGACCCGACAACAAAGCGCTCGTCGGGCGTGGGCATAGAGCGAAGCTCTTTGAATTTCATCACGATCCTTTCACCAGAATTGAGGGGAGCCGAGCTGGTGATCCCCGGCCCCCCACAGTGTGCAACCCGATATGGTGGGAGGTTGCCACACAGTTGTAACATGCCCCAGGGCACCCGGCAAGCCCAAAAAATGCTACGCAACAGGTTGTGGTTACTGCTGATTACCCGCACAAAATAATGGTTTTTGACGATTCCTCTTGACAACGTAGACTCTACATCGTACAGTCCCCTCATGGCCAGGAAAAGCAAACTTGTAGGCGCGGCCCGCAAGCGGCGCATGATTGAACTCCGGGAGGACGGCTGGAGCCTCGCACATATCGCCATCATGTTCGGTGTCAGCAAGAGCCGGGTAGCACAAATACTCAGTACTGAGGAGTTCAAGCGGGTATATGTGCCTATTGGGAAATAGTGCTCCGTGTGCCCTACTCAAGAGCCAACGAAAGCCGACTCACCTATTGCTCCTTCTGAACGATAGACGGTGAGTAGAACGCGACGACTGAGTAGGGCACAGGCAGCATTGAAGCAACAGGAGGCTTTGGTATGATCCACAAGATAATCCTTAACACCAGAGACTATTGTGCATCCCGTACTCTAGTTAAGCCTAACAAGAGAGCTACCATTATCCAACGTATCCGATATTGGGTATGCCAAGCTGTATGGATACAGCTAAAGAGGGCAGCATGACCACAGTAATCACCTACCTCGACTCCCGCCGTGTCCAAGTAGCAACAGATGCCTTCCCTATTACTGTTGGTACTAGTGACAGAGGACTGTTTGTTTGCTCTCGTACTGAGTTCTGCCATAAGTACCATAACGGTGTCTGGGATAGCCGGGTGATGTTCTTTGTACCCAAGGCTGACCAGTTCGATGAGCACTACGACGACCACTCAGGTCGCTACTTCGACCAGTGTGTAGTGTGCCATGTGCCTACTAATGGCAATCGCTACTGTGGCCCCAGTTGTGAGTCTTACGATCAGGGTGGAGTGTTTGACCAGGGGTGGCCAGTATGAAACGCATTATACAGCGAAAGAAACCATCAGTTACGCTCCAAGTTGTATTAGGCTATGTTCGTGAGTATTGCCGAAATCAGGATATGTCAGAGGATTCGATGAACATAGCAATAATGGCCGTTGAGATGATTCTTGGTGGGGCAAAGCAGAGAGACTTGGAGCAACAATAACTCAAGGCTACCCAGTATAATGCCGTACATAATCGCATACCTACTTGGAGTACTAACTTGGCTTATACTGAGAATCATCTTCAAACGTTGGAGAAGTCTATGATTCACTACTTTGACCGCTCCCGCATTGAGACTGATTACCGTTGCCCTAGGCGTCTCTACTGGGAATACTACTACGATGGCAAGGGACTACAGCCTGTAAAGCTCAATCAGCACCTTGCGTTTGGGGGGGTGGTGCATGAGGCACTCCAGTGCATAATGGAGTATTGTCAAGAACTTGATACACTTCCAACCGTTCCTGAAGTAAAGGAGTGGATAGATCAAGCTGCTGGTATGCTACGTGATGAGTTTACTGTCGCTCGTGGATTTCAGGCCGAACCAATCCTAGAAGAAGGATTCGACGGTACCCTAGTCCAAGTAACTGATGACCAATCCTGGCTGCTAGACCATTACTGTGACTTGCTGGAAGGGCTAGTAGTGGGGTGGTGTCTTGTCAGGCTCCCTGCACTGCTTGAGCAATATAGAGTGGTGGAGGTTGAGACTGAAGAGCAACTGCTAATACATACGTGGAACACTGGTTTACGGTCTAACGAGCATGATGGGTTAGTCGTAGATACCAGCCAACTCATATTTCTCTCCCGCCCCGATGCCATCCTTGAACGCCGCACAGATGGAGCACTGGTTATCCTCTCATTTAAAACAGTATCACAGGTGGTCAGCATGTGGCTAGAGAACTTCAAGACTGACCAACAGACTATTAGTGAAGTACTCCCTGTGGAGGCTAGGCTAGGCCGGGAGGTTGCTGGAGTACAGATTGAGGGGCTTGTCAAGGGTGCGCAGCGTACCGAGTGGCCTAAAGGGAGCGGTCACCGTTACCATTCCAGTCCGTTAGTGTGGGGTTATCTGAAGGAGGAAGGAGGATTGGCAGCGGACTGGAAAGCTCAATTTGAGTGGCAGGATGAGGCTGGGAACAACAGGCGTCTTGGTAAGGGCTGGAACCGGCAGAGGATTGCTGAGAGCTACCCAGGTAGAATTGCTGAGTGGTTAGGGTACCTATATCAGAATGAGCCTGAGTTGCTACGTGCCCAGTTCATCAGCCCCCCACTTATTACCCGTAGTGCCCAAGAGCTTGAGGAGTGGCAGGAACAGGTTAAATATAGGGAGGTGGATGTTCATAATGCTCTTGTGCAGATGAATGCTGAACCCAAGCTAGGTATTGATGGCAGTGTTCTAGCTAAGGAGCGTCTGTTAGCTCAAGTATTCCCTAAGCACACCCTCGGTTGTGCCTATGATCCTCAGTTTCACTCTAAGTGCCCCCAATATGAAAATTGCTGGGGGTCTACTGGAGCTGATCCCATCGGTAGTGGTCTTTATAAGTACCGGGTTCCTAACCATCCAAGCGAGAATAAGCAATGAGCGACGAGCAGGAAGCGCGAGAGTGGCTGTGGAAACATTGCGACGAGTGTGCTCAAGATGTAAGCAAGTACAGCTTTGTGGAGCAGGCACTTGCCGCCTACGGTCGCCTGCGCAAGCGCAAGGCGCTGGAAGCAGCCCGATTAGCGCAGTGCAGTTGCTGCCGGTCAGGAGTGCCATTCGGGACTGGCAATAGGGCCGGAATGCACGCCCTGAATGACTACGTGAGAGATTGTCATGCAAGCCAAATCCGCGCTCTGCTTGCCCAGCTTGACCGCGAGGAGGCCAAAAATGTCTGACGCAGAATTTCTGCCTTACTACGTTGTTCCGTGCAACCGACCACCGTGGAAGTTCAAGGTACTATTTCAATCGTCACGAGCGGCATCGTCTAGGGTGGTGGGCTTCTTCATATCGCAGATATCGGCCAACCGAGCTTGCGCCAGCCTGAATGAGAAGGGCTATGTGGAGGTATGGGATGCCTGAGAACCTGACAGCGAGAGAGCGCGTAATCCAGGACAACTCACAATATTATGCAAGCCCTTTCGATAAGGCGCGCTGTGATGACATCCACTATTTGCTGGACACGGTAAGCCGCCTGCGAGCCGAACGGCGGTGGCAGGAATTGCCGGATGATCCAATGAAGCCTCCATTCGACGGGAAACCAGTGCTAATTCTGACCGACCACAAATGGACTAATTCAGTTCACCGCGTCATCTGGACAGACGAGATTCACGGCGAAGGAATCTACGGATGGGCAGTAGACGATTGTAAGCACGGCCCGTACCCCCTACACGGATACCTGAAAGTTCTGGGGTGGCAACCGCTTCCCGCTCCACCCGCCGACGCCCAGTCCCAGGAAGGAGAACGGCAGCCATGACTACGCTTTATAAGCTATGCCGCTTTTGCGGTCAGCCAATGAAACCTAAGGGCGTCCGAAAGGTACCGAACGAGTATGACCACGCACAAGGTTGCCCATATTCGCGGAAGGCCAAAGGAGATCGCCATGGATAACCGTCTCTTGCAGTACATACCCGAGTTCCGGGAAGCGTGGGAGCGCAGCCAGAAGGCTACGCCAGGGCCGTGGCAATCACGCGACTGGACGCATCCACTTGCCGATACGGGTGACTATACACACGGTGACGAAGTGTTCGTGAAAGCCATCGGAGGCACCGAAGTCGTCGCGGAACTCATCGACGGTTATTTCGCAGACGCGGACGATCCAGAGAATCAAGCTACCTACAACTTCAAATTCATCGCCCACTCCCGCACCGATCTTCCCACTGCGCTCACAGCCTTGGCAGAAACGCGAGCGGCGACAGCAGCAATGCTGGTAGCAATCAAGGTGCGCTTGGGGACTCACTGCGACCGCGACGATCCATGCAACTACGACAACAGTTGCCGCATACATCGCACCTTGGGAATTATCAGTGAGTACGAGCGGGGCCTGCTGCATCTGGCAGGAGATGGAGAGGAGAAGCATAATGCCAGTTGAAGACCGCGCGGAAGAGTTGGATGACTTGGCTCAGGGAATCGAAACCCCCGGCCAACGCCGTTACCGTGAGCGCATGGAGCGTACCTACGGTGAGGACGGTTGGCGGAATCGCGAAGCCGACGACAATATGAGTGAGGAATAGCTGGCCGTCCAGCGCAAGGAAGGGGAATGACATGACAAAGGAACCACACGAATGGCAACGGAACGCTTCGGACAAGCCGTTGATACCCGATAAAGTTGCATTGCCCAAACACTGGCCCGACGAAGAGGCCGCTCCACCCGCCCAGCCAGAACACTGCCCAGCCTGCTTTCGCACAGATCACACCGACCACTTGGATTGGCTGAATCATCCGGAGAGACACCCCAAGGGATGTTCGTGTATGGGATGCAAGCCAGCCGCCCAGCCGGATGGCGCGGAGGCGATTACATCTTGGCTAGATTCGCATTGGCAAGAGTTTGCTTTCACACGTAAATGGAGTACGCGCTTCAAGATGAACGAAAGTGACCAAACGGACTTGCCTGTTCTTGTCACTGCTGCTATCCGCGCAGCCACGGCTGCGCTGCAAGCCGAATTGACGACCATCAAGCAGCTAGGCCCACTCTACGAATGCGAACATCAGCATCCTGCCTATGCCTGCGCTGTGTGCTCAAAGAAGTTTGCTGCGCTGCAAGAGCGCGTGCGAGAGCTGGAACTAGAGAACAAGGTGCTGCGCTCTACCAAGCCAATAACCTTTAAGGGAGTAACTGAAGCTATCCAAGCCAAGGAGGTAGCGGAGGGGCAACTGGCATCTGTACGGGAGGCGCTATTTGTACTACAGACTATGCTCCGCACAGATTGGACTCAATGGAGTGCCGTTGCAGACAGGATTGATACTGTTCTCTCTTCCTCCTCCGACCTCGCAGCCGAGCACGACCGGAGGGTGGCAGCACAGGCGCTGAGGGATGCAGCGGACCTAGTCCACAGCGCCGTATCGCAAGTAAGTTGCGCTTCCCCCGCTACCGAGTCCGGGGCCAGCCAGCCCGCAAAGGATCAAGGGAAGTAGGGAAGGTGAGGCATATACCGTGGTGAGGTGTGACGTTAGTCATCACCGGAGCCACACACCGAAAGAGATGCAACAACGTGGACACCAAGCGTAAGAAATATCATAGCGCCCCCTGTGATGACTCTGACCACTGCTACATAGAATTGAGTAAGCCAGTGACATGGAAGGGCAAAAGATTTGTTGTCATCTACTGTAATAAATGTGCTGATACACAGCTAGTCGGTTCACTAGATACCGACGCACAGGAAGAGGTATAACTTTGAGTTACGCTGACCTTTATTTCGGTGCATCACGCACTGGCAAGACTACCCAGATAGGTGTGGCGGCAGAGCGTGCCAAGCGTGTGTATGGTGGCACTACACGCCTAGTTACCGCTGACCTTGGCACCCTGGATTGCATTCAGTCCCAGATTGACGCTGGCACCATTCAGGTCTGGAACCTGCGCAGTAATGCCCACGTTATGCAGGCTATTGACAAAGCCTGTCAGGGCTACTGGCCAGAGGACATGGATGATCCTAACACTAAGCTAATATCACCCTTTGCCATTAGCTACATTGGTAGGTGCTCGAAGTGTGGTGAGGAGCTAACCACGAATAACTCCAAGCTGATGCCCCAGCAGCCGTGCCCTAAGTGCAAAACGATCACCAGCCTGTCTATGAAGCGTGTCCCCAATCCCAATAATGACCTATCCAAGGTATCCCTCTATGCCTTTGAGGGTATCACTAGCTTTTGTGACGCCATCATGGATGAAATGTCCTCTGAGGGATCAGTAGCTCTTGGTGACAAGGAAGCCCCCCTTAGCTACATGAGCGGTGACACCAAGTTCAGCGGTAACAGTGGGGGTGACTTTGGCCTGACTCAAAAGACCATCCCGAACTGGATAGCCAAGTCCACCGGCATCCCCTACATCAAGGAACTTGTGTGGACAGGGCTTGAGGGCCGTGGGTTTGTGGAGGGCACCGACAAGCGGGTTGATGACGCCAAGGGCCGCACCAAGATAATCGGCGTACCTATGTATGGTGTCCTCATCCCTGGTGGCGGTGCGTCTGCAAAGGTAGTGGGCAAGATTCCCGCATGGTTCAGACACATGCTGCACTTTGAAACGGTAGAGAAGCCCACACAAACTACAGATGGTGGCCCAGCAGCCATGAGTATCGAACACCGTATGTACATTAAGCCCCACGCCGATCCTATGGGGATTGTGTTTGTGTGTGGGCTTCGCATCAGGCAGGAGTACCGTGAGGAGTTTGCTAAGTGGCCTGCATGGATGCCCCCTGATGTAGGTAAGCTCTATGACAAGATTGATGAGTTACAGAAGCGAGCTACACAATCTCTAACAGCAACGAAGTAACTAATTAACACTTGAAAGGAATCACACGATGGCTACACTCGATGAAAGCACACTTGACACTATGAACAACCTAACCGACAAACCAGCACTTGATGACCCAACTCCGAACATGCTCAATGGTGACGATACCATTGACGTAGACTATGATGCACCCGAGAGAGCTTCAGGGCCTTACGTCCCCCAAGTGTACCCAGGGGTTTACCCGTTCCTTTTCGCCTTGGAAGATGACACGCCTTTTGAGGTACGCGAGTACGATACCAAGAAAGGTGAGCACATCAGGGAGTTCACGGTGAACCACAAGGCTACCATCTCCATCACTGATGCAGCAGGCCCGAAAGAAGTGACCATCAGGTTCAACCGCGCAGGCTTCCACCAGTGGACAGACAAGAATGGGAACAAGCTCAACAGCCAGGGTGGAGAGCTACTGCGTTCACTGAACATTAAGCTGCCTCCCAGAACTCCCCAAGCACAGGTTAAGCAAGCCCTCCAAGAATCTGATAGCCGGGTGATGGGCCGGGGTGTTGTCAACTGGGAAGCATATTGCAAAGCCTGCAAGGAGGACAACCGGCTTGATGCTACTTGGAGTGGCATTGTCAGCACGAAGCCGCGCACGAAGAAGGGTGACGCACGGTGGCCCAAGGAGCACGGACGGTATGTGACTGAGGTAAAGTGCCCCAAGTGTGGTGCTGAACTCAATGGGCGGGAACGGATCACCGACTATCGGTTGCCACAGGAATAACACAATGAGCCACAGGTTAGCATATTGTCTAGATTGTAGCAGCACGCAGGAGATTAGTAAGCATGGACAGTGCCTAGCTTGTGGCTCACATGCTGTAATGTACCGATTGCCACGAAAGGAGCTACCTGATGACTCAACTACTAGAGTTATATGTCTACCTCCTCCAGCACCGCAAGGTAGCTGATTGGCTAGCCTGTAGGGATGCTATTGGTAAGGAATTGATGGGGATGGTGCGATGACACTATACGAAACATTGCAGGAGATTGAGCGACAGGCACGTAGTGAGTATGGTAGGCTTGGAGGATTTGCAGAGCCTTACTCTATGTCACCAGAGGAGCGCTTAGAGAAGATTGGTGAACTGGCCTTTGCTGCCATACTTGAGCACGACCGTAAGGAGCTTACGTGCGCTGTAACAAAGTAGTCTACCACGTCCCCGGTAACAAATTCATATCTGCCTACTGCTGCCTAGAAGAGGGGCATGAGGAGCGGGACGGGACTAGCTGTAGGTACATTCCTGAAGAGTCCCTAGTGCAACTATGTAAGCAGATATTGCTAGATAGGGGAGAAGTTGTGATACCACTACGCCCTAGGAGTCGAATGTAAAATGGCAATTGGTGACTCCATAGCTACACCTCAGTGGTTACAGCCATTCATTGAGGATTGGTTTGACCCCTACCCTCTCAATGGTACTGGCCCCATCGAGCCTCCAGCCGGTGCAAAGGTATGGGTTAACCCTGGTTTCTCCAAGAAGGATCAAGCTATTGAGAATGCTATACGCTGGCACAACGCTGGACACATTGTTGCGTGTTACCTCCCCATCGAGTCATCAACCCAATATGGTAAGCGCCTGATTCAGTATGGTGTACGCAGACTATACTTCGATAGACGCCCTTATCCAGACTGCCGTAACATCGAGATATTCATACTGACTGCGGGGCGCATGTGAGCATAGACCTAGATATCCTACCAGCTCTACCAACGGTCAACGGCCCGTATTGTGGTGTCTGCCCCAACCAGATGAACGGCATCCGTATGATCCCCCCTGATGGTCAGGGATACAGTGGGGTGATGATAGTGGGAGATAGTGGGTGGGAGTGGGAAGCCAAAGAGGGACGGGTGTTTGCAGGGCCAGCCGGTCAATTTCTTGAGAAGCATATATTCAGGCGGTTAGGAGTCCAACGCAATGCCTTCACGCTCACAAACACGACATGGTGTAAAGCCCCATACCTCAACTTCTACGATAAGGCTGGGCCAGAGGCTACAGTTATCATAGAGCACTGCCGCCCTTATCTTGATGAGCTTATTGACAAGGTTAAGCCCAAGGTTATTGTACCTATGGGGAATGTAGCACTGAGACGGGTGTGTGGGGTTAATGGCATCCAAGCGCATCAGTGTTATGTTCATGACACTCCCTATGGAATTCCTGCTGTTCCTACCTATCACCCATCCTACCTGATGCAAGACAATCTCGCCTTTACCCCTGTAGCTCTCTTTGCGATGCGTAGAGCATTAGAGATAGCAAAGGCTGGAAGATTTGAAAGGATACTAACGGACTACTGCCTTGATCCATCCCTACCAGACCTGAAGCAGTGGATGGCTCGATATGGACACAGCTTTGACCTTACTCATGCGGTTGACATTGAGAACCCTTGGGGTAAGCTAGAGGATCGGGATAAAGACGACCCACATAAGGGTTCTGGATGGGAGATTACTAGGTGTGGATTTAGCTTTAATAGGGAGCTAGAAACGACGGGTAAGATTAGCTGTGGTCTTGCTGCTAGCTATCCTTGGGCGGAACCATTCATTAGCTTTACTAGGGAGTTACTAGCTAGGGCAAAACGTGTCGTATACCAGAATGCTAACCATGACCGTCCTAGGCTGGATGCTGCTGAGTGTCCTACCCTTGGGGCTGTAGATGATACGATGTGGTGCTTTCACTATTTGCAGAGTGATTTACCCAAAGGCCTGAAGTTCTTTGCACCCTTCTATACAGACATGCCTGAGTGGGCCTCCCAGAAGGATGCACAACCTGCTTGGTACAACGCTTGCGACAACGACGCCACGCTTCGCAGCTTTTTTGGGATGCGCGACTGGCTGATCCGGCAAGGCCGCTGGGAGCGTTTTAAACGCCATTGTAGCGACACGGCTGCGCTTCTGGGGGAAATGTCCAGCGCAGGCGTTCTCGTTGACGTAGCGGCCCGCCAGACGCTTCAGGATGGCCTTCGTAGCGAGATTGCCCAGCTCGATTCCCAAATCCAGGCCGCTGTGCCCCGCGAGCTGCTCCCGGTGAAGGAACTGAAAACTGACCGAACGCTGAAGGAGCTACCTGATGAAGAGCGGGCCGACTGGGAACCTGTACAAGTTGTCTGCGAGTGTAAGCGAGTGCGTAAAGCCACAGGGCGGTGCCTCCTATGTGACGATACAAGGAGTGTTACCCACTACAGAAAGCGACTGGCCTTTAATTGGAACTCCACCGACCAAGTACAAGACCTTGCTCGTCACTTCAAGTTCACCATCCCCAAGAAACGTGGAGAGGATCGTGAAGCCCTCGAAGCCAAGACACTAAAGAGCTTTGGCAAGAAGAAACGGGTGTTTGCTGACATCCTTGCGGCTAGGCAGAGGCACAAGTTAGTCAGTACCTATAACTGGGAGTGCGATAGTGAAGGTAGGGTACACACAAAGTTTGGGTTTCATCCTTCTAATTGGAGGAAAAGCAGCCGTGATCCTAATCTCCAAAACATCCCTAAGCGTAACGAGCTAGCTGCTGCCTTTAGGCGTACCATCATTGCTGCTCCTGGTCATGTTCTCATAGAGGCTGATTCGAGTGCTATAGAGGCGGTTCTTGTAGGCTATTGTGCCCAAAGCCCTCGATATATCAAGATTGCTCAAGCTGGCATACATGGCTTTGTTACTAGTCACAGACTTGCACTGAGAGATGGTGGTAGGGGTATTGACCCTAACCTACCCTTCGATGAGTTAACTAAGCAGTGCAAGAAGGTTAAGAAGGACTTTCCTAATGACTATGAGAATGCCAAGCGTGGGGATCATGCTGTGAACTATATGCTCTCTGCCTTCGGCCTTAATGATGAGGCTCCTGATGAGTTCCCTACCAAGAAGCTAGCACAGGACTTTATAGACTTCTACTTCAGCTTGTTCCCAGAGCTTCCTCCTTGGCAGAGGAATACTATCAAGCAAGCTGACATGCAGACCTTCCTAGATAACCATTTCCAGTACAGACACTATTTCTTTGCCTGCACTAAATGGAATAGTAAGTATCAAAAGTGGGACTTGGGAAGTGACGCTAAGAGGGCTGTTAGCTTTGTACCATCATCAGATGCGAGTGCTATCCAATCAGAGGATTTGCTGACACTTGCAGAGATACCTGATATACGAAGGATGCTAAGGCTCATTGTGCATGATTCACACATTCTTGAGTGTCCTATTAATGATGTGGAGTATGTATGCCCCATCCTACACTCAACCATGTCTCGCCCCCGTCCAGAGCTAGGAGGGCTAGAGATTGGGGTGGAAATCAAATATGGGCCTAATCTACAAGATACACAGTTATGGGTGCCGCCTAGCATTAACTAGGCTACTAACAAAGGAGAGAGGAAAGCATGGCAAAATTCAGCTTCGCAGCATTTGCAAAAGATGTCCTTGTAGGAGCACAATACGCTCTGCCCGTTATTGCGGCCATCAAGGAAAACCCAGACGCTAGCGACATCAGCAAGGCAGCAACGGCGATCACGGGAGCTTCGCAGGCCGCAACGGCGATTGATCCGAACGATACTGCAACCATCAACGAAGCAACCAACGTAGCGGCGATCATCTTGCAGGCATTGGCGCTGCCTTCACCGGTCAAGCAGCCAACGGGAAGCTAGAATTCGTGCAGCCTCACCCCTGCACGGAGAGGCGGTGGGGGCGTTTTCTGGCAGAGTTCGCCCCCTACTGCTTCACCCCTTCAGTTGGTGGAGTCTCAAACTGCGCCTTCCCACGCAGGGCAGTAACATTGGCACTGAGTGTGTTGCAGAACTTGTACAGGAACTTGTACCACTCAGGCGCATCATCCTTCGGTACAGGCAGAGATGAGGCGAAGGCCGAGAACACCTGCGACCCGGCTACGCTGATAAAGGCTACAGTTGTGGTTGTCATATCACTCCTCGTCCGGCAGTGCTCTTCGCGTCCAGCCTAGCTTATCTCTCATCCCCAAAAGCACTTGCAACGTATGTACAAAGACGAACAGCGCCATAGGTACTGAAATGATGAGCAATCCCTGAATCCTATCCTGCAAACTTACAATCTGCTCACTCAACTTAGCAGATTCCATTACGTCCATGCGATGTTCCAGTGCGGTAATCCTCTGCTCAGAAGTCGCCATGCGCTCTGGCATCGTAGTTCCCTGCGCCTCATCAATTATAGGGATAACCTGTACAGGCTTCAGTACCTTTGGGGCATAGACCAGCATAGTTACTGCTACAGCAAAGCAGCAACATATCTTAATCGCACCCGCGATTATTGGCTCGATCATCATTTTATCCATTAGGCTAACTACGTTCGGCGGTACTAATGGCCAGTTTCGCCTACTCCTCCTTGTTCTCGTATTTGAGCTGCTGTCTGCCCTATCAAACTCAGCATGTAACATAGTGGAACATTTACGATGTACACAGTTCTCCAACCATGAGCCGCCCGCTTACCGGGACGTGGTTTGCTATGCCTGATTCGCATCTTCAACTGTTCGTCTTGTAGTATGCCTGCCATACTTGGGTGTGTAGATACGGGGCACCGTTGCCCCGTATCAGAGTCAAGAAGGCGCGGCTAATCTCCCTGCAAACCGCACCCACTTGCATGTCAAAGAGCCAACCCAGCCCCAGTCACTTGTTTGGGGTTGGGCTTGTCCACTGTTGCGGACTCCGTTGTAGTGGTTTACCCGTGAACGGTGGTGGGACAACTGTACCTTGTACTGTTGCGTTTACTGTTGTTCCCTTAGCAAACAGGTTCACTGTCGCATTGCTGTAAACCACAGATGTCTGTCCCGGCACCTTGACTACCAATGTATTTGCATGGATGGTTGAGCTACATGATGGGTCACAGAAGTCCGCCTGTGATACTCCAGCCACAGACGGCTCTATGTCGATCCTTGTACCACCCGAGTAATCCCGTGCAATAGTCATAAGTACGCTACTAAATCCTGCTGCCTGCTGTCCGGGTAGCGTAACAGTTAAGTTGGATGGCAACATGAGATTGTAGCAAGTTACTGCCGGATCACAGGGAGTCAGCAGGGTAAGTGTAGCTTGACTGTGCGCTACGGTACATACCAGCACCATCATCAGCACAAAGAGAATGTCAACGATCAGTCGCTTCATCGGATGCTCCAGTGCGGCGAGAGCCGAAGCCCCCGCCGCGTTGGGGGTTAGAACTGCGTTGGCGCTCCCACTACCGGCGCAGCTGGAGGCGGAGGTGGTGACGGGAAGTTCTGGTCAACAGCGTTGCTCGGCCCTGACTCTTCGCCATTCAGCACTGCGGTAATCCAGAAATAGTACAGGGTTCCAGCAATACCGGTGCTGAACTGGTAAGGTGAAGCCGCCACGCCCGTAGCAATCTGCGTTGATGTAGCAAAGTCATTGGTGGTACTGTTGTAGACGTTGAAGGTGCATCCCGGAGTCATTTCTGTCCAAGGGATTGATATTCCATGTAGTGCCATGCGGTTACTCTCCTATCATGGGTTAGAGATGCGTTAGAACATACTTACAAAGTTGGCCGCTTTCGGCGGAGAGATTGCCCCTGCCGATGGCCGGAAGCCGCTTAGTAAAATCTGCCAGAAGCCGGTCGTGGTTGCGCTCTTGGCGTAGGTTGCCGTGTAAGTGGTCACTGTAGTAAGCAATTTATACGCCGGAGACTGAGGGCCATCTGAGCTAAGGTCAACCAGTGGGGATTGTGGTGTCATCGTTCCCGCTCCCTCGTAGACTACTCCTGTGGCATAGAACAACTCTCCCGGAACCAGCGGCGTGAACGAACCTGAGGTCACGTTGCCCGCGCCGGTTGCAGTCCCGGAACTGACCAGTACGTTGTCGTCGGCAATATAGTCGATGCCGGAAAACTCTGCTATGCCCGCCATCGAGAATACACAGGTTACGGTGTCTGCACCTGTCGAGGGGGCAAATCCAGCCTGAAATTGCGTAACCGGGAAAACCTGATTTGATCCAGAGCCAAGCATGTACGTCAGGTTGACATTGTGAAATGCCGTGTTCAAAGTATCGGTGCAGTACTGCACACCGCCACTGCCACTCGCCCCGCTCTGAACAAAACCCATCGAGACAATAACCAAATCCCCGCTAGTAACGTTGCTGGTGAACGCAAGATTGGTTTTATTAGTGGCTCCGACCTTGAACTGCACTTCGCTGATGGTGTTGACTGTAGCTCCTACTTTAAGGCTTATCGTCTCAGTCGCGGTGTTTGGCGTGGGTGTAGCGGAATCGGTGACCTTGAAGGTTATGGAGTTCAGCGTTGCGGCTGTCGGAGTGCCCGTGATGCAGCCCGTGGAGGTGTTGAGTGACAGGCCCGATTGCAGCGACCCTGAAGTGATTGACCATGTGTATGCACCGATTCCGCCCGCAGCCTGCAAGCACCAGTCATAGGAATTCGTAAGTGAGCCATCGGGGGCAGTGGCCAGACTGGTGACTGCCAGCGTTGGTGTGGTCTTGAGCGCGACAATCAGGGCGGTGACTTGCGTATTACCGTTGTTGATGAACGACGCTCCATAAGTGCCATTCGTGCCTGCGATGCTGAACGCGGTGCAGTTGGAGTCGCTACCTTGCGCAAGAGCGAATTGCTGCCAACCGCTCGTAGTAACAGTGCAGGAGCCAGAGCTTTGAAAACCGCCTGCGTAGCCAAAGAGCAAATCGTTGTTATAGGCTGTAGTGATATTGCCGGTAGCGAACGTAGAAGGAGTGCCCGTGGTCGTGGTCGAGGTTGAGGCGTCTACGGTTAGCGACCAGTAAGGTGGAAACTCCGCGCACGCTCCACCCTGAAACGCAGAGCTAGTCCATGTGATAGTAACAGCCTCGGAACCCGATGAACCCAGTATGGTTCCATAGACAGCTACCCGAATACTGTTGCTGGTGTTTATGTAAAGCTGCGTCCACGAACTGCTGCGCGTATCGCTGAAGGTGGGAGAACCGCTGGAACTCTCTACACTCCACCCACAAATAAGCAAATTACCGCTGGTCACGTTCCTGTCCATCGTGATGGTCGTGGTACGCGACCGCTGGGTCTGTACGATAGGAATATAGGGATAGGACGCAGTAATGGATTGCCCCCAGCAGGGCAGCGACAGCGCGAGAATGAGCCACCCGCACCTTATTGTGCGCATGTCAACTCCAGCTCGAAATTGATATAGCCCGTACCGCTCGTCGTACCTAAGTTGGCTGCCACAATGTCGCCAGGTGTGAAGGTCGTCGTGGTAAAGTCTGTCAGTGTCGTGCTTTCTTTGACCGTTCCTGTGGAAAGCTGAACGCCGCTCGTGCTGATCGTATTCGATACCGTTGGAATGGCGGTGCCAGCGGCTACCTTCCACGTCTGGATTGTGCCCGTACCGGCATCTGCCGCAATGTCCCAACCTACTAACGTGCAGGCTGAACCGAAAGCAGCGGGCACAACGAAGTAGCCCAGCACTCCGGTTGAGAGTGCGGTGCCACCGGGTTGACCGGCTTGGAAAGAAATGGCGTGAACGAGCGTAGCCGCTACAGGAAGATTGCTGGAATTCAGGCCAATGGCCGGGGTTGCACCGTTGGTGATAGCCGCATACGGAGTCCCCCCTTTCAACAAGCCGGTTGGTGCGCTAGACGGAATCTGGCCTTCTTGAGCAGTGGTTGTGATCGTAGAAGCTGCGTCCTGCACCACAACACTGCGGTTAGCTGTCAATGCCGCCGTATTAAAGTCCGCCGCCTTGCTTGCCGAGCCTCCAATGAACACGTCGCCCCAAGGCAGCAGCACGGTGCCTAGATTCTTTGCAGCCGCAACAGAAGGTGTAATAGTTTCTGTAACGGTAAGTGTTGTTGCATTGTCGTTTATATGTGCTGCGCCCAATCCACCAGAACCGTTGTTGGTTTGCAAATCACCAGACGAGCCAGCTACACTAAGGTGAGCAGGGCATGTTGAGCCAGCGGAGCATGTAAGCGTACCACCAGAATCAATCGTCAACGTCTGGCCACTGGCAACATGCCCCGGTACAAGCACATTAGAAGCGGTGGTAGTGCCAAACCCGCTAAACTCTCCTGCCGAACCAACACCAGAATCTACCCTTACTACACCAGTACCCGATGGAAGAACTCCAGTAACTGAACCACATCCCGGCCTGCCTGAAGTATCTATAGCATTAACGTACTGCAAGCTAGGACAAGTACCACCCGGAATGTTCCCATTTACCTTAACTACACCAGGATTAGGATAGGTTCCATCCAAGTCCCCTCCCGCTGGGCCGGTTGGTGAACCTCCACCCCCACCACCTCCTCCATTACCTGCTAGCTCCTGTGCAATCTCTGTTAGCTTATCCAACCCCCTACCAGTCGTCCCCGCCAACGCTGGCATGTTGTCATAGAACGCTATAGCTTGGGTTATAGGGGTGACCCTAGTCAGAACAACTGTACCAACTGTACATGGATATAGAGTCCCAAGTGTAACACTCCCACCATTGTTATAGTTATTGTTCAGGGGGACTACTGTATAACTGGTAGGAGTAAGTACTGTACCCGCTAATGTCACAGTCAGTGCAGTAGGATCGCTGATAGGAAAGTTAAACACGTATGGGCCAAAGCCACCGCTGCATGTATAGGTGACACTATAGGGCACATCCGGCACTGTGGCCCATGCCGTAGGACAGCCCAACAGTATCAGCCATAGAAGTGCCCGCTTCATGTTACCATCCCTCAGCGCGGAAGATTAAATCCAAGGTAATGTTTGCACTATGTACAGTATTGACAGTTATCGCCACTGTAAGAGCGCTGCGTACCACTGGATAGCCCGTAACCACTGTCGAGGTCGTAAGGACTATAGGTGTCAACTGGGCAGCGGTGGAGCTACCATTCGTGGTAAGCAGTCCAGCATCCAGCGCAAATCCCTGCACGTCCTTAATAGTTACGGTGTAATTATTGGTAGGCTGTGTAGTCCCAGGAGTCCTGCCTACCTCATATAACCTATAACCAGTAAGATTATAAGTATTGAGTGCATTAGTGGGGTAGAAACCTGTGAGTGGGATGGTAATAGCTGGGAAGCTACCATCACTTGAGCTGCCCACACAGACTAGAGTTACAATTACTGTCCCTGAGTCTGCTATACGATTACTGGTAGCTGCAATCTGCGTGCTGGTTACATCTGACACTGCACAGCTACCAGCAGTAGCCACAGCATATGGGGCCAGTCCTAGAACGGCTAAGAGCAGCCCTATAAGTAGACGTTTCATTTAACCCTCCTAGAAATCTATTCCCCAAGATGACAAGTCACTGAGGTTATCCTTCAGGTCATCCATACTGCCACTGGTCACAGTTAGCTCAGTACCCCGTACTTGCTCACCAATTTCCTTGACTTCCTCCGTGCAACTCTCAAGTGAATTACCGTAAGCAACGATGGCTCCAACTTCCTCACCGGAGTTTTGCGGGAGTATCCAGGTTTCTTTGCCGAACTGCGCTGCGTATCTGAGCTTAATCTGGTCACGGTACTCCTCTGGGAACTCTATGAGCATTGGCTTCTCTGGTGACCATTTGCTCTTAATGAGTACCTCGCAGCCGTAGCGTCCCCGATACTGCGGCTCTACCAGCTTGCCCCCAGAGCCTTCCCACATAATCTCCGGCAGGTTGGCAATCATGTTCAACTCCAGCTCGCTCACCGGAGAACCGAACCGGCAGCAGGGGTCAGCCAGCCACAGCCCCTTTGCGCCCACGCACGATTCAAACGCAATCAAATTTCGATATTTGTACTGTTCCAGCGTTGGTGAAATTTTATCGTAGATGTCAACCAGCGCGGGCGGCATCTTGTTCCAGTCCTTCACGCTGCACACGTAGCCCATGTCCTTCTGCTCCACGCCTAGCATGGCGCGGGAGGGGTACTCACCATCAATGCAGTAGGTGTCGATGGCTATGTCCAGCGTATCGGGCAGATTGTCCTCCACCACAAAGTCACGGCTCTCGGCTACCGGCCCAAATTCAGCTTCCATCGTGTCCAAGCGGCCCTTAGCCAAGTCATAACCCTCGACGCTAAAGGTTTCAGTGTCTCCACGAGTGCGGTTAATCTTGACCCAGAGTTTGTCATGGCCCCGGCTCCTGATGTACTTCCTAAGTTCATCCATACCTGTAACTATCTTGTATGGAGCTTGGGGGATGCCCAGTTCCTTGAAGTGCTCCTTAGCAGCAGTACGGTTGCACTCTAGCTCATCAGCATTACGGCTACCCCATACACGCTTGCCTATTGAAGCTAGGTATTCTTGCAATGGCCCTTGGTGAAGATCAGTGAATACGAATAGGTCTACATCGTCAATGATGTCCCAGATACTATCCACACGTTCATAGTCTGGGAAGCCTTCACCTAGCTCTGTTTTGTACGAGCTTGGGAAGTCTGCTACCCAAGGGGAGGTATAGTATACATGCCCAAAGGACTGACTGAGCTTGCGGGCTACCTCCGCAAAGATGCCATTGTCGCAAATACAGACCGAGTGTGTAGAATGGTCAGCCACTATAAGCTCTCTACAGCCCTATTATAAGTACTCCACTTAACTCCCAACTCCTTAGCCAGCATCTTCTCTACCTTGGTAGCAAACTGATGCTCACGGTAGTAAGGGGCATTAGGATCATCCCCAGGCTCACTCTCATCCCCACCCTTACGCTTGGCCTCATACGCGATGTCGAATAGGTCTACCTCAGACTGGCTGATGTTACGCTGCTTACATAGCAGGCACTCAGCGAGTTCATGGAAGGCTACTAGCATCTCATAGCGCCAGTTACGCATGTCTGAGATGAATATGGTAAGGTTATCGCCTTCCCATACCCAGTCCCCGACTGTTGGATACCGCTGTTGGTGGTTCGGGATAACTTTGATAGTTACCTGCATTAGCGTGCCCCTGATAGATGATATCCCTTACGCTTGCTGCTATCCTTCTTTGGCCCCTCATGGTACACAGACGCACCAGCGAGAGCTGCTAGGAAGTCCTTATAGCTAAGACTCTCATCCGGGTTCATGTAACGCTCTACGATGTCCTTCACTACGAACGGGGAGGGGAATAACTGCTCTGCACCGAATGCCAGCTCCTTACCCGATTTGGTAAGCACATCCTCCTTGGGCTTATAGATTGGCTTACCCTGCCAGTCCTTATTAAGCAGCATTCTAGCTCCAGTGCCGAATAGCGGGGATGCTTTGTTAATGGAGAACTCTACAGCACCGGCAGGAAATCCATCCTTAGCTACCTTATTCATCAGTCCTACAGCATCCTTGGGAGCACCAGCAAGGAAGATACTACTATACATCTCCTTACCCTTGTCATCCTTACCCATATAGACACTGAACGCTTGCTTGGACATCTGGCCTGTCAGGAATAGACTCATGCCTTGGGTCATTGCATATCCAGTAGCAAATGACTTTAGCCAGAACGCACGAGCAGCTTTACCTCCAGCCCCACCTTCGCCAGCATACTTCAGATTGGCTACGTTACTGAATGTCCAGTCAGGAGCAAGCAGGAACATACGAGCGATAGCTTGGAAGTTGGCGCTGACTCCCATAACCTCCCAGTTCAAGCCACCGTAAACTGCATTGACCTCTTTAGCTATCGAGCGCATGGCTGTGCCATATTCAGCGTCAGTAGCGTTAGGATGCTTGGCTAGCCATTGTGCTTCCTTAGCAGAGAAGTCTATTACCTTGAACTTACGCTGAACTACTTCAAAGGTAGCTTTGGTTACACCCTTGAATATCTTATCTATAGGCTCGTAGCCCTTACGAACTGTATCGAGTAGAGTGCTACGATCCTCTACACTGGAAGGCTTAAGTCCCTGATAGGCTTCATAGGGAGTACCAGTCTTGGTAGTCTCCAGACCATATAGTGCCCCCTTACGCTCCTGTGCCTCAAACTCAGGGGAGTTGTTATCAGTAGCTAGAGCCTTGCGGTAAGCGTCTATGCCAGCATTATTCATAAACGAGATGGTAAGTGCTCTCATGTGGAATGGTGACAGTCCTAACTCGATAGACTTAATGTAAGCCTGTGCCAGCTTTGCCACCTTCCAGTACTTAGCACCTGAGATTACATCATTCTCAAGCACAGGCTTCATAGCTTCGGCTATCTTTGGAGGAACGTGCAACCCCTTACGTTCACCTGTCAGGGATACCCAGTTACGTGGGTAATTTTCAGTTTTCTCACCCGTTTCAGGGTCTTTCTCAACACGAACACCTTCCTTGCCAAGCTCACTATTTTTCAGCTCCATTTCAAATACGCTACGAGCTACAGTAGTGCCTAACCTGTTACCGTACACTCGTAGTTCATCAACTGCATTGAAGGTACGCGCCTCTACCTCACCACTCTTTAGTGGTTCAAGGATTCGCAGGTATTCACGCCTAATATCATTTGGGGATCGTTTGGAGAACTTCCCCACACCCTTACCCGAAGTATCCGCAGCCTGCCCAACCCCAAGCTCTGCCCTCTCCTCCTCATCCTCAATTAACCTTGTAAACAATCTGGGACTATAGCGGTTGGCGAATATACTACTATCCAGCTTCATAAAGTTGGTTCGCAAGTCGCCAGTTTGTGAGAAGTAGTTAGTTAACAGGTCATCGGCTTTCTTGAAGTTATCAAAGTTCTCAGTTGGTTCCCGCTCACCTTCAATCCTATATTTAGAGTACTCTACAGGGTCTAGTATCTTTAATGCACGCTCCATTGATGGTATTGCCTGTTTGAGCTTTTCGTTACTGCCTGCACGTATCTCCTCTATATCCTTCTGAAGTGCATAAGGATCATCACGGTAGTCCCTGTAGAATGTCAGAGCTTCTTGGTCTATTGAGTCTGGTACAAGTTTCGCTACGCTGCTGGCAACCTGCTCCCCGTAGGCTCTGACCATGTTCCGTGTGCCTGTAAAGAGGGTACGAATAACTGACTTGCCATACCCCTCTGACTTGTTCCCAGCTTTGATATTGTTTAGTTCCTCTCTATTCTTCGCAAGGAACCCTTGTAGCTCCGCAGACACACCTGTAAGTGTTTCATCACCCTCAAGTACAGTACGCTGGGCTACTCTATTCTGAGCCTCTTCGTAATCTGCTGCATGGAACTCTCCACCACTGATACCTTCCCACATAGCAAAGACTTCAGGCTCATTATCACGTACCCATTTCTTAGCCTGTGTACGGCTTAGGAAGTCACCGCTCTGGGTAGTGAAGCCTCTACCTGACTTCACTAATGCTTTAGGTGGTATATCCTCTGGAGGCGTACCTGACTCAAGCAATAACTGACTACTGGCAGTTTTCATCTCATAGGCTTTGTCAATTACCTGCTGGACTTGTATCTCAGGCTGGTTTAGTACCTTATCAATGGCTGATTGTGTTAGAGGACTACGTGGGCCAGTTACACTAGAGTCTAGCTCAAGGGAGCTAGCGCCAGTAACGCCAGCCTCAATATCCCTTCCACTAAGCTCCTCCCACTGTTTAGTAGGTATATCTACATACTGTAACTCTCCACCTTTACGGTAGTTCTGTGCATACTCCTTACTAGTAGAGAAAAACGCTGGGCCTTCATATCTACCAGGCTCTGCACTGCCGTGATATAGCCTAGTCATTCCTTCTGCTGGTGGTGGAGCCTCGAATGTCTTATTAGACTCAAGCTCCTCAAGTGTAACAGGCGTTTCCCCTAATGCTGACCTAGCAACATCCTCATGCACCTCTCCTGGCTCCCCAACCATTACAGCTTCACTGCCATCCTTAGCAGTTACACGTATAGCAGGGCGTAGACCGTTCTCAGGGATGTTCTTGACAGGGGGCTGGGCAGCTACTTTGGTGGCTGTCTGCTCTGGTGTAGTACCGTCCTTGGCATAGACATCAATCATGCCTTGCTTTACGCTAGGGAGAGAGCTAACAGCATGGGTGATAACTCCTAGCCCACCTACTAGAACAGCGTTACGCTCGAAGCTCTCAAGTGTGGGCATCTGCCCGTTAAGTATGGCACCAGCAATGGTCATTGCACTGGCTTGGTAAAAACCACTGAGAGCACTACCACCGAGGGGGCCAAGCACACTGGGTACTGGCAAGCCACCAGCATAGTGCATCGCCTCACCTGTAAGTAGACCCTTAGCAGACTCCCACAGAGCACTGCCAGTACGGCTAGCAAGGTCGCTAAAGTTGACTACAGTACCTTTCTGAAGCCTATCCATGTATGCCTTACGTAGTCCAGCATCTACAGTAAAGCCAACATCAGTACCTATACGCGCTCCTTGAGGTAGACCAAAGGACTGTGCTAGAGCACCAAGTACAGCAGGGCCATATAGCACAGGGTCTTTAGCGAACTCTGCCATGTCGTGGATGAAGTTATCCAGCATGTCATGAGACTCGAATGGTTCTGGGAGCTTCTTGTGGATGGCTAGGGAAAGGGGGTCATCCTCCACAGTAAGGTCTTTGCGGATATTGGAAGCAAAGTCACTACCCGTAGCACTTAGACGTTGCTTAATGTAATCGTGCTGGTCATAGGCCAGTTTGGGGTCAGCGCCGGTCATGTGGGAGAAAATCAGCGCGGGGAGCAGCTTTCCCATGTCGAGCAAATCGCTGATGGCCCCGCTGGAAGGTGCTACGGCCCCGTCCTGCGACGATGGCTGCTCAATCGGCGTCCAGCCCTCCGCCTGCGTTGTGGGACGCTCTGGGGCCGTTTGTGGCGATTCTGGCACTAGCGTCCAGCCAGCCATTATTGACCCTCCAGTTTCCAGCCGGACGGCAAAGGTGTCCCAGGCGCGGCTTCATGTAGATTACCTTGTGGATCGCGGGCATAAATCTTGCTCGGTGTAGCAGTTGGTGCTTTACCAGCCGATGTAGATGTTGAGCCGAGTCCAGCTGGCTGTACAACAAAGAAGTTCCACAGTTTATCTATGAGGCCATTGGTGGATTTCTTCTTACCTCCATCTACTAGCTCCTTAGCCTTATCAGCTACCTGATTACCTGTAAGCCCACCCTGCCTGTATTCCCTCCTGAACTCGGCAGCAGTCTTGGCCTTCTCTACAGGGTCGAGTCCAGAGCTACCAATGATACCTAGGCCATTCTGATAATCAGGGTTATCCACACTGCGCTTATAGTCGTACCACAGTTCGTGTGCCTGCTTATTAGTTAGATTACCTTTATGTACCTCTGACTCTATATCCCTGTTGAAGTCAAGTTCCTCACCATTGGTGATACGCTCAAAGAGTCGGTCAGAGGTAGTATAGCCCTTTTCCTCAGCAGCACGCTGCTTATCAATATCTGCATCACGCTTCTCAGCACGGGCAAATCTAGCTTCTGCTCTCTGCTCTGCCTCCCAACTCTTAGCTCCATTCACTATCTGTGGGTAATAATCCACTCTAGCTTTCTGGAAGTCAGGGACATACCTACGAGCTAGAGCCAGTCCCGCTCCAATCTTACCCTGTGCAAACAAGTCATATATCTCATCCCGCTCCTCATCAGCCTTCTTACGAGCTTCACCATAGAAATCAGTCTGTGAAGCGTTGATGTAACTCCTCAGCTTCTCCCCCTGTACAAAGTCGGCAATCGGCTTACCTGTGGATGGATCTGTTGTAACTATGCCATGAGCCATTAGGAAATCAGGGTCTTTGAGGGAAGCTAGTTGGTTATCGAAGTTAGGATTACCAGCACTGTCAGAGTAGGGAGCAGACTTGAATACCTCATGCAGGTTATTGAGATTAACATTAATATTCTCAGTCTCAGCGAGTAGCGTTAGGCGTTTGTCAGTCTCCGCCGCGTGAGTGAGGAACTTGTTAATCTCGCCTTGGTCAAGAGTTGACAGGTCTAGCGGCCCTTTGCCCGTCTTGAGCTGGTCAATTACTTGCCTACGTGTTAGGGGGTTAGGACTGTTGATATTAGCATCAAGCACACCAGCAGTAACGTCCTGTTTGAACTTGTGGAGGATAGCTTCCTGCTGTTGCGGCAGCATCGTACCCATAACATGCACGGAAGCATCTGTTGACATCTTCAGTTGGTCGTAAGCTTGGTCTGCATTACCGCCAGCCATCGTAGCATTGATACCCTCTTGAACCTTCTTGTCATACGTGACCTTAGTAGCAGCCTCATCTCCCTTCTGAATGAGAGTAGCCTTCCTGCCATTAACCGTATTCTGTAACTCTACGTCCTGTTGAGCACCAAAGATGGCTAGCTGCCTACCAAGTACCTTATCGTGCTCATAGGGAGCAAGGGTGTGTGCCAGTTCTCCCTTAGCATGGTCATATACAGCCTGTGCATCTTCAGGCGTTGTAGTCTTGGCTAGGTCAGCATGAACCTGATTAAGTACCCTATCATAAGCTATCTCAGCTTCCTTGGCCTTGAGATAACGCTGGGCCTTAATCAGATGCCCTTCAAACGCTAGATTAGCTGCTGCTAGCTGCTGAGTCTCTTCTCCAGCCTCATAGATAGCCTCTCCCACAGAGCCAAACTGACGCGGAGAGGCATGAGGTAGTGCTACAGGTTCATCAATCGGGAGTCCTGGTATTTGAGGCATAAGTTATCCAGTGTACTCTCCAGAGGCAGGGATACTATAGGGATTATCACTTATATCGAAGCTGCCAGTACTGTCACTACCTCCTCCACCCCCCTCATAACCTGTAGCCCCAGCTAGTTGTAGCAACCCCTTACTCAATCCACCAAGGAACGCCTGAATTCCTCCAAACGTACCGCGCCATGCTGCTAGCTTTCCATAGTACCGCTCAAGGGTGGCCTTCTCTTGACCAGCCTCGTAAATCGCCGCACCCTGCCTGCCACCTCTGCCAGCCGTAGCAGCCATCATTAGCAGCGGTGATCCACTCGTAATGTCCACTCCAGCCGCAGCATAAGCGGTAGCTTGCTTACCTACTATACTAGCGTAACGCTGCTCATTGGCAACCATCGCGGTAGCTGCGTTCTGTTCATCGACGGCTGCATTGTAGTCATAACCAGCTTCCTCCTGCTTACCTTGAGCAATCAGTCCAAGACCACTGAACAGGGAGCCTACAGCACCGATACCGAATGAAGCGCCAGCACCAGTCTGGGGTGACATTAGAATAACCTCGCGTATAAGTGGCAATCTTCCCCATTGGGGCCAAAGTGAGCTAGCGTGCCCTCATAACTGAATCCTAGGTGCTTGAACAGGACTGTAGATACCATTATAGGGCACGTAGTCTGCACTCTCCTGAACTTGCCATCACAGGCAGCCTGTACAAGTACCTCTCGTATGTAGCGGTAACAAGTCCTGACATGGCTGTGAAAGAACTTGGTTGGCAGCATCCACGCTTCGCCCCGGCCCCAGTCCATGTTCACGATGCCTCCAGCCAACACAGGCTCTCCATCGACAAGCATACAGTAAGCTACGCTTCCCAGTGAGAAGTAAGCCTGCTCCACCTTACGGGACATTATCCCAAGTATGGGAATAGCTAGCTTGTCGAAATCACTATGGCTCATCGGTACTATCTTACAGTCCATATTAGTCCTGGTTGTAGCTCATCCTCAACACTAACCCACGTAGTGTAAAGGGGAATGGTACATCCTGAGTTATAAAGAATGTCGAGTTGTCATCCCAGTCAGCATCTAGGTCACGAGTTAATTCATAGTTCTTCAGTGAGCGGCACGGTGGGCAAAGGTTGACTGCTGAGATGATAATAGCACAGCTAGCCGTGGCAGTTGCATCAAGTGAATCAGTTACCTCAGAGGTATATGGGTATGTACCGGGAGTTGTCGGGATACCTGTAATTATTCCACTTGAGGCATCGAGTAACAATCCCGGTGGTAAGCTACCCTCAGTAATAGAGAATGTATAAGGTGGTGTACCTCCTGTAGCAACCAGAGCTGAACTATATGGTACTCCTACCTGACCTGTTCCTGATGCACACGATAGGGTTATAGGGAATCCACCGAGGATAGCACCATATACGTTTGTATCATTAGCTTGGAGCCAGACTACCTCAAATGTGGAGTCGTAGAAGTGCTTGAATGCTACACCAAGGTTAAAGGCTGGTAGGCCAGGGTTGAACCCTACGCCAGTAATTGGGCTTACATCAAGGCTGGATGCTACAAAGAAGCTGATCCCTGAAGTTAGCAATCCACCCTGTAACGGGCCGCTACCAGCATATCCTGATGGGTCAACTGAGTTTACTACCGTATGGCTGCTACATGACCACTTGTTAAGTAAGTTGTTCCACCAGAACAATAAGGTATCATCAGTGGCATCGTACTCTATTGTGTAGAGTACAAATGCACCTCCCGCACCCAGTGAAAAGGATGTAATAGTGGGTGCTGTAGGAGGAGTATTAAGGGTTATAAGATCAATCGCCCCGTCAGTGCCATCTGTACTGATAACCCAAATAGAGTTTGATGCACCTATTGCAACCCTAGAGCTTCCACTGTACGTAAGAGACGCTGAACCCTGTACCTCGAATGGAGAAAGAGTTATAATGGTTACAACCGCGTGCCCTAGAACATCAGTGAGGTATATTAGGTTTCCATTACCATCTAGTATGGCATCCTGCCGCGCTCTAAGCGGGCCATCAGCAAAACCGAGAGCACCAAGATTGGCTAATGGTGTCCCATCATGAGCAAATTGGAACCATGTACCATACGCATAGCTACTCTCTACGTATATGTATAGATTACCGTTAGAGTGGTCACGTAGCAGAGGGCCATGAGGCCCACCAGTTCCGCAACCGTTGCAGCTACAGGTAACGTAGTGAAGGACTAAATCCCTGCCAATGGAACTCACAACAACGTCGTAGTTACCAGGACTTGTAAGGGTTGAACTGAGTATCCAGTAAAGCGTACCTGTAGCAGGGTCAAGCTGACCTGTGTCGGTAAGGCCAAACGCTGGGTATGGGCCATACATGCTAGCTGTTCACCTTCCCATACTCGATATCGTACATATGCTTGGGGTCTACACCAAACTTACCACCGATGGACTGGTAGAGAGAGATAGTAACTCTATCCAGCTTCTGTTTCATGCCCCGTGTGGTTGCTGCTGGAGTAGTCAGGACTGGGTTAGTGGGCTGTACGGTCATCCTGTAGGGTAGCCCTATAGTTATCTTTGCACAGTAGTATTGGAAGGTAACAGTGTCGGAGGTAACTACGGTAGGCTGTAGTATCTGAGCCTCATCACCTACAGCTACCACAGACTGTCCCAGCAGGTAACTCATGCCAGTTACTTCGTTGGTTACCTGAAGAGATGTACCACCACCTGTGTATGTTCCCCATCCAGTGGAGTCCACCCCAAGCAGTTGAAATGTCCCAGCAGCTATGTTAGCTCCAGCTACAGTATAGGCTTGGGTCTTGTCCTGATTAACCTGAGTCATACCCAGCACGCCAGCAATCTGTACAAACTGACCATCCACGTAACCGTGACCGGGAGCTGTAACTACGCATGGATTAGCATTGGTGATGTTAGTAATATTTACAGCAGGGCCAAGGTCAAGTTGCAGGCCACAATGTACGAAGAATGCGTTAGATAGTTGGTTAAATAGCTCTTGCGGGTAGAAGTACTCAACATAGCGTACCACGGTTCCATTAATGACCCGCTGCACCTCCACTACTACCATGTCCTCTTCATTCTGCCCACTGATTACAGCGACAGACTCAACGAATCCTCCACCTCGTAGGAGGTTCACCCTGAACCATGCGTAGACCTGATCCTGCTTGTTGAACACCAGACCCACCAGCTGCCCATCCCCACGCACGAACCAGAATATCGGGTAAGGTTCAGCCTGGAATGCTGTCTGGACGACACCAGAGCATTGTGGGCCACAGCCTATGGTAATTTGCCGGTTAAGCCGGGTGAGGTCAAAGTTGTCCCATTCATTCGTGACAAAGTTGTAAGCAAGGAACATTACTTGTTTGGCAGAGCGGCTGACAAAGATTGCTGAGTCTCCTACCAGCTGGGCCTGTAGCGGAGCAACGCCTATAGTCGTCTGCTTTGAGGCTACAACACTTGACTGATTAAGGGAGGTGCCTGAGCCTCCACCTCCAGCCATAGCCCATACTCCACCTGCTGTGCCGAGTAACAGGGCAGTAGGTGTACCAATCAGGTTTACCACCTGATCTAGTAACGTACTAACAAGGGTAAACTGTATTGAGTGGTCATCCTCGTTAGGGTCACAGATAAACTCAGGGAAGTCATCCTGCGTGCTGCCGTAGAGCTTGGTAGGGTTGTTGTCTGTACCAGCTACACAGAGGCGTTCCTGATAGAATGTGCCACAAGCAGGGTATTCGCCAGCTTCACCAAACAGTTGCACTACCTTTACAGCAAAGCCGCCACCTGTGTAGGCTGGGTAGGAACTTGATACTACAGGTACGCTGGACATGTTCTGGCTGCTAGCACTGGTAGACCCACTAAGAGTATATGTGCCTACTCCACCAGTCCCAGTACCAAAGGATAGAATAGCAAGCCCATTAGGTACACCAGGGTAGTATAAATCCATACCAACGAATAGTGCTCCTGCTGCTACAGCAGTCACCGTGAGTGTCGTACCGGAGATTGAGGCTGTGAATAGGGCACCAGAGCTGGGATCACCTTGACCAGCGGAGATGATGTTATAGGCATTACCTCCACTAGCAGTCATGTCGATAGTGCCGTTGGTAAGCTGAATGACGCTTACCGTATAGGTTCCTGTTCCACCACTTCCTGATACATAACCTGTGATGACTGTGCCGGGGAGTACTGCACCACTCAGTACCATACCTATGTATATAGTACCTGATGATACAGAGGTAACATCTAGTACATTACCTGATTGTCCACCGCTACCGGGGCCATTGTTGATGTAGCCTGAGAATGATGCAACGGAGCCTGCACCAGAGATGGGTGTGACAAAGAATTCCCCCTCGTTAAGTTCAGCCATCCCAGAGCAGAGATTAATGTATACCCGATCACCGTAGTCAAAGGGTGCGTCGGTAATCATCACCAAGGGAAAGGCTTGGGTGAGTTGAAGGATAGAGATGCCCAGAGCTTCAAAGCCAGTCTTGATTATATCGGTGGTTCCACGATAGGGTGGATCACCGGGAGTACCTTCAGGTACACCAGCACCAGGAGGGTAGACGGTATAAGCCCAAGTTGATGCTCCTAATCTCTCTACACAGGCGGGTGGGTAGTCAGGGTGGAATACCCACAAGGTATCGGCACTCTGCGTAGAGCAGTCCAGCAGGAATAGGTCAGCCTGAGTGTATGGAGTAGCTAGCTCAATAGGCGTGCCCATGCTCTCTACCAGTCCAAGTGTCCATGTACCAGGAGTGGTAGGTGACCAGATACGAATGTAGCCAGCGGAGAATTCGAGTATGGCTCCTTGGTCGGTTGAAAACTGGAACGGAACTAGGCGGCAGGGAGCAACCTGATTCAGTGTGCTACCAGCAAAGTAAGTACCGGGCATCTTCTTGGCCCCACCCTCTACCAAAGGGAAACAGTTCTCCATGATCCGGCAGGCAGACTTGTACTTGCTGATGTCCTCTCGATTGAACAACAGTTCGCTTATTTCACCTGCGTTGAACGTGTTGACACTATGGTAGATTTTGGGTGGCATGGTTAGTACCGATACCAGCTTACATAACGCCCTGCACGCTCCCACGACTCACTGCCTGCTTCGTCTTTTTGGAAATCGAACGTCTCATTCTGGGCCTCAGCACTGTTAAGCGAGTCACGGTACATCTGCATCATGGCCTCAAACTTCTTGGAGTCCTCAGTGATAGCTATGGAGACTTCGGCTGCTAGGCGATTGGCTAGACAGTTCACAAACCCTGGCATCAGTTGAGTGTAGTCTGTAATGAGCTGGATATAGTTAATCTTGGCCGGGCCGTGCCAGCCCCCATAGTCACACAACAGGTAGCGTCCTGATGAGCCAGATGGGTTAGGACAGCTCATAGTCTCGCTAGCTACAGTTTGTGCGTTATTGAGTGTGTAAGTACCTATCCCACCCATCCCTGTACCAAGAGCTGAGATAAAGGTTCCCGCAGTGACACCATCACCGTAGAGTGGTTGGCTAACCTGTACAGTACCATTAGTCACTGCGGTGACAGTTAGGACAGTACCAGTAATGCTCCCCACAAAGCTGGCCATTGCTGGTAGCGTTTCTACTACGTAAGGGTACTGGTGGGGGTGGAAGGGCATATCATCACGGTGATACCATCCCCATCCTATTCCCCATCCCCATGCCCATAGGTAGTTATCATGCTGGGGTTTACGGTGAGGACGTACAAAGCGTAGAAAGTCAGCAGGCATAGCCCATGCGTGACGATAGGCATAGAGCGGGCGTTGAGGACTAAGTTGTAGCTCAGTGCGTATCTTGGCAAACTTCCAATCCCGCTCGCTGAGTACCTCCTGAAAGATAGCATCCCATACCGCCAGTACCTTTATGGCATTAGGGGTATTCTCGTTCAGGTCGGTAATGGTGCCACGCGCACCTATGCGACCGAGAGCCAAGTTAGCAATGCTTGCCTGACTATAGTTCAAGTTAGCCTCTACGCTTCCACTTGTGCTGCCTCATCCTTCAACCGCTGGGCAATGAGCTTCTCTTCAGTCTCAGCATCCTCTTCGGCCTGCGCCTGCTCCGCAAGAGCCTTGTTCTTGTTATGAAACTCGCGGGTGTGCGTACCAATGGCGTTTAGCGTCTCAAAGGGCTGTCCACACTGTTTGCAGAAGAATATACGCAGGGCTGTGTCAGAGGAGTTAGCCCGGTCAAACTCGAATATCCACTTACCCCGTGGGGTACGCAGCCATACCAGCTTACGTTGATCCGGGTTGGCTAGGTCAAGCTCTACCTTATCGTTAGGGAAGTACTGGATAGCATTCTTGCTATCGAAGGCATGAGCGATGACTTTTGCGGTTACGATATGAGAATCCATTTGTAGTCTCCCAGAAAGGGGGCCATCTCTGACCCCCCTCGGTTAGTTGTGGTTACTGCTCGCCGCCAGTCCTAGGCCCAAAGTAACTAACGATGGTTCCAAAGGTTGGGTTAGAACCAGCGGAGTCGTCAGCATAGAAACGCAGGAACTCCAGAATGGAGCTTTGCGGCACCGGGATAAAGTAGTGTGCTCCCACTACCTCAAGCTGTGCCAGCGTGAGAGTACGAGAAGCAATCGGGTTGGGTGATGCGTTGTACAGTGCCGATGTATGTGCAGCAGTACAGACATCAAAGACAATGTTGGTTAGAGTGTTGAACGGAGAAGTCACAAGGATGTGAATTCCGAACTCTGCACCACCATTGCCGGGGATTTCAGCCGGGAAGGTGTAACCCTTCTCGGTGAGGGAGGGGAATTGAGGTAGCCAAGGATAGGCAGTGCCAGCACTGGGAGCGCCAAAGTCAAGCTCCAAGTTGCTGTACTGAGCGCCGGAAGCGCAGATTGCATCGCCTATGATGGTTGGGCCACTCGCTGTGGTTGTGGTTACGGTTTGAGAGGCGTTGACCGTAGCCGTGCCTGTGCCACCAGCTCCCGTGAGGATAGCGGTGATGGTCACGTTCTGCTGAGTGTAGCCACCACCCGCGAGCACAAAGGTCTGGCCCACGATTACCTGACCCGTTGCTACGGTATAGGTCAGTGTTGTACCCGACTGTGAAACACCAGTCAGGGTCACTGCGGTTGAGGTTAACGGCCCACTGGAGGAACCGCTACCGTGGAGATATGCAAGTGCATCACTGTAGGGCATTGATCCTCCTCGTTAGCTGATAACCGTCTCGGTGCTGAGAATCTTCTCAGTCATCAGGATTGGA
>Ga0335085_10002269_pt1 | contig 36581 bp, 41 predicted proteins | sample Lox_Sample_45_FD_206712 | JGI IMG/M metagenome (GOLD analysis project Ga0335085, IMG submission 206712) | Soil microbial communities from Loxahatchee National Wildlife Refuge, Florida, United States - Lox_Sample_4.5 | ecosystem: Environmental > Terrestrial > Soil > Wetlands | place: USA...
GATGTGCTTGGCGAAATCCGCGTCGCGGGCAGCCAGCGTGAGCGCCGCGGGAAGTCCCCGCGCCACTTCGAGAGCGAAGCTGGGCCCGGACAGCGCGCCGCAGGGCGCGCGTTCCCCCAGCACTTCGAATGCAACGTCGTGAGGCAGTTTGGCGCTTGCCTGCTCGAAGCCCTTACAGGCCCAGACGACCGGCCCGGCGAATTTCGAGGCCCGGACCTTCTCCAGGACCTCCCTGAGCGCCGCGGTGGGCGTGGCGACGAGAAGCATGTCCTGTTCCCCGAACTCGGCGCCGGACTCGGGTCGGACGAGCACTCCGTCGGGGATCTGCATGCCCGGGAGGTATCGCGTGTTGCACCGTTCGGCTGCGATCGCGACCGCCGAGGCGCCATTCCGCGCCCAGAGCGTGACGCGGTGCCTCTCGCAGAGAGCGATCGCGAGCCCGCTGCCCCAGGCGCCGGCCCCGATGATGCCGATCTTCAAAGGTTCGCCGGAGGGGGACCTAGAGGCCCCAGATCTGATTGATCTTGACGTAGCCCGTCTGGCCGTCGGCGTGCCGCACCTTGAGCCAGCCGCCGGCCTGCGGCTCGGCGAGTTCCAGCGCCACGCCCTGCTGCGCCTGGAACACGAGCGGCGACTGCTCGCGCGCGGACTGCCTCACGTCGGCAAACGGAGCCGTCACGACCACGGTCCGCTTCTCGGAGAGCGCCTTCTTCTCCACCCAGCTCAAGTCTCCCGCCTGATCGCGCACTTTCACCCAGGCCTCGACGTTGACCACGACCTCGACCGGGTAGCTGCGGCTCGCGACGAAGAGCTTCTTCGCCTTGACCGAGGGCGCGTCGTACATCAGCGTGCCGCTCTCCGCGATCGAGCGGAACTCGGCCGCGCCGACGGGCGCCGCCAGCACGGCCAGCGCCAGGGCCGCGAAGTGGCGCATCAGTGAGCTGCCTCGATCCGCTGGCCGTCAGGCTTCGCCGATGCGGCGGCGCGCTGCTGGTAGATAGCCTCGAAGTTGACGGGGGCGAGCAGCACAGGCGGAAAGCCGGCCCGCGTCACCAGATCCGACATCGTCTCGCGGGCATAGGGGAACAGGATGTTCGGGCAGACGATCCCGAGGACGGGCGCGAGATCCGCCTCGGAAACGTTGCGTATCTGGAAGATGCCGGCCTGCGAGGCTTCCACCAGGAACAGGGTCCTGTCCCCGGACTTCGCCGTCACGGTGATCACCAGGGTCACTTCGTGCAGAACATCGTTGACTCGCTGCGCCTGCTGGGTGATCTGCACCTCGAGCTGGGGTTGCTCCTGCTGCATGAACACCTGGGGTCCCGCCGGGACTTCGAGCGAGAGGTCCTTGACGTAGATTTTCTCGATGCCGAAGGTCGGCGGCTGAACGTCGCTCATGGGACCCCTATTTCTCCAGCGGCAGACCGGCCTGCTGCCAGGCCGCGACGCCGCCGCCCAGCGAGAAGGCCTGATCGAAACCCTGTTTGCGCATCACGGCAGCCGCCTTGTCGGCGCGGTTGCCCCTTTCGCACACCACGATCACCGGCCTCGCCTTGAACTTCTCCAGCTCCGAGGCGCGCGCCGCGAGCTCCGCCATCGGGATATGGCGCGCGTTGGCCAAGTGGCCTTTTTCGTAGTCGGCCGCATCGCGGATGTCCAGTACCAGCGCGTTCTTTTGATTGATCAGCAGCGTCGCCTGGAGCGTCGACACGGAGGAGCCGCCCATACCCCGGCTTATCACCGGCCAGACGAGCATCCCGCCGCTGACGGCTGCGAGCGCGACCAGGAACATGTGCTCGGTGATGAATTTCAGCAGGCCGCCTTCCCCCATGTCACGATCTCGGCACGCCGCACAGTACTTCGCGCATCGTGGAAAGCAGCTGGAGAGTGCGCTGATCCCTGACGGAGTAGAACACGCGGTTGGCGCTCCGCCTCGAGCCGACTATCCCCTTCTCGCGGAGGATCGCCAGATGCTGCGAGACGTTGCTCTGCGAGGTGCCTACAGCCTCGACGATGTCCTGCACGCTCGACTCCTGCTCGCCGAGAACGCAGAGTATCTTGAGCCTCAGGGGATGAGCGATGGCGCGCATGGCGTGCGCCATTCGCTCGATCTGCTCCCGGCGGCCTATCAGCTCGAAGATGTCCCGCGGCTGACGCGCAGCCCGCTGCTCTCGAATTTCCATGGGCGCTCATTATAAAATGCTTTCCCGGGACGTGATTGTCACAACGGCCGCGTCGAGAGCAACATGCACAGGATCGTTCTGCTGCGTCACGGCGAATCGGTATGGAACATGGAGAACCGATTCACCGGCTGGACCGACGTCGATCTCACGCCGCGAGGCGTGGGCGAGGCGAAGCGCGCCGGCGAAATGTTGAGGCAGGCCGGCTTCGGCTTCGACACGGCGTACACCTCGGTGCTCAAGCGCGCCATCAAGACGCTGTGGCTCGCGCTCGAAGCCATGGATCTGATGTGGATTCCGGTGCAGCATTCCTGGCGGCTCAACGAGCGTCACTACGGCGGGCTGCAGGGACTCAACAAGGCTGAAACGGCGAAGAAATACGGCGAAAAACAGGTGCTGGTATGGAGGCGCAGCTACGACGTGCCGCCTCCCCCTCTCGAGCGCGGGGACCCGCGCGATTCGCGCGGCGATCCTCGCTACGCCGGCATCGACGACACGGCTTTTCCGCTCACGGAGTGCCTGAAGGACACGGTCGCGCGGTTTCTCCCCTACTGGAACGAGGCCGTTGCTCCGGCCGTGCGCGCCGGGCGCAAGGTGCTGATCGTCGCGCACGGCAACAGCCTGCGCGCCCTGGTCAAGTATCTCGACGGGGTCAGCGACAGCGCGATCGTGGACCTGAACATCCCGACCGGGCTGCCCCTCGTCTACGAGCTGGACTCCGGGTTGCGGCCGGTGCGGCACTACTATCTGGGGGACGCGGCCGAGGCCGAGGCGCGTGCGCGGGCAGTCGCCGATCAGGGCAAGGCCGGAGCGTGAAGCTCGCCCGCCGGATCGGTCTGGGGCTGCTGCTCGTCCCGGCCCTGGCGCTGGCCCAAGGGGAGGCCGAGAAGCTCGAGGCGCTGCGGGCGCGGATCGAGGGCCTGCGAGCGAAGATCACGGAGTCCGAGGAGAGCCGCACCGAGGTTCGCGACCAGCTCCGCGACTCCGAGCGGGCGATCTCCGAGGCCAACCGGGCGCTGCGCACCCTCGCCGCGAGGCGAGCGGCTGCCGATGACGAGCTCAAGTCTCTCGCGAAACGCAGCCATGCGCTCGAGTCCGAAATCGGTTCCCGCAGGGAGACCTTGGGAAGGCTGCTCACGCTGCGCTACGTGAGCGGGGAGCAGAGCGGCCTGAAGCTGCTGTTGTCGGGCGAGGAGCCCGGACGGATCGCGCGCGAGCTGCACTACTACGGTTACATCTCGCGCGCCCAGACCGAGTTCATCGACGAGCTGCGCTCGCGGCTCGCGCGCCTCAAGCAGCTGGAAGCCGACACCCGGGGAAGGAACGCCGAGATCGCCGCCATCGAATCTGCGCGCCGCGCCGAGCGCGCCGCGCTGGCGCGCCAGCAGGCAGAGCACCGCAAGGTGCTCGCCCGCGTCTCGAACCAGCTGCGCGAGCAGCGCCGGCAGGTGAAGCACCTCGAACGCGACGAATCGCGCCTCTCGCGGCTGGTCGAGGACCTTCGCAAGCTGCTCGCGGCCGCACCCGCGCGCCTCCGCAACGACAAGGTTCCCGAGCCCGGGGGCACAGACAGCTCGATGACGGGAATCAAACCGGGCATACGGCTCCCGATCCGCGGTGAACTCGCGAACCGCTTCGGTGCCCAACGGTCTGATGGTGGTCCTACGTGGAAAGGTCTGTTCATCCGCTCCCCGGCAGGTCAGGAGGTGCGAGCGGTCGCTCCGGGCCGGGTCGTTTTCGCCGACTGGCTGCGAGGCTTCGGGAACCTGCTCATCATCGACCACGGGAAGAGCTATCTCACCATCTATGGGAACAACGAGTCCGTGCTCAAGCAGGTAGGTGACCTAGTTGGCACCGGGGAAGCGGTCGCGACCGTCGGTGCGAGCGGCGGCAACATGGAATCGGGTTTATACTTCGAAATTCGGCACGAAGGAAAAGCCTTCGATCCCATGCGCTGGGTGTCCCTCAAATGACGGGGTGGCCGGTGCGCAGCCCAAGGCAAAAACCATGATGACGAAATTCAAGCAGGCCAGCCTGGTGCTGGTCGGTGTGCTGGCCGGAGTACTGCTCAGTCTGAACTTCTCCGCGATAGCGCAGCGCGAGGCCGCTCGCTTTCCGCTCCCGGTCGACGAGTTGCGCGCCTTCGCCGAGGTGTTCGGGGCGATCAAGTCGAACTACGTCGAGCCGGTCGAGGACAAGAAGCTCATCACCGAGGCGATCAGCGGGATGCTTACAGGTCTCGATCCGCATTCGGCGTATCTCGACCAGGACGCTTTCAAGGAGCTGCAGGTCGGCACGCAGGGCGAGTTCGGCGGCTTGGGCATCGAGGTCGGCATGGAGGAAGGCTTCGTGAAGGTGGTGTCACCGATAGAGGACACGCCGGCGTTCCGAGCAGGCCTGAAGCCGGGGGATTTCATCATCAAGATCGACGACGCCTCGGTCAAGGGAATGAGCCTGAACGACGCGGTCAAGCGCATGCGCGGCAAGCCGAAGACGAGCATCCGGCTCACGATCATGCGCAAAGGAGAGGCGAAGCCGTTCGAGGTCACGCTGGTCCGCGACGTGATCCGCGTGCAAAGCGTGAAGTCCAAGCTGATCGAACCCGGCTACGGATGGGTTCGGGTCTCGCAGTTTCAGGAGCACACGGGAGAGAATCTGGTCAAGCACCTCGAGGGGCTGTACAAGAGCGGCCCGCTGAAGGGGCTGATCCTGGACCTGCGCAACGACCCCGGCGGCCTCCTGAACGGCGCCGTGGGGATCTCCTCCGCCTTCCTGCCGCCGCGCGCGGCGGTGGTGTCCACCGACGGGCGCACCGAGGACGCCAAGCGCAAGTTCATTGCGGCGCCCGAGGATTATCTACGCGGAAACCGCGACGACTACCTGAAGGACCTGCCCGCGGCGGTCAAGACCGTTCCCATGGTGGTGCTGGTGAACGGGGGCTCCGCGTCCGCCTCTGAAATCGTGGCGGGCGCCCTGCAGGACCACAAGCGGGCCACCTTGATCGGCACGCAGACTTTCGGCAAGGGCTCGGTGCAGACCATCCTACCGCTCGGCAACAATACCGCGATCAAGCTCACCACCGCGCGCTACTACACGCCCAGCGGCCGCTCGATTCAGGCGAAGGGCATTACCCCGGACATCGTCGTCGAGGATCCCACCTCGCCGACGACGGTAAGGTTGCGCGAGGCCGATCTCGAGAAGCACCTCCTCAACGAGCAGGACCCGGGTGCCCAGGCGGAAAAAGCGCAGCGCACCAGCGCCAAGCCCTCGACCGAGGCCGACGAGAAGCCGCCTGCGCCGCTCGAGTTCACGTCGGACAAGGATTTCCAGTTCCAGCAGGCGCTCAAGTTCCTGAAAGGCCAGCCGCTGGCGACCGCGCAAAGCGCCCCGCCCGCGCCCGCCAAGAACTGACCGGCGCGCGCCCTGCGGGCGCACTGCAGAGCCGATGACAGACGAGCAACTGCTGCGCTATTCGCGGCACATCCTGCTGCCCGAGATCGGGGTCGAAGGGCAGCAGAGGCTCCTGTCGGCATCTGCCCTGGTCATCGGCGCCGGAGGGCTGGGGTCGCCCGCGGCGCTCTACCTAGCGGCGGCGGGCGTCGGAAGCCTGACCCTGGTCGACGGCGACGACGTCGATCTCACCAACCTACAGCGGCAGATCCTTCACGCCACCGAATCGGTGGGCCGGCCCAAGACCGAGTCGGGGCGAGCAGCGCTCTCGAGGATCAATCCCGACGTGAAGGTCATGCCGGTGCAGCAGCGCGTAGGAGACGAGGAGCTCGACGGCCTGGTCGCGGCGAGCAGCGTGGTGCTCGACTGCTCTGACAACTTCGCCACGCGCCACGCCGTGAACCGCGCTTGCGTCCGGAATCGAAAACCTCTCGTGTCGGGGGCGGCCGTGCGTTTCGACGGGCAGGTGAGCGTCTTCGATCTCCGGGACGAACTCAGCCCCTGTTATCACTGCCTCTTTCCGGAGAACGCCGAGCTCGAAGAAATGCGCTGCGCGATCATGGGCGTGTTCGCCCCGCTTACCGGGATCATCGGCACCGTGCAGGCCGCAGAGGCCTTGAAGCTGCTCGCGGGCGCCGGAGAAACGCTGAACGGGCGCTTGATGCTTCTGGACGCGCTCACCATGCAGTGGCGCACGGTCAGGCTTGCAAGGGACCCCTCCTGCCCGGTGTGCGCGCGGGTTGTGTCCGAGCTGCGCGTCTAGATCCGCGCTAGCCTCGCGAGAGCAGCGGCCATTGCTCCTTCCACAGCTCGGAGGGCATCCGCTTGAATCCGCTCTTCGCGTATTGCTGCCAGCGGCCGATCACATAGCAGAGAAGCAGGTTCGCCCGCGGACCGGGGTCGGCGGCGGCGTCGCCCCCTGAAGGGGATGCGCCCTGCCCCTGCGTCGAGGCCACACGCAGGCACTGTTTCAGCGTCGCTTCGAGGCGGTCATGAAGCTGATTTATGCGCACCTGAAGGCGCTCATCCTCGTTCACCAGCGCGTCGCCCACGAGCACGCGCGTCATGCCCGGATTCTTTTCCGCGAATCCGAGCAGCGAAGAGAGAATAGCCTGGACCTGCTTGAGGCCGTCGTCCTCCTCGGCGGTGATCTTGTTGACAAGCCCGAACAACGTTTGCTCGATGAACTCGATCAGGCCCTCGAACATCTGCGCCTTGCTCGCGAAATGCCGGTAGAGCGCGGCCTCGGACACGTCCAGTTCCTTCGCCAGGGCCGCCGTTGTGACCTTCTCGCCCTTGGGGTTCTCGAGCATGCGCGCGAGGACTTGCAGGATCTGCAGGCGGCGGGCACCGGGCTTTGCAGCGGGCATGGTCGCTCTCTAACGGGTGAACCGCCCCTATTGTATGACTCCGGGTGAGCGCTTGCTGCCGGTTACAATGCGGCCCATGCAGCTCTCGCCGAATTTCTCGCTGAGCCAACTAGTCTATTCGGAGACGGCAGAGAAGAACGGGATCGACAACACCCCGCCGCCCGAGATCGTGGACAACCTGAAGCGCCTCGCCGCCGGGCTCGAATCGGTCCGGGCGCTGCTCGGGGCGCCCCTGGAGATCTCGAGCGCCTACCGCTGCGCGGCGCTCAACGAGGCGGTGGGAGGCTCCGGCGCCTCGCAGCACCTGCAAGGCCTCGCTGTCGACTTCTGCTGCCCCGCCTTCGGGACGCCCCTCGAGATCGCGCGGGAGATACAGCGCTCGGGACTGGAATTCGATCAGTGCATCCTCGAATACGGACGCTGGGTGCACCTGTCCTTCAGCGACGCGCCGCGGCGGCGGCTGCTGACAATCTACGACGAAGACGAGGGATACCTCGCGGGTCTCTTGGACGAGCAGGGCAGGCCGATCGCTTAGGCGATCATTTCGAGCGGATCAGCGTCCCCACGCCCTCGTCGGTCAGGATCTCGAGCAGAACCGCGTGCTCGACCCGGCCGTCTATGATATGGACGCTCTTCACGCCGGCCTTCGCCGCATCGAGCGCCGAGCTGATCTTGGGCAGCATCCCCCCGGAGAGCGTGCCGTCAGCGACGAGCGCATCGATCTTCTTCGGAGTCAGGCCGGTGAGCAGCTTGCCGTTCTTGTCGAGCACGCCCGGTGTATTGGTCAGAACCACGAGCTTTTCGGCGCGCAGCACTTCGGCGAGCTTGCCCGCCACCAGGTCCGCGTTGATGTTGAACGACTGCCCATCCTCGCCGACGCCGATCGGCGCCACGACGGGGATGAAGCCGCCCTCCTGGAGCGCCCAGATCACCTTCGGATCGATCGACGCAATCTCGCCCACCTGGCCGATGTCGATCTTTCCTCCGTCGTTGCCGGCGTCGGAAAGGAGCAGCTTCCTCGCCCTGACGAACGCACCGTCCTGCCCGGTGAGCCCCACCGCCTTTCCGCCGGCCTGATTGATCAGCGTGACGACCTCTTTGTTGACCTGGCCACCGAGGACCATCTCCACGACATCCATGGTCTCGGCGTCGGTGACGCGCATGCCCTGGACGAACTCGCCCTTCTTGCCTATGCGCGCGAGCTGCTCGTCGATCTGGGGGCCGCCGCCATGCACGATGACCGGGTTCATGCCGACCAGCTTCAGCAACACGACGTCGTGGGCAAAGCTGCGCTTCAGCGCGTCGTCGGTCATGGCGTTGCCGCCGTACTTCACCACGATGGTCTTGCCGTGAAAGCGCCGGATGTAGGGAAGCGCCTCGGAAAGGACCTTGGCCTTGTGCCCCGGCGTCAGCGAGGAGTCGCTCATCTGTGCCCGCATCTTGAGCGCCGATTGTACCCGCGGGCGCAGGAAAAAGGCGGCCGAAGCCGCCTTTCGTCGAACCAAGAGACTGGCCGGTGTTACTGGATCGTCAGCTGCTTGGCCGTCGCTGCCGCCTTCTTCGGGAGCGTCAGCTCGAGCACGCCGTCGGAGTATTTCGCGCTTGCGCGCGCTTCGTCGATTTCCTGGGCGAGCCTGAAGGCGCGCGAGACTTTGCCGACATAGCGCTCGCTGTGAAGCAGCCGCTCGCCGTCCTTCGCTTCCTTCGAGAGCCGCGCTTCCGCGGTGATGGATACCTCGTCACCGTCGATGTTGACCTTGATGTCTTCCTTCTTCACTCCGGGAAGCTCGGCCACTACCTTGTAGTCGCCGTTCTGCTCGGCCACATCGACCTTCATGCGGCGGACCGGCACTTCGCCCTCGAACCCCAGTGGCCGCACTACGAAGCCGCGCAGAAAATCATCAACCAGATCCCCGAAGGGATCGTAACGCGTGATATTTGCCATGATCATCCTTCCGAAAAGTTCTCGGGCGTAACGCCCGCGCAAGTCGAGATCTTGGGTCCGCGGCCCGGATTTCAAGGGCGCTTGCGGTCCCTGCCGGAAGAGGCTAGATTCCGCGCCCATGCCCCAGGGATCGCCTCCGGAATCTCTTGAACTGGAGCGGCAGCGCCCCTATTTATTGCGGTTCGCGCTCCTGCAGCTGCGGGATCGCAGCGCCGCGGAGGACGCCGTGCAGGAGACGCTGCTCGCCGCCATCCAGGGCGCGTCCCAATTCGCCGGCCAATCGTCGGTGCGCACCTGGCTCATCGGCATTCTGAAGCACAAGATCATAGACAGCATACGCAAGGCGGCCCGCGAGCGGCCGATCGAGGGGCCCCCGGGCGACGACGCGCGGGACCTCGACGCGTTCTTCGCCGAGGACGGTCACTTCCTCCAGGCTCCCGAGCAATGGGCCAATCCGGAACGCTCCCTCGAAGAGCGCCGTTTCTTCGAGGCGCTGGAGCGCTGCCTCCAGTCGCTGCCCCAGAAGACCGCCAGCGCCTTTGCGATGCGCGAGCTCATGGGGCTTGAGACCGACGAAATCTGTAAGGAACTGGGAATATCGACGTCCAATTGCTGGGTGATGCTCTATCGCGCCAGAATGGGCTTGCGCGCCTGTCTGGAGCAGACGTGGTTCCTGGCCGGACCCGGCCGGGACCGCTGAGGAGAACGCGGTGATTTTCCGGCTTACGTGCAAGGAAGCGAGCAAGCTGATTTCCGCAGGCATGGACAGGCGCCTGTCTTTCGCCGAGAGGATCGGCCTGCGCCTGCACGTCGGCATTTGCGACGCATGCACCCGCTTCACCTCCCAGGTGCAGTTCCTCCGCCGCGCCCTGAAAGCTTTCCCTGGACCGGATGAGCGCGAACGACACTGAGGCGAGCCGCTGCCCGGGCTGCGGCAGCGAGTTCGAATGCGGGATGCAGGTCGGTCGCGGCCGGTGCTGGTGCAAGGACGTTCCCTCGTTGCCGAACCCCGGAGGGACCGCGTGCTACTGCCCGCGCTGCCTCGAGATCAGAGTACGTAACGCGCAAGATCCTCGCTCTGCGCAAGCTCCTTGAGCTTCGCGTCGACGAACGCCGCGTCGATCCTGACGCTTTCCCTGCCGTGTCTGCCGGCGTCGAACGAGATCTCCTCGAGCAGCCGCTCCATGACCGTGTGCAAGCGGCGCGCGCCGATGTTCTCGGTCTTCTCGTTGACCGACCAGGCGATCTCCGCCAGGCGCCGAATGCCGTCCGGCAGGAACGCGACGTCGACCTCTTCCGTGGCGAGCAGCGCCTGGTACTGGCGGGTGAGGCAGGCGTCGGTCGCGGTGAGAATTCTCTCGAAGTCCTCGACCGAGAGCGAATCGAGCTCGACCCGTATCGGGAAGCGCCCCTGAAGCTCGGGGATCAGGTCCGACGGCTTGGAGAGGTGGAACGCGCCGCTTGCGATGAACAGGATGTGATCGCTCTTGACCATTCCATACTTCGTCGAGATCGTCGTGCCTTCCACCAGCGGCAGCAGGTCGCGCTGAACACCCTGGCGTGAGACGTCGGCGCCGATGACCTCTCCGCGGCTCGCGATCTTGTCGATCTCGTCGAGAAACACGATGCCGTTCTGCTCGACGTTCGCGAGCGCTTTCGCGCGCAGATCTTCGTCGTTGATCAGGCGAGCCGCTTCCTCGTCGGTGAGCAGGCGCATGGCCTCCCGGATCTTCATGCGCCGCAGCTTCTTTCTCGCGCCACCCAGGTTCTGGAACATCCCCTGGATCTGCTGCGTCAGCTCTTCCATGCCGGGCGGCGCGAATATCTCCATGTGTGCCTGCGGCGCCGATACCTCGATCTCGACGTCCTTGTCGTCGAGCTCGCCTTCGCGCAGCTTCTTGCGGAATTTCTGACGCGTTGCGGACTCCTCGTCCGCGGCGGGCCTCGCCTCCTCCGCCGCGAAGGCGCCCCTCGCCGCGGGCAGAAGCACGTCCAGCACGCGCTCCTCCGCCGAGTCCTCGGCGCGCTGCCTCACCTTCTTCATCGCCGCTTCGCGCGTGTCCTTGATCGCGATCTCGACGAGGTCGCGGACGATGGTGTCCACGTCGCGGCCGACGTAGCCCACTTCGGTGAACTTCGTCGCCTCGACTTTGATGAAAGGCGCGTCCGCGAGCCGGGCCAGCCGCCGCGCGATCTCGGTCTTGCCGACTCCCGTGGGCCCGATCATCAGGATGTTCTTGGGCGTTATCTCCTGGCGCAGGGGCTCGGCGACCTGCTGCCGGCGCCACCGGTTCCTCAGCGCGATCGCGACCGCGCGCTTCGCCCGCGCCTGCCCGACGATGTGCTTGTCGAGCTCATGCACGATTTCCTGCGGGGTCATCGACGACATGCTCAGTCCAGCGCTTCGATGACGATCTGGTGGTTCGTGTAGATGCACAGGTCCGCCGCGATCGACAGTGCCTTGCGGACTATGGTCTCGGCGTCGAGCTGGGAATTCTCGAGAAGCGCGCGCGCCGCAGCCTGCGCGTAGGGGCCGCCCGAGCCGATCGCGACGAGACCGGACTCCGGCTCGATGACGTCGCCCATGCCGGTGATGATGAGCGAGGATTCGCGGTCGGCGACCGCTAGCATCGCTTCCAGGCGCCGCAGCACGCGGTCGGTGCGCCAGTCCTTGGCGAGCTCGACCGCCGAGCGCAGCAGGTTGCCCTGATGCTTGTCGAGCTTGGACTCGAAGCGCTCGAACAGCGTGAACGCGTCCGCCGTCCCGCCGGCAAACCCCGCGAGGATCCGATCGTGATACAGGCGCCTGACCTTGCGTGCGCTTGCCTTCACCACGATGTTCCCGAGCGTCACCTGGCCGTCGCCGCCGAGGGCCACCTTTCCGTCGCGGCGCGCGGAGACGATGGTCGTTCCGTGGAATTGTTCCATGCGTCAGCGCAAGATGGGGATGGAGTTCCGCCGATCAAGCCCTTCGCCGATCGGGCAGACGTCTAGCTTAGCATCGCCGCTAGGCCGCGCGCCGTGGGTGGCTCAAGTACGCGATGAGCACACCCGCAACCACGATAGCGCAAACGATCATTGACCCGGAAGGAAGGTCTAACCACAGGGAAGCGAGCAGACCTCCAGCATAGCCGAAGACCCCGACAGCGTAGGCTTTGAGGTAGCGGTTCCGCCGCGAATAGTAGGTCGCGAGGGCCGGTACGACGAGGGTGGAGAAAACGAGGAAGAGACCAACCAGCTGCACCGAGACGGTTACCGCGCATCCGAAGAGCACGTAGAAACCGATCCTTCCGAGCCGCTCGCGCAGGCTGAACCACAAGGCGAGGATGACTCCGTAGATCAGTGCTTCCAGGGGAAGCTTCGCAGGATTGACCCATAGAATCTGCCCTACGAGCAGTTCCTTCAGGTTCTCGCTCCCGCGCGGGTTCTTGGCGAGGAACAGAATTGCCGCGCTCGACGCCACTACGAACACGACACCGATGATCGCTTCCTGGACCTCGGGCCAGCGGCGCTCGGTCCAAGTCAGCACGAGCGCTCCTGTGAGAGCAGCGGACAGCGCCGCGATCTGCACCGCAGTACCGGTCGGCTCAAAGCCCAGATAGTCGGCGAGAATCACGCCGAGCCCCGCGATCTGCGCCACCGCGAGATCGATGAACACGATCCCCCGCTCGAGCACCTGCATGCCGAGCGGGACATGGGTCGCAGTGACCAGCAGGCCCGCGATGAACGCTGGCCACAGGATGCCGAGGCTGGCGGCGTCGAGCGTCATTTCACCGTAGCCAAAAGACGGCCGATAGTGTCGTCGAACAATCCGAAGAGATCCTTCGCCTTGTCCGTCCCGCCCACGGTAAAGGGCATCATCACGGTGGGAATGCCTGCTCGGGTCGAGAGGAATTCCGCGGCCTGCGGATTGTTGTACGGCGAGTAGACGATCACCTTCGCGGGCGAGCTTTTCATCTGGTCGATCAGCTCGGCGAGATGCGACGGCGTAGGTGGAATGCCCGGTCTTGGCTCAAGGCTGCCGGCTTCCCGCATTCCCACCCAATTGATGAAGTACGAGAAGTCCTTATGGTACACGACCACGGGCACGCCCTTGAGCGGCGCCGCTAGCTGCTCCCAGCGCCCGATTGCCGTCTGCCAGCGCCCAAGGAACGACTTGCCTCGCGAACGGTAGCTATCGGCATTTGCGCTATCCAGCTGCGCCATGCGGTCCTCGAGCGCCTGCGCGACCTTGGCGATATTGCGCGGATCGGTATGGATATGCGGATTGCCGGCGGCATGGATATCACCTAGCGCGCGGTCTATCACCTTCGGAATTTCAATCTTGACGACGTACTGCGAGGCTTCGAAGTAACCCGGGCTCCCGAGCTGAATCTTGCTGTTTCCGCTTTGCGTGAGCAACAGGGGAATCCAGCCGATCTCCAGCTCGGAGCCGGAGCAGACCAGCAGGTCGGCCGAACGGATGCGCGCGATCAGGCTCGGGCGCGCCTCGATCCGGTGCGGATCCTGCAGCGCGGTCGTCGCCGAGTACACCGACACCTTGTCTCCCCCAAGTTCCTGGGCGAGGGCACCCCATTCCGGCTCGCAGGCAAACACGTTGAGCGCGGCCGCTGCCGGTAGCGCAGCAATTGCCAAACCCGAAGCAACGAGCGCTTTCAGAATCGTTTTCATGATCTCACCTCAGAATTTGTGGGCGCCGTGCGCGCCCAGGCTCACGATGTATTGGAGAAAGACCTGGTTGTCGGTCGCATCCGAGCGCGCCTTGTCCTGCGCGTACTGCAGCCGCACGCGGCTGAACTCGCTCGGGCTCCAGTCGACCATCACGGTATTCCGGGTCGGGTTGTACCTGGCGAGGATCGGAAAGTCCGCCGCGGTGAGCGCGCCCGAGTCGACCAGGCCGATTCCGGTCGTTCCCGCGTCCAGCCGATCGTAGCGATAACCGACGCGCCACATCGGCACGAACTGGTAGACGCCTTGCAGGTACCAGCCCGACTGAGCCGAGCTGTATCCTCCGATTTGCGTCCCTCCCGCCGAAGCCGCGGCGGTGTCGAACGTGAGGTCGCCGTTCTCCTTGCGCCGGAAGTATTCACCCTGCAGCTTGAAGTACGTTTCGGTCGGGTTGAAATTCGGCGCCCACTTCAGGATCCCGTCCAGCACCCACAACTTGGTCTTGCCAGTGAAGCTGTTCGTCACAGGCGTCCCGGTCGAGTCGACGTCGTCGTAGACGCGATCTTGCGGCGAGGTCGTGAGATACGAGGCACCAAGCTGCCAGGCCGTACCGGTTCCGAAATCGCCACCTAGGTGGGTGAAGAAGTTGCCCGAGCTGAAGCCGTTTTTGTTGCGTCCGCCGTCGGGTCCGGCCGGAAAGCTCTTGCCGCGCCCCGCTTCAACGCCGAGGTCGAAATACAACGGAGTCGGCGCCACCCACTTCAGCTGGATGCCGTCATCGCTCAACTGGTTGCCCAGGAAAGCCTTCATCGCGAGCGGTGCATCGGTGAAGTCCCAGGCGTGTGCGTGGATCTGGTTTTGGTACCCGACGGAAGAGAAGAACCGCCCTGCCTTGATCGTGAAGCCGTAGGAGAGCGCCAGAGTCTGTATGTACGCTTCCTCGACTTCGATCTCGTTCTCGGGCGATATGGAGAATATCCCGGTGCCGCGGAACATGTGGTCGACGTTGGCCATGATCGCGAGCTCGGATTCGCCCAGACTCAGGCCCCGAGGAGGAGGCGCGACCTCGCCGTTCGAAGGAACGAAACCATTGATCTTGTATGTGTTGGGGTCCTGGGAAAGATTCGAATAGATGCCGTTCAGGATCAGCGAAACCGCGGGGTTCAGCGCGTTTTCCCCGGTCGGGCGGCTGGAGGCCTGCACCGCCGCCTGTTGTGCAGTAGCTTCGGCATCCTGCACGCGTTTATCCAGCTGCCTGACCTGCTCGCGCAAGGCCTTGAGCTCGTCTTGCGACTGAGCCTTCACGGCCTCGGGCAGACCCAGCGCCGCGGCGACGGCGAGCACCATGGTTGCTTTACCGTACATGTTGTCTCTCCAAGTTCATGCGATCGCGACAAGCCGAAGGGCTTTCGCGAACACTGCCGCCTCAAGCGTGCGAGGCGGGACTCTAGGATTTCGAGCTAGGAGAGGACGGGAGGCGCGCGCGAGTCGAACTCGATTCGCGGCGGAAACAACGGAGGCAGAACCGCGACAGCGATCGCCGGCAACGCTACCTGAGGAAGATCGATCGCCTGTGCGAGGCTCGGCAGGGCGCTGTCGACCGCGTGATACGCGATGCACTGTTCCGCGGGATGGCTGGCCGGTGGATTGCATTTGCCCCCGCACGCGGCCATGGCCAGATCGCGCTGCACGTGCGACAGCGCGTGCAGCTGCGCCGCCTGCTGGGTGAATACCAGCGCGAAAGCGACCAGCAGGTGTCTCAGAGTACGGTTCATGTCGCGGCTCGGCCGGGACGTAGTGTACTCCTCGGGGCCTTTGCGGCGGCTACTCCCCGTAGAGCTTCTGCTTCTGCTCACGCCGGGATTGGGCTTCAACCGACAGGGTCGCGGTGGGCCGCGCGATCAGCCGGGCGAGTCCGATGGGCTCGCCGGTCTCCTCGCAATACCCGTAGCTGCCCTCTTCGATGCGGCGCAGGGCCTCGTCGATCTTCTTGAGGAGCTTTCTTTCCCGATCGCGGGCGCGAAGCTCCAGCGCGTACTCCTCCTCGATCGTGGCCTGGTCGGTCGGGTCAGCCTCGAGCTCGTGCTCGCGCAGGTGCTCTGAGGTGAGGTTCGCCTTCTCCAGCAGCTCTCTCTGCGTCTGGAGCAGCCGCTCGCGGAAGAAAGCAAGCTGCTCCGGGTTCATGTACTGCGACGCCGGCGCGCGCAGCAACTCGGCTTCGGTCAGGCCGTTCTTCCTAGCTGACTTGTCTTCGGCCGGCGCCGTCTCGGGCGCCTTGATCTCCGGCGCCTTTGCCGTCTTCGGGGCCGGTTTCTTTACTGCTTTTCGACCAAACATTGTTCTAGTCCCTTGATGAATAGCTCCTGCGGGAGGTTTTTCCCGATGAAGACCATCGTGCTGGAGCGCTTCTCCCCCTTGCCCCACGGGCGACCCATATCGCCGCCCATGAGCATGTGCACGCCCTGAAATACTACGCGATGCGTGTTGCCCTTCATGTACAGCACTCCCTTGTAGCGCAGCAAGTCCGGGCCGTAGATCTGCACGACCCCGGACAGAAATTCCTCGAGCTTCGCGTTGTCGAAAGGCTTGTCCGACCGGAATACGAACGAGGAGACGTGCTCGTCGTGCTCGTGCTCGGCGTCCTCCAGGAAATCCGGGTCGAGCTCGAGCACCGCATTGAGATTGAAGCCACGAATATCTAGGATCTCCCGGATCGGCGCGTTGCCGAAGTGCACCTTCTTGATCGGCGCTCGCGGATTCATCCTGACCAGTCGCCTCTTGAGCGCCTCCTGCTCGTCCTCCGACACCAGGTCGGTCTTGGACATCAGGATACGGTCCGCGAAACCGACCTGCTCCTGCGCCTCGCGGAACTCGTCGAGGGTCTTCGGGGCATGCTTCGCATCGACCAGGGTGATGACGCTGTCCAGGAGATAGTAGTTGCCGAGCTTCTCGTCGATGAAGAAGCTCTGGGCGACAGGACCCGGGTCGGCCATGCCCGTGGTCTCGATGATGACTCGCTCGAAATCGAGCTTGCCGGAGTCCCTCCGCTCCTTGAGCTCGCCGAGGATGCGAATGAGGTCGCCGCGCACGGTGCAGCAGACGCAGCCGTTGTTCATCTCGACGATCTGCTCCCCGGTCTCGTTGAGCAGGATCTCGTTGTCGACACCCGCCTCGCCGAACTCGTTCTCGATCACGGCGATTCGATGGCCGTGCTGCTCCTTGAGAATGCGGTTGACGAGTGTGGTCTTTCCGCTTCCCAGGAACCCGGTGAGTATGGTCACCGGAACCATGTTCTCCTGTCCCGCCAATTCGATCTCCTGGCGCGCTCCGCTCGAGCAACACTATTTGAGCATGTCGAGCCGGAAAAGTTTGCGCCTGGGCGCCCCCGGAAGAGGCGCAGGGCGCCCAAAAAAGGGCGCATTACAGCACGCTCCGGATTACAAAGCAACCCGTGGATACGCGCGCTAATTCCTCTCCAGCAACAAGCCTTTGAGGTACTCGCCCTCCGGGAACTCGATGCGCACCGGATGGTCCGCAGCGGCGCGCAGGCGCTCCCGCAGCAGCAGCGGGGCACCGGCGTCGGCCGCGGCGCCCGCCACGATCTTCTGAAACAGCTCAGGCGACACGCCTCCCGAACAGGAAAAGGTCGCAAGCAGTCCGCCCGCGCGCAGGAGCCTGAGCGCGTTCAGATTGATGTCCTTGTATCCACGCGCCGCCCGAGCGGCGTCTTTCGCCGTCGGAGCGAACTTCGGGGGATCGAGCACGATGAGGTCGAACCCGCGGCCGTCGCGATGCAGCCTGCGCAGCGCCTGGAACACATCTGCCTCCAGCCATTCCACCCGGCCGGGCGCTAAATCGTTCAGGGCCAGATTGCGACCGGCCCGCGCGAGCGCCTGCGCCGAGGAGTCGATGGCGAGGACCGAGCGCGCCCCGCCCGAGAGAGCCGAAAGCGCGAATCCTCCCGTGTAGCAAAAGCAGTCGAGGACCTCCCGCCCTGCGGCAAGCTGCTTCACGCGCAGGCGGTTGTCGCGCTGATCGAGGAAGAACCCGGTCTTCTGCCCGCCGGCCGGGTCGACCTCGTACTCGATACCGTGCTCGACCATCCTCAGCGGCGCGGCCGCGCTGCCGAGAATCCATCCGGATCTTGCGGGCTGGCCCTCGAGCTCGCGCGCGTCGGTGTCGGATCGCTCGTAGATCCGGGCGCAGCCGGTGCGCTTGCGGAGTATTTCGATGAGTGCATCGCGCCATTCTTCGCAGCCCGCGGAAAGGAACTGCACGACCAGCGCATCGTCGTAGCGGTCGGCAATCAGCCCCGGAAGCCCGTCGGACTCGCCGTGCACCAGTCGCATCGCGTTGGTCGTTTCGCCGGAGACCTGCGCGCGCCTGCGGGCCAGCGCGGCGTCGACTCGCCTGTCGAACAGCTTCGGCCCGGGCACGTCCGCCTCGTCGAAGCTCCACACCCGTGCACGGATCTGGGACGCGGGGCTGTACGCCGCCCAGGCGAGGAATTTCCCGTCCGCACCGCATACCCGCACCGTTTCCCCGCTGCGGGGGTTCCCGACGATCTCTTCGACAGCGCCCGAGAAAACCCACGGATGGCGCCGCTTGAGCGAGCGCTCGCGCCCCGCCTTGAGCCTCAGGTCCGGCGCGCTCACTGCCTAGACCCAGCCAGCGAGGCCGACCAGCCCGCCTGCCGCAAGAAGCCAGAGAGGGTGCATCCTCGTGCCCAGCACGGCCGCGGCAGTCACGGCGGTGAGGATGAACCCCGTTGCGGACTGGTCGGCTGCGAGGGTGATGAGGTAGGAGCCGGCGAGCATCAAGCCGACGGTGAGCGGAACCAGACCGTCCTCCACCGTCTTGCGCCAGCGGGCGTCGCGAAATCGCTGCCATACCTGCGACACCCCGTAAGTGAGAATGCTGCTCGGTGCGCAAACTGCAGCGGTTGCGACCACTGCGCCGGCGAGACCGGCCACCTTCCAGCCGATCAGGGTCACAACGAGAATGTTCGGGCCGGGCGACGCCTGGGCAAGCGCGAACAGCTGCGCGAACTCCGTGCTGCTCATCCAGCCGTGAACCTCGACAACGCCACGGTGCAGTTCGGGCAGCACCGTGACGACGCCGCCGACCGCGAACAGCGACAGCAGGGAGAAATCGACGGCAAGCTCCACGAGCACCTCGCTCACCGGCTCCTCCACGCGGCGGCGGCCACGCTCGCGGGAACCGCGACCAGCAGAAAGACACCGAGCGGGAGCCGCACCAGACCGACGCCTACGAACGCGGCGAGCGCGAATACCGCCATCGGCGAGCGCAGGCGCGGGCTCGCGGCCATCTTGATGCCCATGGCGACGATCAAGCCCGCCGCGGCCGCCGAGATGCCGCGAAACACAGCGGAAATCGTCGGCAGCCCGCCGTAGTGGGTAAACAGGGCGCCCAGCACCAAGACGATCGCGAACGGCGCGCACATCAGCCCCATGACCGCGGCGAAGGCGCCGAGGGCGCCGCGAAAGCGCGTGCCGATGCAGACCGCCATGTTCACGATGTTGGGACCCGGGAGAACCTGACAGAGGCTCAACGCCTCGTTGAACTCCTCGGCGCTCAGCCAGCGGCGCTCCTCGACCAGCATCCTTCGCGCCCAAGGCATTACCCCGCCGAATCCCGAGACGCCGACCCGCGTGAAGCGGATGAAAAGCTCGGCGATGCCGGGACGCGGCCCGCTCACGGCTTCTTGTCGGCGGGCGCGGCCCGCTTCTTCGCCCGTGGATGGGCGGCATCGTACGCCTTGGCGAGATGCTGAAAGTCCAGGTGGGTGTAGACCTGGGTGGTCGAAATGCTCGAGTGCCCGAGCATCTCCTGGACTGCGCGAAGGTCGCCCGAGGATTGCAACACATGCGTCGCGAACGAATGCCGCAGCATGTGCGGATGAACGTGCTGCGGCAGCCCGAGGCGCAGAGCCCATCGCGACAGCGCGTCGCGCACCGAGCTCGGGGCGATGCGACGTCCGCGCGCCCCGACGAACAGCGCCGACTCGACGGGATCCGCGAGCGCTGGGCGCCGGGCGAGCCAGGCCTCGGCCGCGCCGCGCGCCTTGCCGCCCACGGGCACAGTGCGCGTCTTCGCGCCCTTTCCCGTCACCGTGACCTCGCCCTGCCTGAGGATGGCATCGGCGTTCGAGACATCGAGGCTCACCAGCTCGGCGAGGCGCAGCCCCGAGGAATAGAACAGCTCGAACATCGCCCTGTCGCGCAACTCGGCGGGCGTGCTCGCGGGAGCGTCGAGCAAACGCGCCATCTGATCGGGCGACAGCGCCTTGGGGAGGGCCTTGACGCTCTTCGGCGCACGAAGGCCGACGCACGGATTGCGGGAGAAGCCGCGGTTTTTCACCAGCCACGCAAAGAAGCCTCGCCAGCCGGAGATCGTGTAGGCGAGGGTGCGCCCCGACATGCCGCGCGCGTGCAGCTGCGAAACCGTCCGGCGCAGCTGCTGGGCCTCGAGCCTTTCCACCGGCACGTCCGGGTTGAGCGCGAAGAGCTCTTCGACGGCGTGGCGGTAGTTGCGGGCCGTCCCGGGGCTGAGGCGTCGCTGATGCGAGAGCTGGGCGATGAACTCGTCGAGCAGGCTCCGGCGGGGATCTCGCCTCATTCCCGCACCGGTCACCGCTAGAGGAACCTCAGCAGCGCCGCGCTCGCGAGATCGCCCATGCGCCTGAGGTAGAGCGTGCCCATTTCAGGGTAGAAACGCAGCACGTCCTCGCTCCCCAGCGCGAGCATTCCGAAGCAATCCCGATCCCGCAGCGCCATGTGGGCGACCGAGCGCACGCGCGGCGCGCCTTCGCCGAACCAGGCGGCCGCTTCGGCACCGCCGCTCGGCCCGCAGAAGGGCTGCGAAAGCGAGTCGGCGTAGCGCCTGACCGCCTCGCCCACGGCCCGGAACTCCTGGGAATCTACGGCGCCCTCCGGCGCGCGACGCTCGGCGCCCCAGATTCTCAGGGCAGCGTGCGGCACGGCAAAGTCCTCGCGCAGGTGCAGGTAGAGCGCGTTCAACAGGCTGCGCCAGTCGGGCGCGGCGAGGAGGGCGAGGCTCAGCCGGTGCATTTTCTCGCCGATCGCGTCGTTTTCCTCGCCGATCTGCAGCAGTTCCGCAAGGCGGGACTCGAGCGCGCGGCTCTTCTCCCGGAGCGAAAGCATCTGCCGGTCTGAGAGAGGAATGGCGCGGCCGCCGTGAGGGTGGGGAACGCTGATCTCGGCGAGCATGTCGGCGTGGGTCTCGAAGAACGTCGGGTTCTCGCGCAGGTAGCGCGCGACATCGTCAGCTTTCAATCTCGATCTCCCCTTCGAACACGGTCACCGCGGGTCCGGTCATCCATACGGAGCGGTCGCGTTTATTTTCCCCGCCAGCCCAGCGTACCGTCAATCGTCCGCCGCGCGTTTCGACCTGAACTCGCTCCTCGAGCAGCCCCTCCCCGATGCCCGTCACCACCGCCGCGCAGGCCCCCGTGCCGCAGGCGAGCGTTTCGCCGGCGCCGCGCTCCCATACCCTCAGGCACACGTTCGATCGATCAAGGATCTGCATGTAGCCCGCGTTCGTCCGCCTGGGAAAGCGGGGATGTCGCTCGATGAGCGGTCCCTGGGTCGTCACCGGGGCCGCGTCCACGTCCTCGACCGTCTGCACCGCGTGCGGGTTACCCATCGAGAGAACCGCGACTAGGATCGTCCTTCCCGCGACCTCGATCGGCCAGCGTGTCCCGATCGGCTCGAGACCGCTTGCGTCGAACGGCACCTCCTGCGGGGCGAAGCGCGGCGCACCCATGTCGACGCTCACTTGGCCGTCCGTCTCCAGGCGCGGGGCGATGATCCCGGACAGCGTCTCGACGCGGATCTCGCGCTTGCGGGTAAGTCCCTTGTCGTGGACGAACCGGACGAAGCAGCGCGCGCCGTTGCCGCATTGCTCGACCTCGCCCCCGTCGGAGTTCCAGATGCGGTACCGGAAATCCGCGTCGGACCGCTGTGACCGCTCCACCAGAAGGACCTGATCGCACCCGACGCCGAAGTGCCGATCCGCGATCCGTCTCGCACGCTGCGGGCTTATGTCAAGGGTTCGGCCGACGCCGTCGAGCACAACGAAGTCGTTGCCCGCTCCCTGCATCTTGGTGAATTTGAGGCGCAAACTCAGAGTCTATAGACGAGGCTGAATCCGATGAAATCGATGTTGCCCTGGCCGGTCTTGTTCTGGTCGCCGACGTCCTTGTAGCGCTGCCATTCCGCGCGCCCGGAGAAGTCGCGGTTGAAATCGAACTTCACTCCAAGGCCGTACGTGAGGTCGGTTCCCGTCGCGTCGGTCGATCCGCCCGGAGCCTTCAGGTCGGCCTTCCAGCTGAAAAGCCCCCCGCGCGCGAGGGCCGAAAACCCCGATCCGCCCAAGGGCAGCATCCCCACACCGGTGGCCTCGAAGCCCCTGGCCCCGAACGTAACGCCGCCGGCTTTCGCCTGGCCGAGATCGGCGTAGGCGAGCTCGAGGGCGAAATTCCTGCTGAACTGATACCCGCCGAGGATTTTCCCGCCCATATCCGAATCGTCGCAGCTGCCCGACAGGCTGTTACACGCGTCCTTGAACTTGGATTGTCCGATGCCGAAGCCGAGGTACCAGGCGGGAATATCCTGGGACAGATCCTGGGACAGAACCACTCCTGGAAATACAAGGACCGGGACCAGCGCGATCGCGCGCAAAGCTCTAGTGGGCGAACTCATTCGTCTCTCCTTCATGGATTGAGTGATTCTCAAATCCTGAGACAGGGAAGTCAATTTGCCGTTCAGTACCACTTCATCTCGCCCGGAGGGCGCGTCTTGAAGCGCTTGTGAGTCCAGAAGTACTGCTCCGGCATCTCGCGCACGCGCTCCTCGATGAATTCGTTCAGCCGGCGCGCGTCTGCGGCGTCGTCGCCGCTCGGAAAGTTCTCCCATACGGGGTAGCACGTCACCTCGTAGCCTCCGCCGCCCGGAAACATGCGCGTCACCACCGGCAGGACTCGAGCCCTCGTGATCCTGGCCATCCGCGACAGCCCGGTGATCGTCGCCGCCGGCACGCCGAAGAAGGGCACGAAAACGGCGTCGCGCGCGCCGTAGTCCTGGTCGGGAAGGTAGTAGAAAGGGTAACCGTTCTTGACCGCTGCGATCGCAGGCCTCACGCCTTCCTGGCGCGAGATAGCCAGCCCTTTTCCGAACCGCAGGCGCCCGGACAGGAGCAGCGCGTTGAACCACGGATCCTTCTGCTTCGAGTAGATGCCCGCCATGTCGAACTCGCACGTCAGCCGGGTGCAGCCTGCGTCGAGCCCGACGAAGTGTGGCGCGAGCAGGATGAGCGGCTCGCCCTTTAGCGCGAGGATCCGCTCCAGGCCGACGACGCGCACCATGCGAACGATTTGCTCGCGCGGCGCCCACCATAGTATCGAGCGCTCGAGCAGCGTGCGCCCGAAAGCGCGGAAGTGCGCCTTGGCGATGGCCACGCGCTGGCGCTCGGCCATCTGCGGAAAGCAGCGCTCGAGATTGGCCAGGCAGACGTTGCGGCGGGACCGCGCGAGAAAATACGCAAGGCCGCCGAGACCCGAGCCGATGCGGGAGAAGATGGAAAGCGGCAGGAAGTGCAGCATCCACACGATCCCGATCGCGATGCGTGTCAGCATGTGGCTAGCTTGCGGGAGGCCGCACGCCGGCGGGAACCTTGTAGCGGTTGTAGCTCCACAGGTACTGCTCCGGGCAGCGGAGGATGAGGCTTTCGAGCGAGCGATTGAGGGTGCGTACCGGGGATTCCGCAGGACGCGGCACCAGAAGAGGCTCGATCTCGAAGCGGTAGCCCCGGGCTCGCGCCAAGCGCCTCGAGTAGCACAGCAGCACCGGTGCGCCCGTCTGCTCGGCCAGGCGGCCCACGAGCGTCATCGTGTACGCGGGCCGGCCGAAGAACTCCGCCCACTCTCCTTCTCCCACTCCGGGGACCTGGTCGGGGAGGATCCCGATCGCTTCGCCGCGCCTCAGCGCCTTCAGCATCGCGCGCACTCCGCGCATGTCTGCCGGGACGCTCCTCATCGCGGCGCCGCGATTGCGGCCGGCCTGCATCAACGGCTCGAGCGATCGCAGATTGGGCGGAGCGTACATGACCGTGATCGGCATGCGGCTCGCGATGTACTGTCCTGAGATCTCCCAGCATCCCAGGTGGGGCGTCAGCAGTATGAGTCCCTTGCCACCCTTCGCCGCGCGATCGACGTATTCCCAGCCACTCGCTTCCACGACCAGGCGGGCGACGTCCCGGTGCGACCGCAGCCAGATCAAGGGAATCTCCAGCGCCGCCTTGCCGGTCTCGCACACGACCGAAGCGCGCATGCGCGCGGTCCCGAGTCCTGCAGTCCGCAGATTGCTCTCTATCATTCCCCGGTAGCGGGGAGACGCGAGATAGACCGCCCAGCCGAGGGCAGTGCCGATCGCGTGCAGCACGGGCAAGGGAAAGCAGGCCACCAGCCGCAGCAGAAATTGCATGAAGTTGGGACGAAAGTGGGCGCGGCGTCGGTTGGGCGCGCAGGGGCGCTGTGCTAGACTTGCAGACCTTTTTTCAAGGGAAAACCGCCAGCATGAGCAGCTATCTCTTTACGTCCGAATCGGTGTCGGAAGGGCACCCGGACAAGGTCGCCGACCAGATTTCCGATGCCGTTCTCGACGCCATTCTAGCTCAGGACAAGCGCTCTCGAGTCGCGGCGGAAACGCTCGTCAAGGACAATCTCGTGGTCCTCGCTGGAGAAATCACCACAGGCGCGCAAGTCAATTTCGACGAGATCGCGCGCAGGACCATCAAGCGCATCGGCTATACCGATCCCGCCATCGGATTCGACACCTCGACGTGCACCGTGCTCGTCGCCTACGGCAAGCAGTCGCAGGACATCGCGCAGGGCGTGGACGAAGGAAAGGGCCTCGACCTCGAGCAGGGCGCGGGCGACCAGGGCCTCATGTTCGGCTTCGCGTGCGACGAGACGCCGCAACTCATGCCGCTCCCGATCTACCTGGCGCACCGGCTGGTCGAGCGGCAGTCGGAGCTGCGGCGCGACGGCCGCCTGCCGTGGCTGCGCCCCGACGCAAAGTCCCAGGTCACGATCCGCTACTTAGACGGCAGGCCCGATTCGATCGACACAGTCGTGCTCTCGACCCAGCACGCGCCCGGCATGAAGCACGATCAGATCAGGGAAGCCGTAGTCGAGCAGGTCATCAAGCCCGTGCTACCGAAGGCCCACGTGAAGGGCAAGATCAACTACCTCGTCAATCCGACCGGCAGCTTCGAGATCGGCGGTCCAAAGGGTGACTGCGGCCTGACCGGCCGCAAGATCATCGTCGACACCTATGGCGGCTCGGCGCCCCACGGCGGCGGCGCATTCTCCGGCAAGGACCCGTCCAAGGTCGATCGCTCCGCGGCGTACGCGGCGCGCTACGTCGCGAAGAACATCGTCGCCGCTGGACTCGCCTCGCGCTGCATCGTTCAAGTGTCCTACGCGATCGGCGTGGCGCGTCCCACGAGCGTCATGGTGACCACGCAGGGGACTGGCAAGATCTCCGACGAGAGGCTGTCGGAGCTCGTGCAGAAGCATTTCGACCTGCGTCCCAAGGGCATCATCCAGATGCTCGACCTGCTCCGCCCCATCTACGAGAAGACGGCCGCGTACGGCCACTTCGGGCGGGACGAACCCGAGTTCACCTGGGAAGCAACCGACAAGGTCCAGGCTCTCGCCGCGGACGCGGGCGTCAAAAAGAGCGCCGCCGTCACCGCCTAGAGGCGCGCCCGCGCCGAGAAGCCGGCCGAGGGCCGGCTGTTTTGTTGGCTTGAGGTCGAGTACAATACGCGCCTCTCCGAGGAGCGTTGCAACGGGCCGCCGTCGGCACCCGCCAGGCTCGGAGGACGGACCCGTGCAACGGCGCTCGCAAACTTTTTTCGAAAGAAAGGAGGGCGCGAGATGAGCGCCGTACCTCATTCCAAGAGTTCCACCGATTTCAAGGTCGCAGACCTTGCGCTCGCCGACTGGGGACGCAAGGAAATCGCCATTGCCGAGACCGAAATGCCGGGTCTCATGGCGATCCGCGAGGAATACGCATCCAGCCAGCCGCTGAGGGGCGCGCGCATCGCGGGCTCGCTGCACATGACCATCCAGACCGCGGTCCTGATCGAGACGCTGAAAGCGCTAGGAGCGGAGGTACGCTGGGCCTCGTGCAACATCTACTCTACCCAGGACCACGCTGCCGCCGCGATCGCCGCTGGCGGGACGCCGGTCTTCGCCTACAAGGGCGAATCCCTCGAGGAATACTGGGAGTATACGCACCGGATCTTCGAGTGGCCGGACAACAGTCTCGCCAACATGATCCTCGACGATGGCGGCGACGCGACGCTGCTGCTGCACCTCGGGACGCGCGCCGAGTCCGATCCGTCGGTCATCGGGAATCCGACTAGCGAAGAGGAGACCTTCCTCTTCGCCGCGATCAAGAAGCGCCTTGCCGCGCAACCGGGCTGGTACTCCAAGCGAATACCTCAGATCAAGGGTGTGTCGGAGGAGACGACCACCGGCGTGAAGCGCCTCTACCAGATGGCGAAGGAGGGCCGGCTCAAGTTCCCGGCGATCAATGTCAACGACTCGGTCACAAAATCGAAGTTCGACAACCTCTACGGCTGCCGCGAGTCGCTGGTCGACGGCATCAAGCGCGCGACCGACGTGATGATCGCGGGCAAGATCGCAGTCGTCGCGGGCTACGGCGACGTGGGCAAGGGAAGCGCCCAGGCCCTGCGCGCGCTGTCCGCGCAAGTCTGGGTCACCGAGATCGATCCCATCTGCGCGCTGCAGGCCTCGATGGAAGGCTACCGCGTCGTGACCATGGACTACGCCTGCGACAAGGCTGATATCTTCGTCACGGCGACGGGCAACTTCCATGTGATCACGCACGAGCACCTGAAGAGGATGAAGAATCAGGCGATCGTGTGCAACATCGGCCACTTCGACAACGAGATCGACGTCGCGAGCCTCAAGGCGTACAAGTGGGAGAACATCAAGCCCCAGGTCGACCACGTCATCTTCCCGGACGGGAGGCGGATCATCCTGCTGGCCGAGGGACGGCTGGTGAACCTCGGCTGCGCGACCGGGCATCCCTCTTATGTGATGAGCTCGTCCTTCGCCAACCAGACGATCGCGCAGATCGAGCTCTGGACCGAGACGCAGAAGAATTCAAGCAAGTATCCGATCGGCGTCTACGTCCTGCCGAAGCATCTGGACGAAAAGGTCGCGCGCCTGCAGCTGAAGAAGCTCGGCGCGATGCTGACGGAACTGACCGACGCGCAGGCGCGCTACATCGGCGTCTCCCGGCAGGGACCATACAAGGCCGAACACTACCGCTACTAGCCGCATCCGGGACGCGCGGGCCGGACCATGACTTCGATCTGGCACGACAACTACGCCGCCATCGCGCTGCATCTGGTGCTCGCCCTCGCGGCGGGGGCGATCATCGGACTCGAGCGGAGCTATCACGGGCGGCCCGCCGGGTTCCGCACTCATGCCCTCGTCTGCCTGTCCTCCTCCATGCTCATGGTGCTCACCGTGTACCAGGACACCTGGTTCGAGGCGTTTTCGCTCGAGCGCGCCAACATCGATCCCACGCGCATGGCCCAGGGGATCATGACCGGCATCGGTTTCCTGGGCGCCGGCGTCATCATGCGGGAGGGCCTGACCGTCCGTGGTCTCACCACGGCCGCCTCGATCTGGATCACCGCCGGGATCGGCGTGATGATCGGCGTGGGTTTCTACTTTCCGGCGGGAATCGCAACTGCAATGACCCTCATCGTGCTCTCGGTGTTCCGCTGGATCGAGCGCAGGATGCCGATCGAGTTCTACGCCAATCTCACGGTTGCGTTCTCCAGGAGCGCCGCCCTTCCGGAAGAGGAGCTCCGCTCGATCGTCGAGCGCCAGGGGTTCGTCATCGCCAACATGAACTACGGCGTCACCGAGAACGGACTGGTCTTCGAGTATCAGATGGTCATCCACTCGCCCGACCGTGGCAAGACGCGCGACCTCTCGATAGCCCTCAACGCCCTTTCCTCGGTCAAGGCTTTCCGCATCTCTCCGACCGGGGACTAGGCGGCCAATGCGTTCGGGGAACGCGGCTTACAGCTCGTACGCCTCGGTCTTGCCGGCGAAGGCGGTCTCGACGAGTTTGCGATTGAGCCGGGGCGAGAAGAGCTCGATGAACGTGTACGCGTAGCCGCGCAATGCCGCGCCGCGCCGAACGGCGACGCGCGTGGTCATGGTGCCGAACAGATGGCCGGCGTCGAGCGCGCGCAGCGAGCGGTCGCGCTTTGCGTCGAAAGCCATCGCCGCGATGATGCCAACCCCCATGCCCAGCTCGACGTAGGTCTTGATGACGTCGGAGTCGACCGCCGACAGCACGATGTCCGGAGCGAGGCCCTGAGCACCGAACGCCGCGTCGATATGGCTCCTGCCGGCGAACGCGGCGTCGTAGGTGACGATCGGGTGGCGCGCGAGTTCCTCGAGCGTCAGTCGCTCGCCTTTCGCGAGCGGATGCCGGGCCGGCACGACCACGCTGTGGCTCCACTCGTAACCGGGCAGCGCGATCAGCTTCGGGTAGCCGTCCAGCGCCTCGGTGGCGATGGCGATGTCGGCCTCGCGCGCAATCACCATCTCCGCCAGCTGCTGAGGGCTACCCTGCTTCAGGGTGAGGTGGACCTTCGGATAGCGACGCTTGAACTCGCTCACTACCTTCGGCAGCGAGTAGCGCGCCTGCGTATGCGTCGTGCCGAGTGTGAGGGTCCCGGAGGTCTGATCCTTGAACTCCCGGCCGACCTGCTTGAGGTTCTCCGCTTCCTGAAGAAGCTGCTCGACGACGTCGACGACGGCCTTGCCGGGCTCGGTGACGGCGATGATGCGCTTGCCGTGGCGCACGAAGATCTCGAGGCCCAGCTCGTTCTCGAGCTCTCGGATCTGCTTCGAGACCCCCGGCTGGGATGTGTGCAGCTTGCGGGCTGCCGCGGTCAGGTTCAGGCCCTGCCTCACGGTCTCGCGGACATATCTTAGTTGCTGAAAATTCACGTGGTTACCATATATCGACCACAGTTATTAAATTCTAACATGAAAGTCTTTTGAGGTATTAGTGGCTACCGCTAGGATGCCCGCTCCCCTCTAGACGGAGCCCCATGTACATCTACGACGAAATCGACCAGAGGCTCGTCGACGAGCGCGTCGCGCAGTTTCGCGATCAGACGCGCCGCTATCTCGCCGGCAAGCTGTCGGAGGACGAATTCCGCGCGCTGCGCCTGCGCAACGGGCTCTACATCCAGCGCTACGCGCCGATGCTGCGCATCGCGATTCCCTACGGGTTGCTCTCGACCAGGCAATTGAGAAAGCTCGCGGACATCGCCCGCCGGTACGACCGCGGCTACGGGCACTTCAGCACGCGCCAGAACCTCCAGTTGAACTGGCCCAAGCTGCCGCAGGTGCCGGACATCCTCGCCGAGCTCGCCAGCGTGCAGATGCACGCAATCCAGACCTCGGGCAATTCCTTCCGAAACATCACCACCGACCACTTCGCCGGTGTCGCGCAGGACGAGGTCGTCGACTCCTTCGTCTGGTGCGAGATTCTCCGCGAGTGGTCCACTTTCCACCCGGAGTTCTCCTACCTGCCGCGCAAGTTCAAGTTCGCGATCAACGGCGCGAAATCCGACCGTGCCGCAGTCGCGGTGCACGACATCGGTCTGCACGCCGTGCGCGATGCCAAGGGGGAGATCGGCTTCCGAGTGCTGGTGGGCGGCGGGCTGGGACGCACGCCCATGATCGGCTTCGTCATCCGCGAGTTCGTGCCCTGGCAGCACTTTCTGAGCTACTGCGAAGCCATCCTGCGCGTGTACAACCGCTACGGGCGCCGCGACAACATCCACAAGGCCCGCATCAAAATCCTGGTAAAGGAGCGCGGTCCCGAGCGTTTCCGCGAGGAAGTCGAGGCAGAGTGGGCGTCCCTGAAGGGCGGCCCGTCCACGCTTATCGCCGAAGAGGTCGCGCGCATCGAAGGCCGCTTCAACCGGCCGGGCTACCTGAACCTGCCCGCGACCGACGCCGGCCTCGAAGCGGCGCTCGGCACGGACAAGGCGTTCGGCAACTGGCACAGGAGGAACGTCCATCCGCACAAGAAGCCGGGCTACGCCGCGGTCACGCTCTCGCTCAAGCGAACCGGCATCCCGCCCGGAGACGTCACCGCGGAGCAGATGGAGAGGATAGCCGACCTCGCCGACCGCTACTCGTTCGGCGAGCTGCGCGTTTCACACGAGCAGAATCTGATATTCGCCGACGTGCAGCTCTCCAACCTGCACCCGCTCTGGAAGGAGCTCCGCGGGCTGGGGCTCGCCACCCCCAACATCGGCCTGCTCACCAACATCATTTCCTGCCCCGGCGGCGACTTCTGTTCCCTCGCGAATGCAAAATCGATCCCGGTGGCCGAGGCCATCCAGCAGCGGTTCGACGACCTCGACTACGTGCACGATATCGGCGAGATCGACGTGAATATCTCCGGCTGCATGAACGCCTGCGGCCACCACCACGTCGGACACATCGGCATACTCGGCGTCGATAAGAACGGCGAGGAGTGGTACCAGATCGAGGTCGGCGGGAACCAAGGCGAGATCCGGCCCGGCGTCGGGGCGTCTCTGGGCAAGGTCATCGGTCCTTCGTTCGCCCGAGCCGAGATTCCCGACGTGATCGAGAAGCTCATCGAGTGTTATCTGGCCCACCGCGACAGCAACGCCGAGCGCTTCATCGACGTGGTCCACCGCCTAGGGGCCGAGCGCTTCAAGGAAGCGGTTTATGGGAACGCTGATCAAAGAGCAGCGCATCGTCGCCGACAGCTGGCGATTGCTTGAGCGCGGGCTCCAGGGCGAGCTGCCCGACGTGCCGATCCACGGCGACATCGTCGTCCCGCTGGCGCTTTGGCTGGCGCGTCCTGATGCCTTTCTCGCCTACCCGGGAAGGCTGGGCGTCTGGCTGGATGCGAACGAGGGCCCGGAGGCCGTCGCCGCGGACCTGCCGCGCTTCGCGCTCGTCGCCGTGAACTTCCCGAAGTTCAGCGACGGCCGCGGCTATTCGATCGCGCGGTTGCTGCGCGAGCGCTACCGGTACCGGGGCGAGCTGCGCGCGATCGGCGATGTACTGCACGATCATCTGCACTTCATGAAGCAGTGCGGGTTCGACGCGTTCCTCCTGCGCGGCGACCAGGATGCGCAGGCGGCGCTTTCCGCGATCGACACCTTCAGCGAGGCGTACCAGACGTCGGTGCTCAGGCCGGTGCCACTCTTCAGGCGCCGCCCGGCGGCGGCGAGGCAATAGCGATCCCATGCGACGGAGGCTCGAAGCCGGCTGCGGGGAGGCCGAATGAAAGGGCGTGTCTACCTGATAGGCGCCGGCCCGGGGGCGCCGGACCTGCTGACGCTGCGCGCGGCTGATGTGCTGCGCCGGGCAGATGTGATCTTCCACGACTCGCTCGTGCACGGCGATACGCTCGCGCTCGCGTGGCGGGCAAAGAAGTTCGCGGTCGGCAAGCGCTCCGGGCGTCGCTCGACCGCGCAGCAGTTCATCAACAAGCGCCTGGTGGACGCCGCGCACAGGCACGACGTGGTGGTGCGCCTGAAGGGCGGCGATCCCCTGCTATTCGGCCGCGCGCAGGAGGAGATTGAGGCCCTGCGCCGCGCGGGCGTCGATTTCGAGATCGTTCCGGGGGTGACCGCCGCAACCGCCGCCGCCGCGGAGCTCGGCGTCTCGCTCACGCGGCGGGGCTTGAGCCGGCACGTGGTCTTGGTCACCCCCCGCGCCGCCGAGGGCGAGCGCGCAAACGACTGGGCCGCCGCGGTGCTCGCCGCCGATACCGCGGTGCTCTACATGGGCGCGGGGCTCGCCGAGTCGATCGCCGCCGATCTCGTCGCGCGCGGCATGCGTGCCGACACGCCGGTCGCGCTGGTAGAGAACGCTTCCCTGCCCGGACGCGTCGCAGTGATCGGAACGCTCGCGAACCTTTCCGCGCTAGTCCGGCGAGGCGGCGACGGACCGGTCACCGTTCTGATCGGCGAAGTGCTGAAGGAAAGCGCGGCGACGTCGAGAACCCGGAGGAGCTCGGCAACCTCGTGCAGCAGCTGGAGAATCCCTACCTCGGCACGCCCCGCTGACCGCTCAGTCGCGCAGGGCGAGCACGACGGCGAATATCGCGAACGCCAGGAACGCGACGAGCGTCCACTCGGGGATGCTGAACGACAGGAAGGTCCAGTCGACCTTCCCGCACTCACCCGACCCGCGCAGGATGCGTCCCAGCGACTTGACCGGGCCGAACGTCGATAACATGAAATCGAGGCTTGGCCCGCAGGCCGGGCGCTGATCCTCCGGGAGGTGCTGGATCCAGGTGTGACGCGCCGCGATGGCGGCGCCCGTCGCCGCGAACAGCGCGATCACGCCCGCGTAGATACCCGCCCCCGCCGGCCGCGTCGGGTTGTGCAGGGCGGCGACGAGAAAGGCGAGCCCGGTGGCGAGCAGCACGATGCGCTGAAGGATGCACAGCGGGCAGGGCTCCAGGCCGAGGGCGAACTGAAGGTAGTAGCCGAAGCCGAGCATCCCGGCGCAGGCAAGGAAGCCCGCAAGGTTGCCCGCTTTTCGCGAGAAGGGCGGCATGGCCATCGTCATCGTGTAAGAGCCTAACATTCCCGGGTTCTTTCGGTTTTCGCCGGTCCCGCGGCTGTTCCTTTGACCGGGGCACTCGCCGTACGTTCCGACGGCGCCGCCTGCCATTAGAATGAAGCTCGCTTCAAGGGACCCGGAATTGAAACCGCATTTCGCCCGCCGCGAGGACCTGGGACTCAGCAAGGCCGAGTTTGCCGTGCTGAGGCGCCTGCGCACGCCGCAGAAGATCCAAAAATTCCTCGACCGGATGTCCCCGAATTTCGAGACGCAGGGACAGACCTGCCTGTCGGTGCGCGAGGTGCTGCGCCAGCGGCGCGCACACTGCATCGAGGGCGCCATGCTCGCCGCCTGCGCGCTCTGGGTGCACGGCGAGCCGCCGCTGCTCCTCGATCTGCGGGCCGAGCGCGATTACGACCATGTTGTGGCGCTGTTCCGGCGCGGTCGTTGCTGGGGCGCAATCTCGAAGACCAATCCCGCCGTGCTGCGCTGGCGCGACCCGGTGTACCGCAGCCTGCGCGAGCTCGCGATGTCCTACCTGCATGAATACGCGAACAAGCGCCACCAAAAAACCCTTCGCAGCTACGCCGGGCCCTTCGACTTGCGGCGGTTCGATCCCGGTCTGTGGATCACGAACAAGAAGAACTGCTGGGAGGTCGGCGCAACGCTCGACGACCTGCGGCACTGCTCCCTCCTCACGCGCCGGCAGGCGCGCGGGCTGCGGCTGCGCGACGCCGTGGAGCGCAAGGCGGACGCCGTGCTCGAGCACCGACCGCCGCGTAGGTCCTAGCTAGACGATCCTCGCGGCCTTGCGCACGCTCTCGATGAGGGAGGTGCGCATGAGGAATTGCTTGTGCAGCCGCGGATCGTCGGCGGAGCGCCGCAGCTCGTCGAAGTTGGCCTGCCTGACCTTCGGGTCGCGCTCCTCCAGCCTTTTCTTGTTGACCACGGTCTGCTGCTGGACGTACTCGATGTTGAGTGGCCGGCGGCGCCGCTCGTAGCGGTCGAGCATCTCCTCCCCCGCCCCGCCGCGCGCAACGAGGTCGAGGGTCTCCGCAAGCTCCACCGCATCGTGGATTCCGCAGTTGAGGCCCAGGCCTCCGACGGGATTGTTCACGTGCGCCGCGTCGCCCGCGAGAAACACCCGGCCCCTCCGGAAGAACTTCGCCACGCGCTGGTGCACCCGGTAGATGTTGCGGTGGACGATGGACTCCATCGGGTGGTCCTGCCACAGCCTGCTCATCCGGCGCTGCGCCGCTGCGTCGGAAAATGCCTCCTCGTCGGTCTCGCTGTCCCGCGCCGGGAATACGGCGCGCCAGCGTCCCTTGAGATCTTCGCCCATTACCCTGAACAGGTTGGTCCACTCTTCGGGATCGGAGATATAGCTGCGTGCGCAGCAGCCGAGCGCATCCGCGAAGTCGAAGAGCGACGTCAGCACGAGGAATCTCTCGGGCCAGGTGTAGCCCTCGAATTCGATGCCGAGGCACTTGCGCACGGTGCTGCGCCCGCCGTCGCACCCGATGACGTAGTCGAAGGCGGGCTCCCCAGCGAGCCGGACGCCCCTCCCGTCCTGCGCGAGATCTGTGACCGCCGATCCAAGCCGGACCTCGACGTTCGGCATCGCGGCGAGGCGCCGCAGCCCGATCTCGCAGAGCTTGTGCTGCTCGGTCTGGACCACGTAGGGATACGGCGTCTCGTCGCGCAGCACGTCGTGGTCGAACTCGGCGACCAGGGTCCCCGTCGCTCCGTCCCAGAACTGGAAATGCCGGGCGACGAGGCCGAGCGACCGGAACTCCTCGAGCAGCCCGAGCCCGGCGAGCATCTCGAGCGTCGAGGGATGGGTAGTCGCGGCGCGCGGGCTGTGGTCGATCGAGCGCTCGGCCTCGAGGAGCGTAACGCTCATTCCGCGCTGCGCGCAGGCGAGCGCCGCGACCACCCCGACCGGCCCCGCGCCGACGATCCCGACCCGCGTCTCCACCCGGGCCCGATCGTCAGCGTGCGGCCGGCAGCGCTTCGACCGTGGGCCGCTTCGAGTGGTCCGCCGCGACCAGGACGTACATCGCGGGAACGACGAACAGCGTGAACAGCGTGCCGATCGCGATGCCCGTGGCGATCACCAGCCCCATGTTGAAGCGACTCACTGCGCCTGCCCCGCTCGCAATCAGCAGCGGGACGACGCCGAGGACCATCGCCCCCGTGGTCATCAGGATCGGACGCAGCCGGATGCCCGCGGCCTTTTCGACGGCCTCGCGCTTGCCGAGCCCCTGCTTCTGCAGGTTGTTCGCGAACTCCACGATAAGAATGCCGTGCTTGCTGATGAGCCCGATCAGGGTGACCAGCCCCACCTGCGTATAGATGTTGAGGCTCGCACCGCCGATCCCCAGGCTGACGAAGATCAGCGCTCCGCAGATCGACATCGGCACCGAGATCAGGATGATGATCGGGTCGCGGAAGCTCTCGAACTGCGCCGAGAGCGCGAGGAAGATTATGACCAGCGCGAACGCCAGGGTCGCGAGCAGCGCGCTCGACTCCTGCACGAACTGCCGCGACGGGCCGGAGTAGTCCACCGAATAGCCCTGAGGCAGCGTCCGCTTCGCGAGATTCTGCATGTAGGCGATCGCGTCGCCCTGCGTCACCCCGGGGAAAGGCACGCCCGAGACCGTCGCCGCGTTCTGCTGCTGGAAGCGGTTGAGCGCTTGCGGCACCGTGGTCGTCGTGATGTGCACGACCGTCGAGAGCGGGATGGAGTCGCCGTTGGCCACGCGGATGTAGGTGCTGTTCAGCTGGCTCGCGTTCAGTCGGTCGGCCTGCTGCACCTGCGGTATGACCTTGTAGGCGCGGTCGTGGAAGCTGAAGTAGTTCACGTAGCCGCCGCCGAGAAGCGAGGACAGGGCGCTGCCCACGTCTTTCATGGTCAGGCCGAGCTGCGCGGTCAGCTCGCGGTCGATGGTGATCGTCGACTGCGGCAGGTCGTACCTCAGGTCGTTGTCGAGGAAGATGAAATTGCCGCTTTTCTGCGCTTCCTGGAAGAAGGCCACGGCGACATCGTTCAGCCGCTCGAAGGGCTCGGTAGTCTGGATCACGAACTGCACCGGGAAGCCAAACGCTCCGGGGAGCGGTGGCGGCTGGAAGGCAGCGGCGCGCAGGCCTGCGATGTGGCCGAGCTCGTTCTGCACGATGGGCTGCAGCTGCGCGGTGGTGAGCTTGCGCTCGTTCCAGGGCTTCATCACCATGCCGGCGATGATCTGTCCCGGGACGTCGATCTGGAACACGTGGTCGGTCTCCGCGTGCTTCACGAAGATCTCGTAGATCTGCCGCGTGTAGAGCTGCCTCTGCTCCAGCGTCGAATTCGGCGCGCCTGTTGCGGAGCTGATGATGATGCCCTGGTCCTCGGGCGGCGCGAGCTCGGACTTGGCCGTGGCATAGAGGAAGTAGATGCTCCCCAGCACGATGGCCGAGAACACCGCAGTCACCGGAACGTAGTTCAGCGTCCGGTGCAGGAAGCCCTCGTAGCGTTTGTGAAAGGAATCGAAAATGTGATCCAGTAGGAGGACAAGCTTCGCGTCCCAGGTCCTGAGCGTGGGGTCGTGGGGCTTGAGCAGCCGGCCGCACATCATGGGCGACAGCGTGAGCGCGATGACCGCAGAGACCGTGACCGCGCCCACCAGCGTCACCGCGAATTCGGTAAACAGCGCCCCAGTCAGCCCCGTGAGAAAGATGATCGGGACGTAGACAGCCACCAGCACGATGGTCATCGCGATGATCGGGTTGGCGAGCTCGCGCGCCGCCTGGATGGCGGCTTGGGCCGGCTTCATGCCCTCCTCGAGGTGGCGGTTTACGTTCTCCACCACGATGATCGCGTCGTCCACGACCAGGCCGATCGCGAGCACCAGCGCGAGCAGCGTCAGCAGGTTGATCGAGTATCCCAGCACGAGCATCAGCGTGAAGGTCCCCACCAGCGACAGCGGGATCGCCACGGTGGGAATCACCACCGACCTGATCGATCCCAGGAAGGCGAACACCACGAGCGTGACGATGACCAGCGCCTCGCCGAGGGTCCAGATGACCTCCTCGATCGCGCTGTTAACAAACTTGGTCGAGTCGTAGACGATCTCGCCGTCCAGCCCCTGGGGCAGCTGGGTCTTGATGTCGGGAAAGACGTTGCGCACGCGCGCGATGACCTCGAGCAGGTTCGCCGCGGGAGCAATGTTGATGCCGATGTAGACCGCCTTCTT